>Ga0007866_1000199_pt1 | contig 17127 bp, 16 predicted proteins | sample CryBogCBH18Jul07_FD_71223 | JGI IMG/M metagenome (GOLD analysis project Ga0007866, IMG submission 71223) | Freshwater microbial communities from Crystal Bog, Wisconsin, USA - CBH18Jul07 | ecosystem: Environmental > Aquatic > Freshwater > Lake | place: Crystal Bog, Wisconsin, USA | collected... | reverse complement strand
GGGAGCGCCAAAGAGTCGGCGAGGGCGCGCGTCGCTCGAAACGCGCGTTCAGGATCGGCAGGGTCGGCCACCGTCATGAGGCCGCGAACGTGGATGCCCCGCGTTCGGGCCGCCTCGAGCAATGGGGGGATGTCCGCGGCGGGAGCGCCGTGGCGCTGTGGCTGGCCGGTGAAGTCCACCTGCAAATCAACGAGTCCGCGATACCCGCAGGCCGCGAGGCGTTCAATTTCCTTGAGGCGAGCGACTCCCGAAATCACGCGAGCGCAGGCCGCGACGGCGCCAATTTGGCGCGATTGCAGATTGCCAATGAAATGCCACGGAGCCTGCGGCCATCTTTCGGCCTTGGCGACCAATTCGGTGGCGTAGTTCTCCCCCACGCCCGCGACCCCCGCCGCGAGAGCAGCCGAGATGGCGCGATCGCCATAGGTCTTCGTGACGGCGAGAACCGCCGGCGCGTGTGTTCCTAGGCGTTGACGTATGGCATCAAGGCGACTGGCGACCAGCGCTACATCTTCGTCGGAGGCAAGGTCGTTATCAGCGAAGGAATTCGGGAAGGTCGTCATCACCGTTCGCGTCGATTCCCAAGTCGTCGGCCGGAGCGCCAAAGATGTCGGAAACCGATGCCGAGCGAGACGTGGTCGGAGTCGAACCCGTGGCCGACTTGCTCGGCGCGCGCCCACCTTCCCAACGCTCAAATCCTGCGGCGATAACTGTGACACGCACGGCGTCGCCGATGGCCTCGTCAATGACCTGACCGAAAATAATGTTGGCGTCGGGGTGCGCGACGGAGCGGACGATGTCAGCCGCCTCTTGCACTTCGAACAGGGTGATGTTCGGGCCGCCCACGATGTTCATCAACACGCCACGAGCACCGTCGATGGATGCTTCGAGCAGCGGCGAACTGATAGCGGCACGAGCGGCATTGACCGCGCGGCCTTCGCCCGTTGACGTGCCAATACCCATGAGGGCCGTGCCGGCGTTCGACAAGATCATCTTCACGTCCGCGAAGTCGGTGTTGATCTCGCCGGCGTTGCCGATGAGATCGGTAATGCCACGAACGCCCTGCAGCAAGACGTCATCGGCGAGCTTGAATGCTTCTTGCATCGTGGTCGCGGCCGTCACCACCGAGGTCAAACGGTCATTCGGAATGACGATGAGAGCGTCGACCTTCTCGCGCAGCGAGGAGATGCCCTTCTCCGCCTGACTCTGACGACGCTTGCCTTCGAAGCTGAAGGGCTTGGTCACGACACCAATGGTGAGCGCACCGAGGCTACGAGCCACTTCGGCGACCACCGGAGCAGCACCGGTACCTGTGCCGCCACCTTCGCCCGCAGTGATGAACACCATGTCTGCGCCCTTGAGCGCCTCTTCGATTTCCGCCTTGTGGTCTTCTGCGGCCTGGCGACCGATTTCGGGGTCGCTGCCGGCACCGAGACCGCGAGTCAATTCGCGACCAATGTCAATCTTGAGGTCGGCGTCGCTGAGCAGGAGAGCCTGGGCGTCCGTGTTGGCCGCGATGAATTCCACGTTGCGAAGTCCACCCGCAATCATGCGGTTGACGGCGTTAACGCCACCACCGCCGACACCAAAGACCTTGATGACGGCCAAGTAGTTGCCCGTAGTCCCGTTCATGTAATCCTCATTTCCACCGGCCAGAGGCCGAATTGCGCTACTGCGCCTCCGCGAGAGGCTAGTCCCCTATTGAATAATGGTCAATTATCTAGGGCCCACTAATTGCGACGGCCGACGGGACAGTCACGTCCACCACATCGCCCGCCGTCAGATTCTCGTGAGCCAACACCGCCGCCACATCTTCATACTTGGCAGGCAAATCAGTGGCCGGACCCAAAATGAAGGTCACCGGCGTGGTCATGGTGAGACGAATACCTGATTCGGGTCGCTGAGAAATCGTGGCCACCTGGGCCGAAAAGGCTCGCGGGAGGGTGGCCGCGACGGCCACCAGATTGCGGGCCGATCCCGTATACGGCCACCCGCCGACCGACCCGATGAGTAACGGCAGATTCGTTCCCGTCGGCGCCAGGCCGAGATCGACGCCGTCCTCTGCGACCAATTCGTACCTCGACCCACGTGCCGCAATGGCCACGGGGTGTCGTTCGGTAATCGTGATGTTGACCGAGTGCGGCCACTGGCGCGACACCACCGCTCGCGCCACCCACGGCATCAGCGATAGATGTCGTGAGATGTTGGCTTCATTCAAATCAATCATGGCAACGGGTGTCGCCAAGCCCGCTTGGGCGATGACGTCGAGGCGTGTCTCGTGAATATTTCCCGACACGCTGACGCTTCGAACCTTGAAAAAGGGTTGGTGCAAAATCCACTGCCCACCGAGCACCAGCGTGGTGATGATGGCACCCGCGAGGATGGAACGCCACCACCAGCGGGGTCGGACTCGACGCGAGTCCATATCGGGGCGACGACGACTCATCACGACTCCCCCGCGAAACCAACGAATTTGATCTCGGTACGAAGTTCTACGCCCGTCGTCGCGGCCACCACCTTTTGTACGTGGTGAACGAGATCGCGCACATCACGGCCAGTCGCGCCGTCGAGTGCCTGAATGAAATTCGCGTGTTTCGTCGATACTTCGGCACCGCCCACGCGCGCGCCTTTCAGGCCGGCCTCGTCGATCAGTCGTGCGGCGTGATCACCAGGAGGATTTCTAAACACGCTGCCCGCATTGCGACCGCCCGGCTGGTGCTCGCGACGCCACGACACAATCTGCGCCATGCGCTCGCGCAGCTCCTCGGGAGACCCCACGGGCAAGGTCATCTTCACCATCAGGACGACTTGCGTCGCGGACAGCGAGCTGTGTCGATAACCAAAATCTAGGTAATCGCGCGACATCCAGGTCAGCGAACCATCGGCAAGGTCCAAGACGCGCACCTGCGTCACGCACTGGCTCATTTCCCCGCCGTGACCCCCGGCGTTCATTGCCACGGCACCCCCCAGGGAACCCGGCACGCCCACGGCCCACTCAAAACCTCCCACGGCGTTCTCGGCTAACTGGCGCGCCAACTGCGGTAACGCCCAGGTGGCGCTCGCGGTGACGTGCCATACATCACCGACGCGCTCACAGTCCAGCTCCGTCGGGGCATCGATGTCGATGGCAACCAGCTCGAGATCTCCGTCGGCTACCACCGTGTTGGAACCTCGACCGATAATCACCGTGTCGAGGCCATGTTCGCTGCACCACTGATGGGCCGCACGCGCATCGGATTCGCCCTCGATCGTGAGCCCGAACCGTGCGCGGCCGCCGACGCGATACGTCGTTCGGGCGCCGATCTCCACGAGTTCGTCAATCCTCATGGTGACCCCACTGTGCCGCGATGTCCGCCACGTCACCGGCCCCCATCACGATGATGGCATCGAGGTCGTCAAACCACTTTTCCGCGAGTTCCTTCGCCGCGCTCAGCGTCGGCACGTAAGTGACGTGGGGCACGTCGCCCTGCACGGCATTAACGATAAGGCGACCGTCAACCCCCTCTTCGGCCGGCTCACCCGACCGATACACGTCCGTCACGATCAACCGCTCGACCCCCGTGAAGGCGCCCGCAAAGGTGGGAGCGAGCAAGCGGGTTCGCGTGACTCGATGCGGCTGGAAAATGACACCAATTCGTGAAAAACCACCGGCACGGGCAGCCGCGATGGTGGCAGACACCTCACGCGGCAAGTGGGCGTAGTCGTCAATCAAATGGGTGCGCCCTCGAGTAGCGACCTGCGTGAAACGTCGCGGGGCACCGCGAAAACTTGCCAACCCGTGGGCCACATGGTCGGGCGAATAGCCGCTTTCGAGAGCCCACACCGCCACGGCGGCGGCGTTATCGACATTGTGGCGTCCGGGGACCTTCAATATCAGGTCCACGTCCCCTCGAGGTCCCGACAGGTGAAATGCGGACGTCGTTCCGGAGAAGTGCTCGTTCGAGATGCGATAGTCCTCGAGATCGCGACCCACCGTCGTGACGGGGCGTCGCTCGGCGGCGAGTCGCCCGGCAGTGGAATCGCGCTGGACCACCACCACGATTCCCGGCGTTCGTTCGACGAGATCGGCGAAGGCGCCGTGTAGCGCGGCTTCCGACCCATAGTGATCGAGATGGTCAGCATCGACATTGAGCAAGATCAAATCGTCGGGAGTCAAAAAAGTGAAGGTCCCGAAACTCTCATCGGTTTCCATGACCAACGGGCTCGTCCCACCGTGGGCGTTCGCTCCCAGGCTCGGGATGGGCGCACCGACCAGCCACGACGCGTCGCGGCCATCACTGCGGGCAACGAACGCGGCCATGGAGGTCGCAGTGGTCTTTCCATGGGTCCCCGCAACGGACACGAGGTGCCATGGATGACTCACTAACTCCAGAGCCTGTCCACGGGCAACGAAGCTGCCGCGCACGGTGGCACGACGAATATCGGGATGCTCTCGTGATACTGCCGGCGAGGACGTCACCACCTCCGCGGTCAGCCACTCGTCCGGAGAGGGGCCAATGCTGACGAGTATCCCGAGGGCTCGAAGTTCCGATACCGTCTCGGAGTCGTGGTCATCACTTCCGGTCACGACCCACGACGACTCGTGGGCCAGTCGCGCCAGACCACTCATTCCCGCTCCGCCGATGCCCACGATATGCAGGGACTTAGACATGAGCCACCTCTCGCACCACCGTGGCAATCGATGACGCGGCACCGCGGTGGTGCAAACGACGTAATCCCGTCTCGGCCGACTCGGACGCTGCTGAATCGTTCAGCCACGCCAGGACCGCATCGCGAATGCGTGCGGACGTGACATCGACATCGGCGATAACGACGGCGCCGCCGACGTCGGCGAGAGCACGAGCGTTGTGAGTTTGGTGATCTCCGGGGGCACCCGGCAACGGAACGAGAACCGACGGAAGGGCGATGGCCACCAACTCGGCCACCGTGGTGGCCCCCGCTCGACATACCGCCACGTCAGCGGCTTGCCAGAGCAGGGGCATGTCATCGGCAAAATCGATGCGGCGATAATTCTCACCCACTCCTCGAGTCTGCGCATCGATCTCCGACGCATCGCGTCGTCCCGTCACGTGCACGATGGTGAGGTCATCGGGTAAGCCCGACATCACCCACGAGGCCACCGCACGGTTGACTGACCGAGCGCCCAGCGACCCCGTCATCACGACCACCACGCGCGACGTCGCAATTCCGAGCGTGCGCCGAGCGCTTTCTCGGCCCGCCGGAGAGCGATCGAGCTCGTCGATGTCCTTTCGGACGGGAGCTCCCGTGAGGCGATCTCGTGGCGTGTCAACCCCGACGGCGAGGCAACGACGAGTTGCCCATCGAGCCGCCAAGCGGTTGGTGGCGCTGGGAACGGCATCCAATTCGACCAGCACCAGCGGCCGGCGCGTCAGCACCGCCGCCATCGTCATCGGAAAGGCGGCGTAACCGCCAAAGGACACCACCACCGCGGGTCGAGACGCGAGGCAATGCCCCACGCTCCACAGAGTGGAGATCTTGAGCTGCACCGCACTGAAGAAATTTCGGGGATGTAGAGATCGCACGATGCCGCGGCCGGCGAGGAAGTGCACCGACTCTTCTCGCGTCGCCCACAGGCGACGCTCCTGACCCCGTCGAGATCCCACCAACTCAATCTGGCGAGGTGGCACACCTTGCGCGCAAAGGGCGTCGCTCACCGCAAGCATGGGGAAGATATGCCCTCCCGTGCCGCCACCGGTTAAGACGATTGCCCGAGGCACTAGCGAGCCCTCGCCGCCACGGGTTCACTGGAGACTGTCGTCAACGACTTCTCCGTCTCTCTCGCCACCGCCCCCAAGACTGCCAATGCGGCCAAATTGACCACCAATGACGTCCCGCCATACGACACGAGGGGCAGCGGCACTCCCGTCACGGGGAACAAGCCAGTGACCGAGCCGATATTCATTCCAATTTGAATCGTGAACCACGAGGCGATTCCCACCGCCAGAAGCTGTGAGTCGCGTCGACGAGCGTTCATCGCGATTCGCCACGCACCCAGCAAGAGCCATCCGAGCAAAACGAGCGTCGCGACGGAGCCGATGAAGCCAAGTTCTTCGCCGATGGTGGCAAAGATGAAGTCAGAATGAGGATTGGCGACGAGCCCCCACTTTTCGCGTCCATTGCCGTAACCCAAGCCCCAAAGACCGCCGGCACCGAATCCAATTCGCGCCTGGTGGGCTTGCTGGTTGAAGGATTGCCAGCCTTCGTTCTGAAGGAAAAGGCCCTTGATGCGATCTCGTTGATACTTATGAATCGACAGTGAGCCCACTAAGCCGATCAATGCCACGGAAAAGACTTGATAGAAGGTGCGTCGCTTGATTCCCGCTGCGAAGTAGATGGCGAAGGTCGAGAAGAAGATCACCGCCCCCGTGCCTGCGTCATGCTCGGTCTTCACAATGAGGAAGGTCACGGCAATCAAAGGCACGAGCAAGTAGGCCGACCGTAACCAGTCGGAGCTCTCACGCTCGGCGCTCGCGATCCAGGCGGCCGCGGCGAGCACGAACGCCAGCTTCGTGAACTCCGACGGCTGAACCAGCAGCGGGCCCACGCCTAACCAGCGCTTTCCTCCGTCGATTTCCACGCCGAAGATGGGGACCAAGAGCAGGGCAACGAAGCACGCCCCGAGGAAATATTTGGACCACCGCAGCATGGAGGCAACGGGGATCTTTCTGATCTGGAAATACAGCACCGCACCGAAGGCTGCATACACGGCCTCTTTAGCCGTCGTGGACTTAAAGAAATTTCCCGAGCCCGTCGCCGTGCGAGCAGACGCGGAACCCACCATGACGACGCCCGCGATGAGCAAGGTGATAGTGGGGGTGGCCAGGAATGCCTCGCCACGCGTCATCGGGATCTTCGCCCAGAACGAGAGAGCACGCTTTGCGCGCTTTGCGCGACGTCGAGCCATCACACCACCTTCGCGATCTTCAGGAAGTCGCCGTAGAAAATGCCGAGACCCAATGCCGCCAACAGGATGGCCAGAATCCAGAAACGGATCGTCACCGTGGTTTCCGGCCAACCCTTCAATTCGAAGTGGTGATGGATGGGGGTCATTCGGAAAATGCGACGCCCAAACACGCGGTAACTGAAAATCTGCAGCACGACCGACGCTGCTTCCACCACGAAGAGTCCCCCAATGATGACGAGGAGCAAATCAAGGTTCATGAGAAAGCACACAGCGGCCAATGAGGTGCCGATGGCCAGCGATCCCGTGTCCCCCATGAAAATTTTCGCGGGCGCCGCATTCCACCATAAGAAGCCGAGACAAGAGCCAACAAAGGCGACCGCAATCAGCCCGAGATCGAGAGATGGTGCGAGTTGGTAAATCGAGAAGTGACGGAATTCCCAGTATCCGATGATGGCGATCACGGCGAAGGAGAAGGTCGACGATCCCGCCACCAGGCCATCGAGTCCATCAGTGAAATTCACGGCATTGCTCGTCGCTACCAGCGCGAAGACGCACAGAACGGCCCAGCTAAGAGATCCCAAATGCCAGCCCGGAAGCGACCAGCGAGTGAACGACAAGGCGGTATTGGTGTGCACCCACGTGACCGCCAGGGTCGCGAAGGTGGCGGCAATGACGAGTTGCCCAAGAAGCTTGCCTCGTTTGTTGAGACCAAGGTTCCGTGAGTGGCGCACGCTGATGGCGTCATCAGCGAAGCCCAGTAACCCCGCCACGGTGATGGTCGTGATGGCGAGAACCCCTGCTCGAGTGAATGTGATGGCGGTGCCCACATGCCCCATCAGGTAGCCCACCACCGATGCGAAGACAATGACAACACCGCCCATAGTGGGGGTACCCGCCTTGTGTTGATGTTGAGGCCCGTCTTCGCGGATGCTCTGACCCATGGAGCGTGCACGCAGGTAGCGAATCAACATCGGGGTAAGGAAAATTGTCAACAAGAAGGCGACGCCGCCCGACTCCATCAAACTCAACATGGTGACTCCAGTAACTCTCGAACAGTGGCGACGTCAGAAAAAGTGCTGACAGTCTCACCAATAGTTTGCGTGGCCTCGTGGCCCTTTCCGGCGATGATGACAACGTCGTCGGGCTTCGCGAGGCTCAGTGCGGTGGCAATGGCCTGTCGGCGATCCAATTCCACCTCAAACAGGTGAGGGTCATGAGAGCCAATGACCTCTCGGGCAATGTTGGCCGGATCCTCACTGCGTGAATTGTCCGTCGTGACGACACGCACGTCGGCCAACCGAAGCGCGATATCGCCCATCACAGGGCGCTTCTCCGCGTCACGGTCTCCCCCGCAACCGAACACCACGATGATGCGGCCCGACGTCATCAGGCGCGCATCAGTCAAAATCTGCTCCAGGCCATCGGGGGTGTGGGCGTAGTCCACCACGACATCGGGACTCCGATGAACCACTTGATACCGGCCAGGGACAGCTTGCAGTGTTGATGTGGCCTCGGCGATGTCGCGGTCAGGCGCATTCGTCAGTGCCGAAACGGCTGCCATGGCCGCGGCCAGATTCAGCACGTTGACCGATCCGCCCACAGGTGCCACGAATTCGACACCGCGCCACATACCGCTGATTTCATTCCAACCCACGTGAAGGGAGGAAAAGTCATCACGAGAGACCGTGACGCTCGGAACGGACGACTGCGCCACGAGACGTTCACCCCACGACGACTCAACGATGACCCCACGGCGGGCATGCTCGGGAGTAAACAGCTTCGCCTTCGCGGCGAAGTACTGGTCCATCGTCTGGTGATAGTCGAGGTGGTCGTGCGACAAGTTCGTAAACACGGCCACGTCGGCGACGACACCGTCAGTGCGGCCTTGATCAAGAGCGTGGCTCGACACCTCCATGGCCACAATCGTTTCGGGTCCCTGCTGTTCGAGAATGTCGCGAAGGCTGCGAAAGAGTTCAGGCGGAGCCGGTGTGGTTCGAAGGTGAGACAACGTCCCCATGGCGGTCGCCCTTTCGCCCAAGGCCATGGCGATGTCGCGGACAAAATGCGTGACCGAGGTCTTGCCGTTAGTGCCCGTGACGGCCACAATCCGCAGATGATGATGTGGGTTCCCCACGATGGATGCCGATGCCGTGGACAAGAGGTCGCGAATGTCGCCTGCTGGCAAAACGACAGTGGGTAGCAAATCGCTCGGAGTGATGGCGACCACCGCCACCGCTCCTCGGGAAATCGCTTCGGGTATGTAGCTCATTCCGTCTGACCGTGTGCCCGGTACTGCGAAGAAGAGGGACCCCGGAGCGCAATCGCTCGCCACATTGTCAACCCTCAGAATCTCGAGGTCGCCCAATGCGGACAGCCGACCGTCGATATCGCGCGCCTTCATCGAGTCACATCCGAAGAAACACCCGCGGCTACCTTCACTCCGCTTCGGAAGGTGCCCGACAGGGGTACGCCGTAGTGACGCAGCGCGTAGCTCATCACTCGCTGAAAAACCGGCGCGGCCGCATCGCCACCAAAGATGCTGGTGGTGGGTCGCTGCAGCAACACGATCATGGACAAAGTCGGGTGATCAGCCGGCGCAAATCCGACAAACGACGCGTTGTATGCCCCGTTCACATAAGCCGCGACGCCAGGACGCGGCATGGCGGCAGTTCCCGTCTTACCCGCGACGGCATATCCCGGAATAATCGCCTTCAAACCTGTTCCCACGCGCACCACGTCTTGGAGCATGTTGTTCAACGTCTGCGCCACCGTGGGCGTGAAAACTCGATACGACAATGACGTGGGGGCTGCGGTCGGCACGCCGGTCGAACTGATCGTGGCGCGCACCAAGGTGGGCTCGATGAAGACGCCGCCATTGGCGATGCAGTTGTACGCGTCCAACACCTGAATGGGCGTGACGGCATCGACCTGGCCGATGGGGAGCGATGCGAGGTCTGAGTTATGCCACGTCGACTGTCCCACCAATAGTCCGGCGCTTTCACCCGGAAAATTCACACTCGTCGTTGCTCCGAAACCCAATCGATTCACCTGGTTGAGCAGGTTGGTCTCCCCCACTTGCTTGGAGATGAGATAAGTACCGATATTCGACGATGCGGCGAGGATCTGGGTGGCGTTGAGGTGCAAGGTGCCGTGATGTTCGGCATCGTGAAAGACGCGGGTACCCACCACCTCCGAATAGGGAACGGTGTACGGGCTGGTGGGAGTTGTGGTGCCCAGCGAGATCGCTGCCGAGAAGGGAACAATCTTGAAAACGGAGCCCGGCTCGTAGGTCATCGAAAAGGGCAAATTGTTGATGGATTGCTGAATGCCGGGAACACCGACATTGACGCCCCATGTCGTCGGCGAGGGAAGTCGTGAATCCTTCTCACGAGTGTTAACCAACGAGGCGTCCGCCAAGATTTGCCCCGTGCGAACATCCATCACGATCGCCACGCCATCGAGTGCTCGCATGGCCACCAATTGATTGGCCAACGCCTGCTCGGTGATGTATTGCAATGGCGTGTCGAGGGTGAGCTCAACAGAAGAACCCGGCACGGAACGCTGAATTGTCTGCACCTTGGCACCCGGCAAGTTCACATTGTTCTGGCGCAGCGAGATGCCGATACCTGTCTGGCCTCCCAAGACCGATTGGAACTTGTACTCCAAGCCGGCGTAACCCTCTTGGTTCGTCAAGTTGGTGACTGACGAGAGGCCCGTCAAGCTCACCGAGTGAACGCCGCCGAGGAGACTGTGTGCGAGCTCACCATTGGGATACACGCGGGCCGATCCGCGCTGCACCAAGATTCCCGGCAAGTTTCGCTTGGTCAACTTGTCACCGTCTTCGAGCGACAAGCCATTAGTAATCAGCGTGTGGCCCGAACCGTAGTGAATCGTCAGCAACGGGACCAACTTTTCCACCGACAGATGAACAACGGGAGACAGCGCCTGAGCCTCTTTCAGCGGCGTTGTCTTTTGGGCTATCTGAATGTCGTCAGCCCATACTTCGTCGGTCGGCGCCGACAGCGCCAGTGGCACCGCATTTCGGTCATAGATGGTGCCGCGATCAGCCGGGATGGCGAACTTGCTATGGAACTGCTGGTAACTCATCGTGGCGTACGTGGAGTGTCGGTACAGCTGTACCCATGCCAAATTCAGCAAGACAATGGCCCCGAATATCGCCGCGGCATTGCGCATCAAGGTGACGCGACGTTCGAAATGCGTGACGTTTTCACGAACGAAATCGCGATTCTTCGCGGAGCGGTAAACGCTACGGCTCATTTCTGCGTGTGGGAAACCGTGGACGCGACAGTGGTCGCAGTCGAATGAGGAGCGGAGGTTGCCGGTGACGTGGGTGATCCCGGCACGTGGTTGTCGACGAGCGAGCGAGAAATCTGATATCCACCGCGAACATGGGGTGCGGGGATCGGAACATCGAGTGGTACGCGAAGGATCTGAGACACCGCCGTGGGCACAACCAAATTGGAACCCCCGACCTTGGATGCCAGTTGCTCGGGGCTGGCGTTCTTCGTGATCTGAGACACCGCTGACGCGTACTGCGACTGTGCGGCGAGGAGTTCGTCCTGAACGTGTGCGAGGGCCACCTGTCGCGTGTCAATCGATTGAACGATGAACATCGCGGCCACTGCACCCATCGCCGTGATGACTACCAACTGGCCCGTCCAGCTAAGGCGAGCCCACAGACGGAAACGAGCCGGTCCCCGATGGGTCGCAGCAGCAGTGCGCCGCGGGGGCGTGGCAACGCGCGGGCGAAAGATGCCACTGTCGCCGTGGTCGCGAAAGGGGAAAGAAATGACGCTCATGAAATCTCCTTGACGCGTGCGATGCGCAGGCGGGCCGAGCGAGCTCGTGGGTTTCGCTCTACTTCGTCAGATGAAGCGAGGATTGCGCCGTGGCGAGCGACGTCCATCGTCGGTACCGCGCCACACACGCAGGGGAGCTGCGACGGGCAAGTGCATCCACCCGACTCGCCCTCCAACATGAACTTCTTAACGACCTTGTCTTCGCCCGAGTGGTAACTCATGACGACCAAAACCCCACCGAGAGCCAAGAGCGAGACCGCCGCCGCCAGCCCTTCGCGCAGTTGTGCTTCCTCGTCATTCACGACGACTCGCAAGGCCTGAAAAACTCGGGTAGCGACATGGCCACGGCGACGAGCAGCCGCCGGCACCGCTCGCTCGACCGCCGACACCAGCTCTGAGGTTGTGGTCGGCAGAGCCGCGATGACCGAGCGAGCAATCGCGCCGGCGAATCGAGTTTCGCCGTGTTCGCGAAAGAGGTCGGCGAGTTCGTACACGTCGGCCGACGCGATGAATTGAGCGGCGGTCTCGCCCTGCGTGGTGTCCATACGCATGTCGAGAGGGGCGTCATAGCGAAAGGAGAAACCGCGGCTGCCGTCATCGAGCTGCGGTGATGACACGCCCAGGTCCATCAGCACGCCGCGAATCGGCACGTCGTGAGTGAGCGGACGAACCAAAGTGGCCATCGAGGCGAAGTCGCCCGCCACGACGGTCGCACGATCGCCATAGGGGGCAAGTCGACGTCGTGCCGCCTCGCGAGCAATGGGGTCACGGTCAATACCAATGATCCGCACCTGGGGGTAGCGCTCCAGCAGGAGGGCGCTGTGCCCAGCCCCACCCAACGTGGCGTCAACGATGATGCCGTCCTCGACGGCCATCGCGTTCACCACTTCAGCAGCGAGAACGGGTTCGTGTACGAAGTCCTGGGTCATCTGCAGCCCTTCGACCAACGTCACCGAGTGGGGGCTCGGCGCGACACCCAACGGCAGGGCGGAGGAGAAATCACCGTTGGGGTTGGTCGGAAGGCTGCGCATGGTCCAGGGCCAGCGCTTTACACGGGAGTGGGCATCCCCTTTCATTTGTCGGCCTCAGAGCTCTTGAGGCTGGCGGCCGTGGCGGCCGTGACGAGGTCGAGGCGATCGGGGTTCCAGATTTCGAGGTAGGCACCGACGCCGATAATCACGACGGGTTGGTCAAGGTCGATGCCCGCGTGCTGACGCTGACGTTCGTTGAGCAGCATGCGACCCTGCGCGTCAACCGGTACTTCGGTGGAGTTCGAGAACAGGAGGCGTCGACGGTTGTTTTCCGCCTCGGTCAACGGGCCCTTGGTGTTTATCTCGTCTTCCCACTGCTTTTCAAAGGCGCTATTGGGTCCGACCCACAAACAGCCCTGGTCGTAAATCGTGATATTGGCGAGGCCACCGAAGACGTCGCGGTACTTCGAGGGAATGACGACGCGACCCTTCGCATCAATCTTCTGCTCGTGACGACCGCGCATCAATGTCATGGACCCCTCCTTGGAGGAAACCATACCACTTTGTGGGCTTTCACACCACTTATCACCCTTTTACACCACTTATTTCCCCTTGCCCCCACACCGTGGAAATGAAAAAACCGGGGCCGAAGCCCCGGTCAATCACAAAAACGTTGAAATTACGGCACAAGATGCAATTCTCGACGGGTCATGCCCCCCGCCTGGTCGATCACCTCGCGAGCGATGAAGTCGAGGACGGCAGGGTCAAATAGGGCGGCCGCCCCACCGGCGCCCTCAAGGTGTCCTTCGAGGCCCTCAGGATTCCCCACCACGTGGGCCACATTTCCCTGGGTGCCCCGAGGTAACAACGTGGCGATGAAGGCGCCCTCGCGAACACGCCATTGGGTCACGCCGACCAGCTTTCGCGATCCGTGAAAGACTTCGCCAGGTCCACGACCCGCGAAACAGGCTGCGGCGTAGTCGCCTCGCAGGACCTCCATGGCCGTCGCTACCTCTACCGGTTCGTCGAGGTAATAGTCCAGCGCGCCGGCCCACCACTGCCCCACCTGCACCGCCATATCCGTCACATCTTCGATGTAGCGAGGGTCGTCGCGGGGAATCCACAAATCGAGCCAGACGTCGTCCGGTTCGATTCGCACGATGCCACCTCCACCACGACGTTGGCGAAGGTTCTCCACCGGGCTAGTGAGCACTGACACTTGTTGGGTGCTGCCCAAGATGTGGAAGGTGTTGCTGACGTGAACCACCAACGCCGTTGCCTCGGTCAATCCGCGAACGACGTTGTAGTCATACAGTTCCTCGACGTCGTTCATGACGCCCTCGGCAGGTACGGCTCCCACGTGGGATCGGGCGACTCCACGTGGCGCCATCGCCACCAATTACCCTCCGGCGCCTTCGGCACGGTGCGTAGTCGCCAACCAATTTCGTGCAGGTAACGATCGCCCTTTTCCATGTTGTGGCGGCGGCACGCGGCCACCACGTTGGTCCACTCGTGGGCGCCCCCGCGACTGCGCGGAATGATGTGATCGATGGTGTCGGCGTGCTCACCGCAATAGGCGCATCGAGATCCGTCACGTAGCAAGACGGCGCGTCGGGTAACGGGCGGGGTGCGGCGACGGTGTCCGAGGCGCGCAACGTGAAACAGCCGCACAATCGATGGCACCTCAACATTCACCGATGGGGAGTGCACAATTTCCGGATCGTCACCGATCGCCACGGCTTCGGCGCGGCCGTCGAGCAAGAGCAGCACGGCTCGTCGTGACGAGACGAGCTGCAGGGGCTCGAAGGTGGCATTGAGGACGAGGACGCGCCTCATGTCTCAAAAACTATCGGTTGCGCAGTGCGCGAGATGACCATGTCGCCGCGGCGAGAAGGTCATCGGCCGAGAGTTCCCCGTCCGCCACCGCCGTGGCGCGACGAAACTCGAAATACGCCTCACCGGGCAGCGGCAACGGCGGCCAGTGGCGCCACCACTGGCGACGACGAAGTCGCCAGCCGGCGGCGATGAGGTGAAGCCCTCCTCGAGGGTGCCGCAGGATTGCCAACCAGAGGCGCGGGGGTACGAGTGACGTCTTAGAGGTCATCGTGGCGGCGGAAACGACTGCCGTCAAAGTCGCCCACACGATCGCGAACCTGCTGAGCAACACCGCGAAGCGATGCTCGGCCCAAGGTCCGCAGGTGTCGTTCGGCAACGACCGCCGACGCGAACATGATGGCCACGCCCACGAATCCACCCACGGTGGACATCGAGAAGGAGACCACGAGAACCGCGAGGCCGACGAGAAAACCGATGACCGCCCAGCGCAAGCGAACGCCGCTGTGGTGGTAGACGTGGGTGGTCTTGACCGTCTTGGCGAAGCTCGGATCAGTGCTGGTGAGCGAACGCTCCATCTCGGCAATGATTCGCTGTTCATTTTCGGACAACGGCATAAGACCTCCCTGCGCAAATGGTACCCACTTTGCGCCTCGCGGTGACGTCGGCCAGCGACTAAACCAATGCGGTGAAAGTTTCCGCCATCTGCACCGGCAATATCTGCCGCTCCCCTATTGCTGAAGTCATTATCCGCGCCCTGGTAGCCGATGACCCGCTCCTTCGCGGAAAGGTCGAGGTGACGAGTGCCGGAACCGCACGCTGGCACGTGGGCTCACCCATGGATCAGCGCTCTCAGCGCGCTCTTCAACGGGCGGGATATCACGACAACGGAACACGAGGAATTTTTGCCGACTCGGAGTTCTTGGCATCGCACGACCTGGTCCTCGTCATGACGCGCGAGCACGCGCAGGACATTCGCGCTCGACATGCGGACGTCGACATCATTTTGCTGCGATCGTTACTCGGCGCCGAACTCGATGTCCCGGACCCCTACTACGGCGATGATGCTGAATTCGATGCCTGTCTCGCCCTTATAGAGCGTGGTTGTCGAGAGTTGATTCCGATTCTGCGGGAGCGTGTCCACGCAGAGCAACTTGGGGCAAACTCAGACTGAGCAGGAATGCCACTGCCCCCACGGGGATGGCCCACTTGAAGATGGTCTCGATGGATTGCGCGAGTGACATCTTGATCACGGTGACCGCGACCGGATTCGTGGTGGCGAGCGTCGCCAGTCCGCTCGGCGTCAAGGTGGACGTTGAGATGCCGCTCAAATTGGCGTGTAACGCAATGGCGTTCGCGGCGAGTCGGTGAGGCAGGATGTTCGTGTACACCGCACCGAAGATGGCCGTCCCCACCGATCCACCCATGGACCGAAAGAAGTTGGCCGCGGCGGTCGCCGCGCCAAGATCCGAAAACGCCACGGCGTTTTGCACTGCCACGACGAGCACCTGCATCACGAGGCCGATGCCCACACCCAGAATGAACATGTAGAGCGCGAAGATGCCCCCGGAGGTGTTCTCGTGGGTAGTGCCCAAGAGGGCGAGACCGATGGTCATGATGCCCGTGCCGGCAATAGGAAAGGGTCGATAACGCCAGCCCTTGGCGAGAAGTTGCCCTGCCGTGATGGACATCGCGAACAAACCGGCCATCATGGGGATGAGGCGCAAGCCGGACGCCGTGGGTGAAATGCCCTTCACGCTTTGGAAGAAGACGGGCAGAAAAGTCATCGCCCCAAACATCGCAAAACCCGTGACGAAGCCAATGGCCGAGCCTGACGCCACCACTCGATTGCGCATCATGCGGGGAGCCAGAATCGGCTCGGCCGCCCGTCCTTCGACTCGAAGGAAGACGATCGCCAGCACGACGGAGGCGGTGATGAGGGCAATTGACTTCGTGCTCCCCCAGGCGAAGCTGTTGCCACCGAGCGAGGTGAACAAAATGAAACACGACGCGGATGCCGTCAGCAGCGCGGCGCCAAGGTAGTCAATCTTGTGAGCGACATGAGCGGCATCATCATGCAGAACGATGGTGGTGACCAGAAAGGCCACGATGCCGACCGGCACGTTGATACCAAACACCCAGCGCCATGACCAGTGGTCGACGATGAACCCACCGATGAGAGGACCGAGAACGGTCGCCGCGCCGAAGGTGGCCCCAAAGAATCCGGAGTAGCGGCCTCGCTCTCGCGGCGGCACGATGTCACCAATGATGGCTTGCGCACCAATCATCAGACCGCCGGCACCGAGCCCCTGAATCGCACGAAAGAGGATCAGCTGAAGCATGGTGTGGGCAATGCCGCAAAGTATCGACCCCACCAGGAACGTTCCAATGGCGGTTTGAAAGAAGCCCTTGCGACCGTACATGTCGCCGAGCTTCCCCCACAGGGGTGTCGACACCGTCGACGCCAACAGGTAGGAGACCACGACCCACGACAAGTGGCTCGCCCCGTGCAGTTCACCCACGATCGTGGGCAGGGCGGTGGAGACCACTGTTTGGTCGAGGGCCGACAAGAACATCC
>Ga0007866_1000193_pt1 | contig 17412 bp, 18 predicted proteins | sample CryBogCBH18Jul07_FD_71223 | JGI IMG/M metagenome (GOLD analysis project Ga0007866, IMG submission 71223) | Freshwater microbial communities from Crystal Bog, Wisconsin, USA - CBH18Jul07 | ecosystem: Environmental > Aquatic > Freshwater > Lake | place: Crystal Bog, Wisconsin, USA | collected... | reverse complement strand
ACTGGTGCGGTAGGTGCTGCGGCACCCCGGCTTCCAGGTCAGGCCGGCGGATTCAATGATCCATCGTATCCAGTCTCTGGACTCCCCTCGACTGGCGACCCTTACCTCGCTCAATATTCAGTTACAACAGGTGGTGCTTATCGCAGAAATAAAAATAGCCGCCGTAATAAGAAACAAATGCCCCGCTCTACTCGCCGTGCTTCTCGTAAATCCCGTCGTGCGTCTCGCAAGTCCCGCAAGTCCCGCCGCGTTGGAGGTCGCCGCAACAACAACAACAATAACGCGGGCAACAACATGCTCGCCGCTAACAACGCCGCCGCCCCTGCGTCCCGCCGCCGCTCCCGCCGTGCGTCCCGTAAGTCCCGCCGTGCGTCTCGCAAGAGCCGCAAGGTTGGAGGACGCCGCCGCCGCAACAACATGAACAAGAACTCGCGCAAGTCCCGCCGCAATAACAAGAAGAACTCGCGCAAGAGCCGTAAGAGCCGTAAGAGCCGTAAGAGCCGCAAGCACCGCCGCAATAACAACAACAACATGAACAAGATGATGGGCGGCTGGTTCTAAGAAGCCTAATCGTCTTCTCCTAGCCAACGTTCCGCCGATTTGGCGCGTTTCATTGGTCCGCCCGTAATCGCACGAACCGGTGCGAAACTACGACGATGCTCGTCAGTAACGCCGTGAGCGGTCAATCCCGTCATATGCTTAGCAGTTCCATATCCCATATTTGTACTTAATCCGTAGTGGGCATCCCACTCTGGATTAGCTTGAACAACGTCAGCAACCCAACGGTCACGTGAGACCTTGGCAAGAATACCCGCAGCCGCAATCGCCAGATACTGCGCATCGCCGTCTACAATCGCGTGACCTTCCGTATCTTTATAAGGTCGCCAGTGGTCACCGTCCACCAGCACCCGCTCTACAGGAACTGTTAGAGAGTCCAGGGCACGATGCATTGCCGTTAAGTCCGCCTGAAGTACATTCTGCTCATCAATCTCTTTCGCAGTCACAAATGCCGTCGCTTTATCTAGTGCGCATTCTTGAATATAATCGTAAAGTATATCACGTTTACGCTTGGATAGAAGTTTTGAATCACGAATTTCGTTGAGTGCCACTCCGTTATCAAACATATCATCGGTATCATTGCTGAAGACAACCGCCCCGACATACAGACGTCCAAATAAGCAGCCCCGACCCGCTTCGTCAAGACCTACTTCAATCACATCATCTTCCTTATAACGTAATTTATAAGGCATGGTACATAAATAAATAACAGACACGTTTCAGTCAAATTTTTTAATGACCACAAACAGAATGGTATCAACCGCTGTAGTTTTGGCAATAGTAACGGCTATAGCCGTAATTGTACTATTGTATATGTGGCCAGAGATATTTGGACGTACTCATACTGAGTATTTTACAGATGCCCCTCCAACACCGCCAGCAGCAGAACCAGCCACAAATACATTGCCTATCAGCTCAATGGCTTCAGCAAATCTATTAAAAGCGGTAGCGGTGCCCGAAATCAAAAGTCTTGAAGGTTTCCAGAGCGGTAGTGTACATACCTCGTTGGATGATGGAAATGGACATCCCAATAGCTACGCAGGTTCATTTTTGATTGTAGGCGGCGGATACAATATTCAACCGATGGATAATTCACCTATGTCAGGAACCGCAGCCGGTGCTGGAGCACCTTCTATGCTCACAACATATACACCACCGTTAGCAAATGTCACGAACCCAACAGGTCCTCTTGCGGGTGCGGGCGCGGGCGCAGGTCCTGTAGTACTAGGTGGTGTAGTACCTATAATTGGTACAACATCCGTAACCAGTGTATCACCGATTGTAAATGGACCACCGATCCCCCCAACACCTCCTGCTCCGACAATGAATCAACAGGTCTTGAATACCGGTTTAATTCATATTGGTGATGTATCCACTGGTTCCTATGCGACCGAGGACCAGACCTCTACTCCCTCGTTTACTGTGGCGGCGAGCCAAGTAGACCAGAATGCGCTTAATATTATTAAGACGAATCTAGCATCAGGCGGTCAATATACACTCAATGTAACATGCGATCTATCGGGTGTAAAGTCTTCGTTCCCACTACAGTTGATTACAAATGTGACGAATGCTCAAAATCAGATTTACGCCTACAGTTTCCAGAATAAAAGCATTGTGAAGCCTGGACCAGTGTTCTTTGGAGCAAAATCGCTCAACTTCCAGATTGTTCAGACGGCTCCGTTACCACAGAACGCTCCCAACGCACCATCAAATACGAATACAACATTATTTACGAATCCCACACCGTCTCCAAGTGGTACATCCGTCAATAGTAATTCTCATGGAGCGTCTGGAGCTGTTGTAAATCCACCACCGGCGCCACAACAACCGGTTTCATCAATGTTACAAACCGTTCCACCTGCGAATCAGGTCACATCGCTCATGATGAATACACTTGCCACGACACTCATCAACAATCTGATTAAGAACGAAACGGATCCCGCAATTAAAATGGGACTTACAACTGCGCTCACAAATGTACCAACAAATGGTACAAATGTTCCAAATCCTTTATATTTAAGTGTGTATAACGCAGTTGCCGCCATTCCAGCAAATTTCACCTACACCCAGCTTGCGAATATGTATAATACACTCCCTTCTAGCACCGGCTCTACAAAGCCCATAGCAAACCCTACAAACGTATTATCAATGGCGCCCTTGGTTGGCTTCTCCCTACAAATGACGAATGGACAGGTGAATACGGCGCAGGGACCGATGATGTCAAGATGGCAAACACAGCCTGCGCAACAACAGGTACAACAAACTGTAACGCCTCCGGCTCAGTCATCAGGTCTCTGGGCTCCTGACGGAGTAAGGACTCCTACACCGCCAAATCCTATTTCATCAGAACCTCCGTCAACTATGGCATCTATTTTGCCGGCAACCGCACAGGTGAGCCCTACAAACGCCTATACCTTCACAAACCAATCTATTATGTTGGATGCTAGTACCTTAGCACAGAAGATTCGTAGTGCCGAACTAATGATAAAGTGTAATAATATGTAACCCGGCTGGAGCATTTCTAATTTTGGATTACCTCGTTAGAGGGAATGAAGGTAGAATTACTCCTTATGGGATTCATCCTGATTTTATTGGCATTCATCTATGCGAATAAAAAGAATTATGAAGCATTTGATGGCAATGTGCCGGCAACCAATCAAACATCGGCGATTGCGCAGGATACATCCGCCTCTACAACAACAAATCCGCAAATTGCTCTAGCCCAGCCAAAAGATATTCAGGCATTAATGGAAGTCATCAAAAATTTTAAACTCTTGTATAATGCTCAAGACCCAATGACATTAAATCTAGACCCCCAGTCTTTAAAGCAGACGCAGTACTTTTCTATGCAATCGGATAATCTACTCAATCAGTTACAGGCGGGACTCGCCAATTCAGATGCGGTGTCTATGAGTTTTGACGATACTGTACAACTTCGTAAGGCGTACGAATGTTCTACGGATATTCTACGCGGCAAGTCGGAGATACTGCCTCCGCCAACACAGCAAGGTGCCGCACCCAGTGGCTTAACACTAGATATATTACAAAAACTTCAAGCACGAGTCCAGGCGGAAAGCCTACGTTTATCCAATCTTCGCTCTTCGGCGGCGACTATGGTAAACCGTATTGCGGATTTGGATAAACTTGCCGCCAACTTAGGTGATATTATTTCCAGTGTACAGCGTGGCGAGACAAAACTAAGCGACGTGAATATTTCACCAGACGATGCGAATAAATTCCTTTCGACGCTAGGAACCGGTCAAAATGCGCCGGTGCCGAATGTAACCGCGACACCACCAACGGGCGGCGCACCGAAGTCTATGACCATTGGACCAACAGGAATCCCTTTTGCGGGACAGATGCAAACTATTCTTGATTTAGCACGTAATATGAAGTGGGGACTTACAATTCAACTTGAGAGCGATCCGGCTACAAAACAAACACAGGATGTATTGGATAAGATTACTGCAATAGAAACGAGTATTAATAAGTATGTCATTAGCGAAACACCGATACCGCCAAATATCCTCGCCCTCTACCAGCAGCAGCTCGCCATTCTAAAAAATCTGACTGATAATACGACTCCTGATGCTACTACAATTGTTATGGGACCACCAAAGCCGATGCTCCAACAGAAGGGAAATGCCTCGCAGGCGTACATGCCTTCCCAGCAGGATTTGAATACGGTACAGGGAATGAATACAGTTGGACCAGCCGCAGGGTCGGCATCCGACGGTATCGGATCCGGCGACTACGCAATGACGGACGAAAATATTCAGCACCGTGCGTCGGCGGCGAGTTTTGACGATTCGCTCGTAGGCGGTCTAGATTATAAGACACGGGCACTGGAGATGTGCCGACAGATACAGGCGGCAGGCTTGGGCGATCCCGCCAATTTTGGATGTATCAAAAATCCTGATGAGGTGAGCGCCTCCTATTCATGGAAGGGCAACTACCAGATGGTCTGCTCTCGGTTAGGCGATACCTGGGGTAACTGGTATCCGCAGATGTTTGGTTGCCCGAAAGTGGACCCAACCGCAAAATTTATACGTCAAAGCTAATAGTTACGTCCTATTAAACCCCCATTCGTCTGCGCAGGTCGCTGTTCGGCGGCACGGGCGTTTTCAATATTACGGGGAACGTAGCCAATGAGCATAATACAGAGACCCGAAATGATTGCAACGAATGCTGTATTTGTATGCGTTACAATCTGTAGAATCATACTACAAATAGGACTGCCAATCAAGAAGAGCGAATTAACGAATCCAACGATGGAGAAATTCGCACATAGAGTGGCATATAGATTCGTGGAGATAATGTGAATTAAATATACAATAAAGAACGGTAGAGCATATTTAAGATAAGAATATACAAAGATTATGTACTCTTTTACCGTATTGTATATCGGCTCCACACTTGCCCACGCATTACGTAAACACTCCATGACTATTATATTATGTTAGATATTCAGGCAAACATCAATTTTTAGAGTCGCCCGGCATAAAAAACCATTATACTGAATAGAATGGCTTCAGGATTTAAGGTAACGCCTATGATTCTTTTGTTGGGCTTAGTGCTCATATTTATTGTGGGATATTTGATTGGACGTTCTCGCGGTAAGGTGGTAGAAAAGTTTGACGGTGGCAGCAGTTGTAATCGTTGCGGCAAGCCTCGTCCTTGCGGATGCCCCATATCCTCGCAGGCGACTTCGCCTTCGGCGATTGACCTAAGTCTACCGACACCTCCAGAATGGCCGAGCGAGGCGGCGATGAGTGGATTATGCGGTCGCTGCCATAAGCCTCGCCCTTGCGGCTGTGCGACAGGCGGTGCGGATGCGGGATCCAATTCGTCCCCTGATGGAATGCCGTATGCGTCACGTGAGCGTTGCCCACCTTGCCCATCTTGCCCCGCTCCTGATTTGTCAAAGTGGATTAAGAAGTCGGCGGTACCCCCTTGCCCACCCCTCCCAGATATGTCCAAATACATGCTCAAGACGGAGTGCCCGCCAATGCCCGATATGTCTAAATATGTACTCAAGTCGGCGGTACCAAAGTGCCCTCCTTGTATATCTACATGCTCCAAGCCTTGTAAGATTGGCGAGTGCCCACCTTGCCCGCGTGCGCGTTGCCCAGTGGTAAAGTGCCCTGAGCCAAAGTCGTGCCCGGCATGCCCTGCGGCACAGTGCGAGCCTTGCCCCGAGCCAAACATTCAATGTAAGGCGGCGTACCAGCCATCAAACCCTGTGCGCCCTATGTTAGCTAGTACATCTACCTTCGGTTTGTAATACTCCCGGCTAAATATAGGAATGCAAAAACATTCAACTGAATACCGTCAGTTTCTAGAAGAAACTATACTGACAGTATTTCTATGGGTGGGCATATGGGGTGTGATTTCGCACTTAATTGACCACTATTTTAAGCGATTCTTTTTTTCAGAATTATTGATTTATATCGCAATTACTATGATTTCATTCACACTTCTTGCGGCTCGTGGTTATGTTGCGAAGGAGGAGGAGGTCAAATAGGTGCGTTAAATTCAAGAAACCCAAATAGAAACATTATGTTAGCGTTCTTATTTGGGGTAGCGTCCTTATTCGCACCCGTAGTAGCACAGACGCCAGGTTACGATTGGAATGGGTTTACCGCCACAACATTGGGGTGCGGAACAGATAGCGGTGCGTTAAATGTTGGATTGAGTCAGTCATTAGTACCAGGCGCCACGGGTCTCAAAGTCAAACAGATTGCCTTTGCTATTTACGGCACTCAGGCAATGCCGGCAAATATACAACTGGATGGAAATCCGTCCACCGCCAGACTCTCTACCTCTGGCATTCAGTCATGTTGCGCGCCGAACTGTGATTTAGCGGTTCAAGTTGCCGCAGCGGGTCAGACCTGGTACAATTCGCCGTGCGGTGTCAACTCGTGTGGCGGTAGTTCATCGCAGAATCACTGGTATTATATGGATTTTTCGTCAACTTCGGTTGGTACGATAGAACAAACTGGTATTAGTCAAGCAACATTTTATGATGGTAGCGGTAACCAAATAGGCGCAGATATGGTGAATATAGCATCAAGAGGGTCTGCGTTCTTTGTATCATATACAGAGATTATTCCCTCGCCAACACCGACGCCTTCGGTGACGAAGAGTCCAGTATCACCGAGTTTAACTGCCTCAACGACTGTATCGGCTTCTATTAATCCAACAACTACTGTAAGTTCTACGGTGAGCCGAAGTACATCGGTGTCCACATCAATGACAGTGACCGATTCAAGGTCGGCATCTGTACAGGCGAGTACATCTCATACACCAAGTACATCGGTCTCTCCATCACGCCAGGCATCCAACTCGGTATCACCATCGGTACAAGCTTCAAATACCGTTACAACAAGCCGATCGCCATCTTATACACCAAGCCCCACCCCTTCACCGACACCAAATCTCAACTTCAACGTTATTACTATAGCAGGTAATGGTAATGTAGCACAAGCAGATGGTATTGGAACCGCCGCAAGTGTACCATTTCCTCAATATATGGCGTTTACACCAGATTACACCGGTGTGTATATTTCAGAGGCTAGTAATGCTGACCAGATTCGTCTGCTCAATCTGACAACATCTGTAGTTACAAGCATTGCTGGTATGTGGAATATTCAAGATACAGGAACGGGTGTGGGTACAAATGCGGCGATGAACTCCCCTGCGGGTCTCGCCCTTGACGGACCAAATAATATCCTCTACGCCGTTGAACGTGACGCGAATCTTGTTCGTAGTATTAATCTCACTAGCCTACAACTCCAATATATTGTAGGAGATCCAGAATCAGGACCTGGGTGCGCCGATGGTATTGGAACAAATGCGCTTTTTACACATCCTGAGGGTATGACGATTGACCAGCCGAACCAGTTCTTATACGTTGCGGATACAGGATGTAATGCGATTCGTGCTGTAAATATTAGTTCACAAACGGCTACAACGGTCGCGGGACAACTGGGTGTAACTGGTTGGCAGGAATCGTATGGTGTAGGACAGCCTGGAAAATTTTGGAGTCCTACTGGCATTCGTTATAATAATATGAATTTATATGTAACTGATACACATTGGAATAATATTCGTGTCATATACTTAGCATCGCCAGGTCTAATTAGTTCATCGCAGAATATTTTGGGCGGTAACGGACCACCCAATACTAGTATTGACGGAACAGGAACGGGCGTAACATTTAATAATCCAATGGATTTGGAATACGACTCACTCAACAATGTATTATATGTAAGTCAAGTGGGAACAAATCAAAATGTTATTCGTAAAATTACTCTAAATGCGATGTGGAATGCGAATGTAATAACTCTTATTGGTAATAATATTACTCAGAGTATTGATGGCGTTGGTACACAGGTGAGTTTCAACAATCCAATTGGTGTTGTATATAATCCAACGCCGAATTATCTCTATGTAGCAGACTCGGCGGGTAATAAGATTCGGCAAATTGCTTTAACAATTATCTTGCCTACACCATCGGTATCGGCTTCAAGCTCTACATCTCTCAGTTTATCATCCTTGGGTTCGGTGACCGCCTCTTCGTCTGCGACAGCCTCTTCATCCGCGTCTGGTTCGTTATCATTCTCATCTACTGTTACAATAACGGCAAGTTCATCGGTATCAGCAAGTGCAGCCGCCAGTTCATCCGTATCTACAAGTGCTACAGCTAGTTCGTCAGCGTCTATGACGATTACAACTAGTTTATCCGCATCGGCGAGCGCTGCCGTCAGTTCATCCGCATCGGCGAGCGCTGCCGTCAGTTCATCCGCATCGGCGAGCCCTGCCGTCAGTTCATCCGCATCGGCGAGCCCTGCCGCCAGTTCATCCGCATCGGCGAGCCCTGCCGTCAGTTCATCCGCATCGGCGAGCCCTGCCGCCAGTTCATCCGCATCGGCGAGCCCTGCCGTCAGTTCATCGGTATCAGCAAGTACCTCTATTAGTCAGACGATACCACCCTCATTCACTGTTACTCCCTCCGTTACCCAGACTCTACCCCCTCCGTGGTTTACAGGAATGACCGGCTGCTGTCATAATCCGATGACCAGCGGACAGGCGATAAGTTTTACTGTACCATCCTACTACTCATCCACCTCCATCAGCAGTATTGCCCTCCAGTATTGGCCAGGAGCCGCCGGCACCACTACATTTTCAATCGGTTTAATGGCGGCGGATGCGGCATATCAGCCAACGGGACCGGTGCTCGCCTCGGCACAAATCACCCTCACCAGCCCTGGAGCGTTTCCTGCCGTTCAGCAACAGGTTGTCACACTCACAAATTTGGGGCAACTTGTCGCACAACCGCTCACGGGTGGTACGTCCTATTCGCTCGTATTCTACGGAGCATCCAATACGAATGTCCAGTTTCTTGTTGGAAATTCAGGATCTTATGTATTTGGTGGCGGTTTGACACCAATCGCGGGCTCTCTCTATACAACATCCAGTGCGAATCCTCCTCTATCTGTTTATTGGTATACATCGTCCAATACAGCCTTTCTAGAGATATATACAGGACCGGTACAGTCTATGTCAACCTCACCGACTGCGTCGCCATCTGGAAGTATGACAGGAAGTTCTACGGAAATCGCATCGTCATCACAATCCAAGGCTCCTTCACCCTCGTTTTCGGCAAGTATAACGCAAGCACGGTCCATCTCAGTATCATCCTCTCTAAGTTCATCTATTACGAACTCACTAAGTGTATCTGCGTCTATACAAGCATCCTCCTCGGCATCTTCTGTAGAAAGTGTGACGGTGACTCCGTCACCCCTGCCGACGGTATGCGTTAGAATGGCACCTTCTGGTATTGTGGACAATGATAATCTTCCTCTTGTTACGGGCGGAATGACTGTTAATAATCTCATAAATACACCGCCGCCGATTGGCGCATTGCCTCCAGCGAGCTATTGGGACCCTGTTGCCGCTTCAGTATATCATGTAACATTGTCGTTTGTGAATCCAGCACCTATTTATTACTGTAATTGGTGGGGTGCGACAGACCCGAGCCATCCGCCAACTGGCATACAATTCTATACAGCACCGAGTGGTACACTACTGTATACAACGCCAAGTTTGACCACAACGCTTCCAAATACAATGTATACATCACCATTTATAAGTCAGCCAAATATATCCTCTGTCTATGTGGAAATCTACAAAAGTACTACGTGGCAAGTATATATGTACTATTTGGACTGTTATACGTGTATAATTGCCTCTATGACGCCATCCGTTACGGCGGCTGTAAGTGGAACGCCGTCATTTTCGGCAAGTGAAACACAAACACGGTCTACCTCGGCGTCATCAAGCCCCTCACCGTCGTTTTCAGGACAAGCGACGCAGACGCCGAGTTCCTCGGTCTCATTTAGCACAAGTATATCACAAACACAATCTGCCTCGGCATCAATAACCGCAACAATCTCTCCGTCGCCAGGTAAAACCGCAACGCCGACCTCATCTATTACAAATAGTGTAACAATTAGTCCAACTCTCTCCCTGTCTATATCAGTAGGAGGCTCTTTTTCGCCGTCCTCTATAAGTACTATGAGTCTCTCCGGCACACCCATTCCAAATTTATTCGCAAATGCGAGCGCATCCGCTTCATTCAATGCGACGGGTGCGGCTGCTGCTGCTGCAGCAGATAGCAGTTCCTTAGGTATAATTCTAGGTGCGGTCTCCTTGGGTCTAGTGGGACTGATGGGTGCGGTATTGGGAACGAATGCCCTACGCCGTAGTGGTGCCCTAAATTTTCTCTCTAAGGCGGGTGTCAAGGTTCCCACAAATGCGGATGGAACAGTTGATACTAAGGCGGTTGCAAATGAACTTCTTGAGGAAGCGGAGGCGAAGAGTCCAGCACTCGCAGCAGTAGGTAGTTTCTTTAATTCTGTAAAAGCCCAATCCGTAAGATTCAAAAACGCTGTGAATAGTCTACCTCTCCCTGATTCAGTGAAGAGTATTGTGAACGATCCTACAAAATTACTCCCTAAGGCGACTCAGGATAAGTTACATGCGATGGAAGAAGCGGTAGGAATACAAACAAACGGCGAGGCACCAGACGCACCTAGGGCAGTAGAGGATACACCAGATGCGCCGGTCGCATTAAAGGTCGCACCATCCACTCGGCGTATGGTATCAGCACCACCAACACCGGTTAGCACACTTGATTTAGGTGTAGTCGTCAGTAGGGTTCAGAAGTCTTTACCATCGGTACAAGAGACAGACGATGTATCTCTTGAAAATGAATTTATTGATAATACACCACAGCACGATAATTGTCCATCATGTGTGGCAAAGGCAAAGGCAAAGGCAAAGTCGCCGACATTACCTTCGGCACCGACAACCTCGCCCGTAGCATCTACTGCGCCAACAACTTCACCAACCGCCCCACCTGGTGTATCTCAACCATCTAAAAAACAACCTGAGCCTACAGCCTCTTTCACTCCTGAAGACCTTAAAAAGCATATGGATATGTTAAAACAGTATATGAGTACGCAGATGCCGACACCACAACCACAACCACAACCACAAAAGGCAAAGAGTCCACCACCACCACCGCAGGCGAAGAGCCCAATAACAACGCCTAAGGCACAACCACAGGCACAGGCACAACCACAGCCAAAGCCCCAACCAAAGGCAAAAATAGAAGTGAATGCGGCAGAGCTCGCCGAAATTAAGGCACTCCTCGCGTCTAAAAATAAGCAGCATAAAGTTCTCGGTTAATGACACGCCCAATAATCTGGACCGTAGGGGATAAAGAGTTCACCACCGGCAGGAATATCTACAAGCGAGTGGATAAACGCACGTCCTGCCTCCTCGTCCACAACGAATTGGCAATTACTAGTGAGGCGATTCCCCTTAGAATCGTAATAAGCGTCAGGTGTAGTATCCACCCAACGCTTTTTACGTCGTATACGTGTCCTTGCGATATAGGAGCAATCATTAATCATTGCCATATAACAGCGAGGGAACATCTGTGCGTCTATGAAGCAATCAGAACGAACCTCAAGGGCATACGAACTAGGACGCTTATATGAGATGACCTCGCCGACATATTCATCAATACAAGCACCGGCAGGGATATTTTCGCACGCAAAGACACCGATGCCTGCGTTAGGCACTTGGGACGGAGCCAGACGAAGTTGAAACGGAGAATTATAGTAGTAAGGTCCGCAGATATTTTCGCACATAAAAGTAAGAATGGATACCCGCTTTTGGGGACCAAGTGGATGGCGGTTGTTACACTTAGTTGCGTTTGCTGCTCCAACGCTAGAAAAACGCTATCTTCTTCAATTTTTTCAGACGCTACCATACGCCTTACCCTGTAAGTTCTGTCGTGCCTCACTTACCGAATATTATGGAAGCGACCCAATACCGACAGACCTGAAAGAGTTTCCTAAATGGCTCTATCGTATTCATAACCGAGTCAACGGTAAACTCCGTGAGCAGAAGTTAATTACTGGTAAGGATCCGTCGTGGAACGAAGTAAAACAGCGATACGATAAATGGATGCGACAGTCCTGTACTCAGCGGGCTATGATTGGTTGGGATTTTCTATATTCGGTTGCGTATACAACTCCCTGCCGCGATGTAACAAGTTTACCGATACCAGGCGCACCACCACAACCACCGACTCCCGAACTACGTAACCGTTGGAATACAATGACAATCGAAGAGCGACTACCGAAACTGAAATTATGGTGGGAAGCCCTTCCTCATATTCTCCCTTTCCCCGTATGGAGAAAGGCTTGGCAAACAGCGGTTCCGCATGTCCCCAAACTTGCTTGCGGTAGAAAGAAGGTGACAGAATGGCTCTATGATGCGGAAAAAGCGATGTGCCAAGAACTCAAAGAGAACGCCCCACACGATAGTTTTGACGGACTCTGTACCGAGTTGAATGCGTTTGCGAGCGGATGCGGCAAAATCAAGACCACGAAAGTGAAAACGTGCCGCGCAAAAAAAACGCTCAAGCGCAAATCGTTGGACCGTAATCGCACTCGTAAGTATTTCGCAACCGGTGGATTCTTATAGTCCTTTCTTTACAACCCGTCCACGATGCGCCCAGCAGTGCATAGTACTATGAATCGTCACCGCTTTACCACATTCCTTACCGTTCATATGTTTATAAGTACACTTATATACATACGTACAATCCGCACGTTTCTTCTTGTTTGACATCCAGGCAGCGGACGCATCATCAAAGAACTTAGCGTCAAATTCACTATTACCGGCAGACATTTAACGAATTATATAATTAACCGTACGCAATTCAATTTTCAACCGCTAATTCGCTCAAGCGTTTCATAATGCTGTCAGGATAAACTATCCCCGGAAATTTTGCGACGAGCACCGCACAGGGAATATACCGCCGTCGGTCATCCTCTGATACACCCTGCGCTAACCATCGTGCCTCTAATGTCATAGCACGACTCCAATCATCGGTAGACCACGTTTGGTCCCCATCGGGCTTCAAAAGATACTGCGTCAGGGCACCACGTGAAAGCATTTTCTACTCCTTATGTAAAGAATGGCAACCCTCTTTAAACTTCCATCCTCCGTTACCTCGTACTTACCTTTCCTCTTAGTAGCAGTTGGATTGGTTCTCATTTATTTATGGGCACGCAGCAAGCCAAGCCGCGAGGGTTTCCAGGACGCCGTAGAGGGTGCCCCAGAAAATCCTTGGAAGTTCAATATGTACTACGTGGATTGGTGCCCGCACTGCCATCACGCCAAGCCCGAGTTTGAGAGCCTCGGATCTACCATGACCATCGGCGATAAGACGGTTGTGTGTAATGCGATTGAGGCGGAGAAGAACCCCGAGGCGGTTCAGGGTTTGAAGATTTCGGGTTACCCAACGTTTGTTCTGTATGATGCGGAGGGCAACGTGGTGAAGGATTACAGCGGTCCTCGTAAGACGGCGAGCTTCCGCTCTTTCCTGGAGGACACTGTAAATATGAATGCGGAGCGCATGTCCTAGTCTCGGTTTCACCGAGACTAGGCAACCCCCCTCCCGCTTTTAGCGGGAGGGACGTCAAAGTAGACAACCATTCCTTGGCGGCAGTAGAACCGATAGATTCTAACATTTCAAAATCTGCGGGCTGAAGACGCATAAACCAAGCAGGAAACGGTAAATTAGGAAACCAGATAATATTTTTAGGATAGTTCTCCTTCAGATATTTTCTCTTTTTGGGTCCTTCAAAATGGATCATAGAAAATACATATTCGGACAGTGTGGTGGGCGTTTTTACGGAGCCGTGCTCAAAGGTGAAACCGAGCGATTCGTAACGGTCCGCATTAGATGGTAATAAACCCCAGGGAAAATTCGCACCTACCGCACCATCTACCCATATATGCCCGCTCTCCTCATGAATATATGGACGAAAGAAGAGTGGTAGGCTCATACTTGCACGAATCGCGTCAACGACCGGTAAAGATGGATAGGTTTGGGCAGAGCAGAGAACAATCTCGTGGGTACTGAGATCGGAGATAACGATTGTAAGATTGGGTATATCGGACATTAAGTAAGCCGAGGCACCAGGGCGAATAAGTTCTATTATACGTGTAATTTCAGCAATCAAAGAATTGCCATTATCTAGTCCCCACGATTTATTGATATTCAATAGATTATTGACATCAATATCACGAAATTTTATATAATCGGTAGCATACATACATTTACGAACGTCGCCAACAGAGTCGGCAAGTGCGAGTAGGGTTGCTACAAATGCGCCGGCAGACGTACCCCAGTACTCTTCTACCCGTTCAAGCACTCCCGCCGCCTCTAAGACAATTAAAGCTTCTACAAAAACCAGGCATCGTGTACCACCACCGGTAAAGACTAGACGTTTAGGAAGCATCCTACCGCCGTCAGCGGAATCAAATTCAAAATAATTACGCATATAACTACAAGATGCCATCGGACTCATTGGTACCACCAATGCTCGTGCCGTCTTCCTTATATACGGAAGAGGCGAAGCGAGATACTACCAGAATTCGTATCTATAATATGGTTCTACAGCAGATTTACAATAAGGTAAAAGCCGTAGCACGTGTTCCCGGTAATGAGAAATCGTTATGGTATGTGGTGCCTGAGTTTATTCCAGGAACCCCGCGATTTGATATCGGTGACGCAATCCTTTATATTGTTTGGAATCTCAGGAATATAGGATATACCGTGGAATACACGCATCCGAATTTGCTATTTGTGAGTTGGCGATCGCACGACGAAACGTATCGTAAGCACGAAAGTCCGTTGAGTCAGGTGCTCAATGCGGTACGAGGTGTAGCGACAGCTTATAAGGTTCCGACGATAAAACCGACAATTCCTACGGCAAGTGCGCCGATGCCTGAGATTACAAAACGGAAAACGCCTATTAAAAAGACGGTTGAATTCAAACCGGAAACGGAAACAATTCAATCAATACCAACGATACAACCTATTACAAGGTCATTAGTGATGTCGGCAACGGGTGGAGCAGGTACAAATGTGCCACGGTTACCGGGGCAGTTGTCCGAACGACATGTATCGTTTGTATGATTGAGCACCACCAGCGGCGGCAATCATCATAGTTGCTTGTGTACCTTGCTTTACTAATATGTCCAAAATCAAGATTAAGAAGATACCACCGAGGACAAAGAGTAGTATTTCAAGCAGATTGGATTCAGATTTTGTGACTTCCATCTGCTCCAATTTATGGAACATGGAATCAAGTTTGCGCTGAAGTTCATCAAGGCGGTTTTCGGCAGCGACTTCGGCGCCCTTCAAATCCGCCTGTGTACGTTCGTCTTTGCCTATTTTTCGCCATAGGGTGGACTGACCGTCAATCCATGGGGACGGAATGAGAGGAGCCTCATTTTCACGGTGGGGCAAACGATTCTTAATCCAGTCGGGCACCGAGGTTTCATTGAAAGCGGTTGCCCAATCAGGACTCAGTTGATAGACATTTTTGTCCACAACATCCTGGGCGGGATGTGGGAAGTAATCGGCGGTTTCAAAAGCATTGAGCATTTCGGATTCGCTGCCGTTCTTTGTATTGCTGGTGGGCGCACCACCGAGTAATTCGCCAGGTGGCAGAAGACGGTGTGCGGGGCGATCGGGTTCAATCACTTGGGGCTCGGGTGGTGGCAAAGGAGCCCGACGCTTCTTACGACGTTTCTTGTCGGAATCTAAAGCAAATAATGATGGGGAACCGGTGGCGGACCCCTGATCTTCATTCCGGGACGCTGAGTCTGTAAATGAAGTAAAAGCTTCTTCTAATGAGCACATCCTGCTCTCCCTAACGTGGGATGTCTATTTATTTTATTGATTTCCGCTTGCGGAAATCTACAAAATGGGTTGACAAGAACACGTACCAATCGTGGGATGTCTATTTATTTTATTGATTTCCGCTTGCGGAAATCTACAAAATGGGTTGACAAGAACACGTACCAATCGTGGGATGTCTATTTATTTTATTGATTTCCGCTTGCGGTTAGCGTTTTTACCCAGACGAAAGTTCATATTCCAAGATAAGGATGCACGCAAGCCATTTAATATCAATAGGTCTCTTTACGGCGGCAGTCGTACTCACAATTTATGCGTGGATGGACCGAGTGCGCTATTCTAATCGCTACTATAAACCGACCGAGGGATTTCAAAATAACCCATTAGAAATTCCTACTCCCGATACTATACCGGTATCATTGCCCAAAAATCCGACAGACGCCGATGCGATTGCTGCCCATAAGACATTGCTGACGTATACAAGTCAAAATGTCGCAAAAGGAATACGATTTATGAAGGCAATTGGTAATACATTCTTCGTTCAACCAGTGACCCTAATGACCGACTTCAATCCGGCAACTTTAATGAATAACTATGTGAGCCCATTACAAGCAGTATGAATCCGCCCGCAGGTCCCGGTTTCCCCCCATCAGGTCCCATCTGGCATCCTCCAATTGCGAGTAAGTGGATTGCCGTCGTAGTCGTCGTGTTCCTAGGTGCTGTGGCGAACCGTATTCCCCACGCACTCCGCTTCTATATCATTCAACCAGTAGGATTCTTTCTAGTAGCCCTCGCCGCTATGGTATGTTACTGGATGGGATTCTACGCGGGAACCTTTGCGCTCTTCTTCTTCCTACTATCAATATGGTCGGCGGAAGCAAAGAGCCCCGAAGGTTTCCTAAACGCTTCAAATACTGTGGATTGGGTCACAAACTCGAAGAAGTGGTTTGTGGAGAAGGTGCTCAAGGAGCAACCGCTTGCCATTCAGGAAAAGGATGTAAGTACATTCCCCATTCAAGATTAAACCCGTCACTAAATAAGAAGATTCCCGGATGGATTACGGTACTATTGTAGCAATAGCACTTACCGTATTCCTATTGTACTTTTCACTTGATTTTGATAAGCATTATAGTTTCGGATTCCATAATGCCGCCTTACATCCGGCGGCACGATTCGCCGCCGGTTTAGCACTTGCATACGTCGCAGAAAGTCATCAGTTATTAGCGTCGGTACTACTAGTTATTATATTCTTTTGGATCGCCGACGTAAATCTACTATCATCCTATTCATTGTAAGAAGCACAGGATCCCCGATACATAAAAATGGCATACCACGATAAGGATGCCTAAACGTGCTAAGAAAGGTGCCGGTTGGTTAACTCCGGTGAGTCAGTGTTTGAATGGACAGCCTGGTCCTCATCCGCAGTCACCACCAGCCCTACCAACAACGTCTATAAATCCATATTTGCCACCACCAACTGCTCCGCCTACTATGGGCGGTAGTTGTTTGATTGGACAACCTGGTCCTCATCCGCAGCCGCCACCAGCCCTACCAACAAC
>Ga0007866_1000187_pt1 | contig 17533 bp, 11 predicted proteins | sample CryBogCBH18Jul07_FD_71223 | JGI IMG/M metagenome (GOLD analysis project Ga0007866, IMG submission 71223) | Freshwater microbial communities from Crystal Bog, Wisconsin, USA - CBH18Jul07 | ecosystem: Environmental > Aquatic > Freshwater > Lake | place: Crystal Bog, Wisconsin, USA | collected... | reverse complement strand
TTTGGCCTCAAAGTATTCTGTAGGAAGTCCGCGAAGTTTCTCTAGGTAATCACGCCATAGTTGGTATGGAGCACCATCTGGGTACATTTCACGCAGATACTTCATGTTTTCTGCGCCACCTTCAGCAAATGCCTTTATGTCATCAGAGATTGCATCCATAACAAAGCCACCACGCCCTTGATTTGCACGCTGTTTTGCAGACTCCTGAACGATGTTCTCAAATTCGTTATTTACCTCATCTTTAAGGCGTTCCATCTCTTCTTTTGGAATGATGCTTTCACGGCTTGCCTCAATACCTTTCATGGTGCGGAATTGCTTTGCGGCCTTGCTCCTGATGCTTCCTACACCATAATTGAAGCCTTCCCCATCACGAATGGATTTAGTCATCATCTTGACGACATTTTCGATGGTATGAGGAAGATATCGACGGTTTCCAGATGGAGTATATCCTGCAAATAGCTTTTCCTCTTCTGTAACACCAGAGTCTTTAAGGGTTTTTGCCAGCCAGTTGTTAAACTCGTCTTTTAGTTCTGGATTGCTATTGATGTATTCACGAACATCCCATTTGGCAGATTGTTGCTCGTATCTGTCTTCTACCTTGCTGAATGGAACATCTTTAATGCGTCCTGTATCTGAAAGGAAAGCAGCCATAAAGATGGGTTCTTCAGAAAATCGTTTAAGCATTGGTTTATCTGCCTGTTCAGACTCAAAGCTGACAAAGAATTTCTTGCGTAAGTCTTCCGGCATTTTGTCCATTGCCGAAACTAGCGAGTCGCGCAAAGATTTTGCCGCTTTTCTGTCTGTTATGCTGTACGAAACGCTAGGGTAGCGAGGGCTGTAAACATCAGCGTTAAACACCTTGGATTTCTTTTCCTCTTCAGGGTTAATCAAGCCCTTCGGAGCAACGAGAGTGATGTCGCCAAAGCTGTCAAACTGCGATCTATCGTTGCGGATGATGGCAACAGACGGGACAGCAAATCCGCCGATTTTAAGAGCGTTTGCTATCTTTTCTGCGCTGGTATTGTGAACAGCAACGAGGTTTTTAGGCTCCTCCTCGCTCTTTGGCATGAACCTGATGTCCTGCTTGCTGGTGTCGAAGCGTTGGGAGAGAGGGATCAGATTGCCTTGGTGGTCGTAGGTCGCTGGGTCGGCAGATTTGATTTGAGCAGGCTTCCATACAACAACAGAGCTTCCTTTTTTCCGTATAGATCCATCTGGTTGCGGAAGACCGCCTTCATCTAATACAATTGCATCATAAGGCTTTTTTTCTTCTGTTATCCAATCAACAAGATCCCTTCCGTCTGTCCAATCAGGAAGTCCGCTATCTTGAAGAGGCGTTCCATTACTTCCCCATTCTTCCCCAGATTTTCCAAGAAATTCTTTTTCAAAAATTCTTTTGTTTTCTGGGTTTCTTGTATCAAAAACATTATTTGCTTTTAGATATACCTTCTTTGTTTCTGACTGGCCCTCTTTAGTTCCTGTTACTCGGATACTACTTGCTGTTGAAGACTTATAAATATCTGCATTTTCTTTTTCTGGTGCAAAATAGGTAGGCTGTTCATGGAAAACATTAAACCCTCCTGTTGGGGTTCCATGATAAACAGGCCCAATCGTATACCCCGCCTTCCTAGCCGCCTCATCAACCAGCCTCTGCGCCTCTTCTGTGTCTCCAGACTCAATAGCCTTGGCGTGTGCTTCGTCTAACTTGGACGGCATGAAGGAAAGGTCGCTCTTTCCCTCATAATTGACCATGTCACTGTGGAGGACTCCGCGATCAGCGTGGAACTTCTCCTCCTCCGTTGCCGGAGTCTTTAGCTGACCAGAGTCATTTGCGATGTTGTAAGCCTCCTTGCGGTCAACAATGCGTCCCTTGTCAGTAGCAAAGCCATAGGCAGGCGATTCGCGGTCTGTAGCCTCCTGTGGTGCGCTAGGATTGGCTATGCGGTGGGTAGCTCCACGAGTTACCTCACCCGTGCGAGGATTGGTGTAGGTAGCCTCTGTGATGCGCTCCGGCTCTTCCTCGCTGGATGGCATAAAGCTAATGCCCTGTGCGCGATCACGGCTGGCCTGTGTTTCTATTTCAAATACATCTTCTGGCTTAGGCGCATATTGCTTAAATGGCTGAATATACTCAGGCTCAAATCCATTTCCATAATCTATTTGTTTTGGTTTTGGAGCCATGAAGTTACCATCTTGGTCGTAATACTTGTACGCTTCTTCTGGCAATTTTCCTTCCTTCATTATCTGTATTGCCATTTTTCTGAAATTGCGGTCGTGCAGGTACTCTTCTCCACCTTGTGGCCCTTCTCCAGATCGTATAAATCTTTCGGCTTCTGTATCGTATTCAGGCTTAGTAATGCGTTGCGTGCTTTTCTCGGTTCCACGAACTTCTGCAATATGACCATTTTCAGTGCGGATTGCTACTTGTGGTTCTCCATTGTCAAAATACAGGTAGAAGTCTCCGCCGGATAAATGGCTGTTAGCCGTTCCCACAGCTCCACCTGTACACCACCCTGTGCCTGCGCAATCAGCGTTAAGTGTCTCAGCATCACCCATGTCGCTGGACTGATCATATTTCTTCCATCCCGTGAATACTCCGCGCTTCTGTGCGCGTGCTTGGATTACATCAAATACACCTTTGGCATATGCATCCTTGGATGACATTCCTTGGCGCATATACTCAGCGATCTTGGATGCTGTTGCGCCGGATACTTCATTAGGAACAGCCTCATTTCCATTGCTGATGTTCTGGATGAGCGGAACCATCTCGCCTTCTTCGTTGTAACCAGCGTTAATCCTGAACTTGGATGAGGCGTTGAGAATGGCGGCTACTTCGGATGGGGTATAGGAGCCTCGAAACGCTTCATTACGAAGATTTTCATATGTATCTCCATTTAACCTTTCTAACTCCGCTTGTTTCTCTTCCCACAAACCAATATCACCACTTGCAAACGCATCATTTATTTCAATTATCTTCTTTTGTAATTCAGTTTGTTGAGGCTGTTTCATCTCACCAAGCAAGTAATTTGCGCTCTGTGCAAGTGCATTGACTCGGAATTGCGTGATTTTATCTACCTTGTCTTGATCAAATGACCTATCGAACTCCTCCTGACTCATGTTGCGAATACGCAACCAATCTGGAGGAAAATCAGCAGCTTGTTCGGGCGTAGCGTTACGGACTGCTTTTTGGTAGTAGTTCTTGATCTTTTCTGGGTCTACCCTTGGGAATAATTTGTTTTCCTGTGCAGGAGCATTAAGATTACTTTGGCGATACTTTTCTTTTACATGGCTATGAATCCACTTATCCAAAGCATCCATTGTGGCAGGCTTATCTTTGATGCCGCTGTTCTCTAGCTCGCGGTTAAAGAACTCAAGATGCTGCGGCGTTCCCTTCTCTCGGATCTCCATGCTGGCAGGCATGAATTGGATTCCAGTCTTTGGTGCTGGCTGCTGAGGTGATCCGGCAGGCACATGGACTGCCGTAATGCCCTGTAGAATGCTTGGAGTAAGCGCAGGCTGTTCTCCTTTTGTGGTGAATGTGAATTTAGGTGTCTCAAATAGGGCTACATTCTTTGCTCCTCTAGTTATTCCATAAAGTCCACCAACAGAAACATCTTGAACATGGAACCCATCATATCCGGCATCTTTGATTTTTTTTATCCAGTCTTCATTTTCAATATATCTGGAATCCCACAATCTATCTTCGTCTGTAGCACCTATTGATTTTAGGTCTTCTGGGTTTTCAGCATCAAAAATCTTTTTTCCTGTAATATCTGTTTGCAGAACTCTGCCTCCTTTAGCCTTTGAATACATGGATGCTTCTTCTTTATCTGGAGAAACAAACACAAGTCCAAGGTTATTAAGTTTTCCTTCCTCTCCTTCTGGTCTAGTTGTGCCGTGATAGTAAATAGTTGGTTTTACGGCTTCCTCGCCCTCTTCTGGACGCTCCTGATGTGGCAAACCCGACTCAGGCATGAAGTTTCTAATGGCTTTTCCGTAATCGATAGGAACCTTCGGCGCATTTGAGTGATCGATAAGCTCTGCGATGTGATCCAACCGCATGGACATGATCGTGCGATCAATATTCTTTGCGCGAGCATCTCCACGGCGGCGCGGAGTAGTCGTGCGATCTTCATTCAGGCCCCTGAAGTCGTTATTTGTAAGATTCAGGAAATCGTTGAAGATGTTTTTCTTTGCAAGCGCGACCGTAGGGTTTGGGTCGAGTCCAGTCTCTCCGGCCACTCCATTCTGCCAGTTCTTGAGGTATTTATCGGTAAACTCCTTGAAGAATGCGTCCTTGCTGCCACCCCATGGCGACAGGCGCGCAGGCATACGCTCGCTCCATGCGTTCAGCTTGTCGAACATCCGGCCTACGGACACGACCGTAGCGAGGAAGTTCCCATCCTTGGAAAGGTGCATCCCGATAGGCACGACATCATAGATCTTGGGAGAGTATGCGTTGTACTTTCCATTGTCGTTCATCACTGCCGCATAGTCAGCAAGCAGGCGGCTTCCATCTCCCTTAACGATCATGTCGTTAATCTTGAGCATATTCGCCTTAATCGACCTTGGGACGATCCCTTCCGGCAGGTCTTTGATGGCTTGGATCTGAAGCGGCGTGAATGTGCCTCTATAGGTCGTAGAGTCGTCAGAAACTGGCTCAAATCGGTTTGGTGCGCCATGATCAGGCGTGTCGAGTGCCTGCCTGATAGCGTCGATCCTAGAGCGTTGCAGCTTCTTTGCTTCCTTGGGATCAAGCATGACTGGAGTCACGCCATCCGGCTGCGTAACGATCTGCCTGCCGACAACAAGGCGACCGCCTTCGGGAATATTTAGACCTTTTGCCTCATCAGGCTGCTGACCGTACCCGTTTAGCTGAGTTGTGTTGCCATTCCTGCGCTCCCATGCGCCTTCAGCGGCAGCTGGGTTTATGATGTCAAGAGGCGCGCCTACAGCGTTTCCCTGCGCGTCAAATACCTGAGCCTGCATCTTGGTCTTGAACAGTCCGCTGTATTTTCCGTACCGCTCCATGATAGCGCGGTTTTTCATCATCTCAGCGCGGCTAATCTTTGGCGCATCTGGTGCTTTGACGGCAGGAGATACTTCTCCCTGAAGGTCTTTCAGCGCGCGCATTGCATTGCGGTTGGCTGCAAGAACCTCCGGCGAGAATGTTGCTCCAGTAAGCTCTGAGGTTGCGTTCCATTCACCGCCAAGTCCCAGAACCTTCTGCACTGCCTTGTCCAAGATGTTTTTCTTGGTCTTCAGGCGAGCCGTATCCATCACCTTGAGGCTGGCGTTGTCTAGGTTTCCAAGGTGCTTAGAAAGAGTCTCTGCGTTCAGGTCTGCGATGATCTCGTCGCGCATATAGGCAGCAACGGCATCCTCGTTGAGTTTTCCGCGAGAGCGATCCCATAGGCCAGCGAGAGTAGATAGCTGCTCCACCTGTTCCGGCGTTTTGCCAGCCATGTAGTTGGTCTCGTACATCTGAACAAGATCCTTGGGACTATATTGTCCTGAAGTTGTTGCGGTGACTTTTCCAGTGAGGTCTTTGATCTCTTGGCTGAACAGCATTGCTGCTGCGTCTTTGTTCGCTTCCCTGAACTCAGGGATGTTGGCGACATGGTGACCGATCTCATGGTTAAGTGCCTCAGTAGGAGTCTCTCCAAAGATAGCCATGCGAGCCTTTAGGTGGTCTGCGTTAATAACCACAGATGGCTTTGTACGGTCGAAGATAAGCGGATTTTTGACACCGTCCATAGGCATTCCTGCCCTGTATTCCACGGCTCCTTCCGGCGTGCTGTAGAATCCCTGCTGTGCAGCGGTTTCGCGGATCTCAGCGTCTGACGTAGAGTCATTTGCCTTGTCTGCCCTGAACTTGGCGTAGATTTGATCAGGAGTAAGGATGTGGATGCCTACATTGTTTTGTCCGGCACGAAGTGATCCGTTAACTAGGTTGTTGGTCTGAGTCAGCTGTTTCAGGAACGTCCTATTGTATTCGGCGCGCGTCTGGACGTTTGCACGCATGACAGCCGAAAGAACCTGTTTCTGGACTATCAGTTTTCTGCCAAGATCAGCTGCCAGCTTTTCATTTCCACGGCCTACTGCGTCCCTGTATTGCTGCTGCGTCTCTGCCACCTTGTTCTGGTGAAGGTTTACGATGTTGTCCCAGCTAGAAAGCCCATCAACGGTCTTCTGAGTCTCAGGATCAAGTGATTTGTACGTCTTCCAGTCATCGACTGCCTGCTGACGGCGTTGGCGTTGTTCCAAGATAGGATCAGTGCCAGTAATCTTTCCCCAAGCATGGTGCAGAGCGCGTCCTCCTACTCCATACAGGATTCCCTGAGAGATCATCTGGTTCATCTGCTCAGGATCGTCGGAATTAAGCGCGCCGGAGGCCACACCAACCAATACTGGGTTGATTCCCTGCTTTGCGTACTCGACCGTGTTGTCAATCAAGTCGTCTACCTGCTTTCCGCCATACCTAAGAATTTTTGCAGTGGTAGGGCTTACGTCAGGGAAAGATCCAAGCGTTTCAAATGTTCCCCGTGTTCCACCGCCTGATAGAACACGCGCATCTTCAACGTCTCGTACCAAAGCAGGCAGCTTTAGGATGTGTTTGCCAAGACTTAGTGCCGGAGAGACTCCATGACCTAGTCCTGCACCAAGTAATGCACCAAGTCCGCGATTTTCTGGGTCTGTCTCGTATCCGATAGCTCCGCCGATAACCATAGGAGCTAGGTCTTTCAAAATTTGAGGCGATCCTTCAGTTGCCTTTTCGTAAGCGTTGCCCAGATTCTCCAGACCAGTTGCGGTAGCACCAGCGGCCCTGCCAAGCATGGACGGCTGTGCTGCCTTTTCGTAGTTTGCAAATACTTTGGAACGAGACAGTGCCTGAGCTGCGTCATTCATCGCCTTGATCTCAGCGTCATTTTTTCCAAGGTACTTGAGTCCCTGCGCGATGACTGGAGACAGACCTGCAACAGCCTCGGTTCCCAGCATTACAGGAGCCATGTCTCCCATGCCCAGTGCGCCGGAAGCAAACTGACCAAAGGTTGCGATGTCTTTGTCGGCAGGCTTTTCCTGATCTGCAATTTCATCAGTTGTCTGCTTTGCGATCTGATCTGCCATCAGCTGACGCTTTGTAGCGGCCTGCTCTTTGGTGATTCCATCTTGCTGCATGATGGTCTGAGTATCCGGCAGCGTATTGAGAACCACAGCAGACAGTGCCTTGTTGGCAAGGTCTCCCTTGAGAATGCGGCTGTAGATGCTTGGGTTCTGGATGATCTGGTCTGCGTGTACCTGATCTACAAGATGACGAGCCTTGTAATTCTCAAAGCTCTTCTCTTGATCGTGCGCTCCCAGTGCCTCGCTCGCTCTGTCATACCAATCAAGTCCGCCTTCTTTCAGCTTAGTGGCAGTATAGGCAGCTAGCTCAGGAAGCTCTGCAACGCTCGACATCGCGTCCTTGAGAGGCTGCATACTTGGATGTCCCCATCCTTCTGGATCTTCATCAGCACCAGCAAAAAGTGAATTCTGCGCGAATTTCTTGGCTCCTTTTGCAAAGCTAATAGCAGAACCAACGACATCATTTCCGATGTTGTACCAGTCCTCCATTGTACGCATCCCTTGATTCCATGGGAGCGCGCGCTCGGCCTCAAATTTTGTCCTGAGTTGCATATCGTTTAACGGGATATGCTTTGGTACGGCCTTCAGGTCTTCTGGATCAGTAATAGATTCTACGCGCTGCTTGTCTTGCTGAGACAGCTTGTCGTAAGGGGTGGCGGTGATCCTTTGTTGGAATGTTGAATCAGAAGAAGATGCCTCTGGTGCTGCTTGGCTCTCTCCGGCTGCAAATGCAGCCTCAGCTGCTGATTTTGCGCCCTGATTCTGCTCTTTTGGCTCCATTACTGGGCCTTGGGAAGTAGGTTCGGGCGCAGGAGCTGTATTTACTGGCGCACTGCCCTGTTCTCCTTGTTGAAATGCGGCTTCGGCTGCTGATGATGGCATGATTATTCTCCGGCGGTTGGTGCTGCACCTTCTTCACCGCCCATAATCGCTCCCTTCGGGAATAGCCCGACAGGCCAGCCTGCTGATCTATCAAGATCTCGCAGGTTTAGAGGAATTCCTCCGTTGCGTTTAAGCGCGCTGCTTTCTTGACCAAGTTTCGTAAGGTTCTGAAGCACGTTTTGGTATTCGGAAGACTTGGCATTGTATTCTTCAGTGCCTGCTTCCATTTTTGAAAGCTGACGCTCCAGATCCTCTGCCTGTTGCATGAAATCACTTTTTTCCTCAGCGATCTTTGACTCGTCGCGAAGCACTGGGAATTTGTGTGGCAAGAGCGTCTCAGGGATGTTGGAACGCTTATTGAAGCGACTGACGCTATCGCGCATCTGATCGGTGTAATTATTAACCGTCTTGGTCTGCTTATTGTAAGCCTCCAGCATGGTCTTGAGCATTGCATTGCGCTCCGGCTGAGTAAGCATTTGACCGCTGAGAACGCGCTCGATTGCATTCTTGAAAGCGAGAGGAACAGACTTGCTCTTCTTGATCTCGTTGTACTGAGCCTCTGTGACCTGTTGTCCGCCGCCTGTGACAGAGCCTGCTCCGCGAGCAAATGCCACATAGTTGTCGATCATGTCTAGGTCAGAAATATTACGGGTATCAGGATTCTTCTGAGACGTTTCGTATGCAGAAATAAATCCGTTGAGCATTCTGTGCTGCGAGCGGATTTTCGTTACGTCCTGATCTTTGTTGTACTCTTGATTCTGGTACGCGAGACCTGCAAGCTCGGCTTTTTCAAGCTGCATAAGCGTGCGCTCTTTTACTGGAGGACGAATCACAACGTATCCCTTGTCCTTTGAAGACCAGCGGATCTCTCCCTTTGGCTCGTACCCTGCATAGCTCTTCTCTGCCTCTTGAGCTGCTGCTTGTGGTGTCCTGAACGGCCCTGCCAATGGAGCGTCCTGAGTTGCGGCGCGAGCGGCCTCGGCTGCGACATCTTCTGGCGATGGTGCGCGTCCCAGCGTGTAATACTGAGGACGGCCTGCCTGAGCTGGTTCTTGGCCTATAGGAGTGCCTTCTGGAAGAGCCTGACCACTGGGAGCCTGCGCCTGAACAATATTGGAAAGATCCCATGGATTTTCAGGGGCTGCATTGATAGGAAGCTGCTGCATTCCGGCAGGCCCAGCCTGATTGCTTGCTGAGACGTATGGGGCCAAATCAGAAATTGGTTTTTCAACATTCTGACGCATTAGATTTCCGATTCTTACGTCTTCAGGGTCTGGAGGATTTGCAATAAAAGCAGGTTGCTGTCCGGCAGGCTGAGGAGCCATTGGCGCGCCAGTTGGCATTGCCGGAGCGGTATTAACGAACCTTCCTCCAAAGGATTCTTGTTCTTTAGGCTTTGAGAAAGCCGCGATCAGATTTTGAAGCGTGTTGCTAGTTGGCTGTCCTGCCAGATATTCTTTCCTGCTGTTTTTCTCTTCTTCTGCAAATCTTTGGATTCCGTTATAGACACCTCGGAGGTCTGCTAAAGGATTGCTCCTGAATGCACTTTCCTTGGAAGGCTCTTGGAATATATCGCTCTTTACTTCGGGGACAGGAGCGATAGACGACAGGATCTTTACCTGCTGCTGTGTTTCGGACGGCGTGACATCTCTTCCAGTGGAATTCTGGGTTCCGTTCTGACCTATCGACTTCGGTGCAAATTTGATCTCTCCGTTTGCTTCCGGCAGCGATCCGCTGGTGTTGATGTAGTCTTTTAGCTTAGGCTCAGGAGGAATAATGTTTGGGTGAATGGCATCAAAGAATATCTTTGAGTATTTGGAAGGAAGAGACCGTTGAAAGCGATCTTTCAATGATTCTACGTCATCACTGGTGAAGTGGTTTGGGTCTGAATCCTGAGCGGCCTGCTTCAATGTCATTGGATTTCCATTCTCATCTGTGCCGTATGAAATGGCATCAGGGGCCGCTGCGTCATCGACGTAATATGATTCGCCTCCTCCCTTGCCTCCCTTGCCTGCTTTTCCGGCATGGATGCCAAGCTCTGCCATCCTGTTTTGGTGCTGCCTTTCAAGAAGGACATCCTCGCGAGCCTGAGCGGCCTTTAGAGCGTCTTTCTTTTGTTTGTCTAGGTAGATCGCTTGGATTCCTTGTCCAATACCAGAAGCAAGCTGACTAATACCAGATCCAATACCCTTAATTACTGACTCAGGGTGTGCCGATGGAACACTCCAACCTGCAAGCGGTGCAATGTTTACGGGAGTGGCTCCTCCTCCAGAAAACGACAGAGGCTTTAATCCTGTAAGCGCATATTCCTGAGATAATTCAGGAGTAGGTGGCTGTATGTTGAAGCCTTGTGTTTCTAGTGCCATAAAAATTCTTAGTTACCACCAAAGGTGATACCTGATGTCTGTGGAATTTGAAATTGTGATGAGGTATTTGCAGTAGCTGCGTTTGCAGCCCTAGCAGCAGATCCGGCAGCACCTGCTCCAGTATTTGGTGTCTGTGCAGCCATATTGGTTCCTGACATTGATGCTGTAGGTGATAAGGCAGCAGATCCACCTCCTCCACCGACTCCAGAAATAGCTGCCTGTTTTGCTCCTGCTAGGTTGTATCCAGTTCCGATACCCTGACCAGCACCTCCGCTAGCTTGCGCTCCGGCTGCTTGCAACGCAGATGCATCGCTTGCCTGTTGCACTTGGTTTGCTCCCTGCAATTGTTGTTTAGCTTGATCGGAAGATGCTGTTGCAGCTGTCTGTGCGCCAGCCACACGCTGGTTATATGCAGCATCATTAGCTGTTTTCTTTTGAGCGGCAGCAGCGGCAGCAGCGGCAGCAGCGGCAGCGGCGGCAGGATTTTGTTGTTGTCGTAATTGATCAAATTGTTGCTGTTGCTGAGCGTATACGCCACCATGATCAACGGCATTAAAAACACCATTTGTCATTCCACCCATACGATTATCCTCCGATTTGGTTTACGCCAGTTACACCTTTGTTCTGAACGGGCATATTGGTCTGGTTTTGTTGAGCTGTAGTTAATGCAGGGTTTAGAATCCTTGGATTAGCTACTTGATTTGCTGTAGTAGGATTGATTGATCCTGCGGCTGCACCAAGATTGCTGAGTTGAGTCTTTTGTGCTGCGTTAAGGTCAAATCCTCCTCCGGCAGCGGCAGATCCTGCAGCACCTGCACTCTGTTGTGCTGCTGCAAGAGCGGCTGCGTCCTGAGCCTGTTGATATTGGTTCTGGAGGCCAAGCTGTTGCTGGGCCTGCTGCGCGCCTTGTTGCGATTGCGTATTAGCGGCCTGAACAGAAGCATTGTATACGGCATCCTGTTGAGCTTTTAGGGCAGCAGCCTGAGCGGCTGCTTCCTGAGCTTGTTGCTGTGACAGGAAAGCCATCATCTCTTTGTTTTGTTGTTCTTGTGCAAACATTGCTGCACCGTTATCTCCTCCGCCTCCAGATGATCCACCCATAGTAGTATTAGTTATTGGTTATTGTTGTTGGTTAGAAATTAATACCAGCCAGTTCCTTGGTTTCCATACTGACCAGTTCCTTCAGTCCACTGTTGTGGATTTGCAATTCCTGCTTTCTTTGCTGCATCAGCAGACTCATAAAATCCTTGGCTGCTCATTTGGTCAGCACCAAATTGACCATTATATGCATTAGCTGATCCAATTGCTGAACCAGCGGCCCCAAGACCTGTTTTGGCAAGAGATCCAATGCCCTTAATCATGCCTTCTGCTGCAAGCTCAGGATGTGCGCTCTGTACATTCCACGGCTGATTAACCGTAGCGTCATTAATATGACTTCCAACCCCTTCATTGGGATTGAAATGAATAGCAGTTATTGCATCGTTGGGATTAGATCCGCCCATAGCCTCGGAAGCTAAGGTTTTTCAGAGTTAATGGCAACATCTTTGTTAATATCCCATGTACCATTAGCATAAAATTTTATTTGGTCGCTCCTAAAGTGACGTATGTGTCCTCCATTTCTTATAATTACAGCAAATAGATCATTCTGCCATCCACTCTCTGCCTGAACGTAAAATAAATAGCCATCGCCCATTGGAGTAACAACATCTATTGGTGTTTTGAATTCGTGTATCATTATTTTTTCCAGATTGGCTTAAATCCTAGCTCAGGGAAAACCATATCTTCATAAGGAGCCATATGAGACATATTTGTAATAGTTGCCTTTAATTTAGGACAATATGCAGGCTGTCCGACCTTGTGCCTATCAATGCAGTTTAGGCAGGTAGGAATGTAATCAGCATTCTTACTTTTGTCTTTTTTATGACCCCATACACCATCAATTTTCTCATATCTGTCTTGGTCTGGCATCAGGTTGTTATTTTCTAGCCATGCAAACACCTGATCATCAGTCCAATCTCTCATAAGATATAGACTCATTGGAGATCCTTCTGCGTAACGAATATCCTGAACCATTGGCACTGATCCCTTAATAGGGTCTGTATCACACTGCTTAGTGCCTATGAATACACCCTGCCAAGGCCAATTAAAGTTTCCAGTAGGTCTTCCTAAGAAGTCTATACCGCAAAGATACTTTTCATTGTCTTTTGGACGCTCAGTTCCAAGGGAAAGCACAATAGATTTGGCTCCCCACTGATGATATTTCAATAAATCAAACCGCATCTCACCTGTATCAACATCAGGGCCATCAGCTATTGCTACTCGTATTGGAGGATACTCATGCATCTCCAGATCCCATAACTTTATTAATCTGTCGCTATATGCATATCTTTCTCGGAACGCAGGCTCCCTGAATTGAACTACAGGAAGGTGAATGTCGCACTCAAACTTTAGAAAATGCAAAAGCGCAGTAGAATCTTTTCCTCCGCTCCAAAGAACGGCTGACTTAGGCCACCTATTTATCCACTGTTTTGCTTTTTCTTTAGTTTTGTCGATTAATGTCTGTGTATATGGTTTATCCATTAAATAATAATAGCCGCAGCAGCAGTTCCTGCGACTTCTCCACCAGTCTGATACATTTGACCAGTTGCAGCATTTTTAGCCTGAGCATCATTAACAGCACCTTGATACATAGCCTGTTCGTAGTTCTGCCAGTTCTGATTCTGGGCATTAATTGCCTGAGACTGTGACCCCATCATCTGATTAATCCAATCTTGCGTGGATTGTGCGTTATTTGCTCCACCCTGAACAGCTGAGTTAATCAAACGGTTGCTACGCTGTGCTTGTTGTGCATTTGCGGCCTGAAGTTGCTGCGCTCCGGCGGTAGGATTGATTCCAGTAACTGGAGCCTGTCCAATTAGTCCCTGTGCTTGCTGGAGTGCCTGCGCACGAAGATTTTCCGCCTCAAGTGAAGCATTATCGAAAAGACCAGACTTTCCTACAACGCTGTCTTGTAGGCCGGATTTGATGTAATTCTCTAATCCTTTGGTCTTAGTCCAGCTTTCTAGCTGATTTTGCCAATAGCTGGGTGCTGAATCTTCGTTAGCCATAATTACATGATGCCAGTTTTCTTGCCGTATGCATTCATGGTGTTCTGCCAGTAATTAGGGTCTACACCTTGAGCTGCTGCGTTACTTAGTGCATCACGCGCGGCAGCGGCGGCAGGATTTTGTTCCTGTTCCAGTTTCTTGCTATTATATGCATTAATTGCGGCTACCTTATTGGCCTGAGCAAGTTGACCTACTGGGCTGTATACATCAGGGGTGTATGCCTGCTGAGGAAGTGCAGAAGTAAGCTCCAACATCTTGTCTTGGTTAAGCAAAGCGTTTTGACCAAGCTGGGACTGCATCCCAAGCTGTGCCATAGCCAATTCATTGTTTGGCTGAGGAATATAACCAGAAGGTGAAGGAGATGAACCGCCCATAATTAAGCAGGAGAGTAGACTTCTCTTTTTAATCTGACAAGTCCTAGTTTATTCATAGTTTCCTCTGGAAAATTCATTCTGTGAGTGTCGGTATCTAATGGTACTCCAATATAACTAACCTTTCCTGATAGTTGCGTATGGGTTTTCCAGTCATTCATTACCTGCATTACGTCCCTTGGCCTAGTTAATGCCGGATGAAATGCCGGATAGATCGTAGGTATGAAAACATGGTCTGAATAACCAAAACACACATCATCTCGGTAGTGTGCGTATACGTTAATATTGGGATGTGGTCTTATTTCATGGTCAAAAGACTTGGCAAATGTTTGCAGCTGTTGAAATTCTTGGGTGTTGGGTGAAACAAGTTTGTAATTTATTGATGAACGCATAATTAGACTCCTACAGCAATCTGTACGGAATTAGCAAGTGTTGGTTGTAGGTTTTGTGCCTCCTGAGATACAACATTTGCCCTGATAACTGAGTTTCCACAAAGAACACATGGCAGGCAGTTACCTTGAGTCTTGTTGTCAATCGGTATGCTTGAATACAAAGGTATTACGCCATCATTTCCATAAGGACTGATAAACAGGTTAGGAAAGTTGGTAATCTTTTGGCTAGCTGTGATAATAGATGGCATATTAACAAGGATTGGCGAGCCTGTATTGGTTTGCAGAGTTTGTTGCCTCAGAAATTGCTAGATTTGTAGCCTGTTGCACTGCGTCTGCAAGAGACGTATAGCTGACATATGATGCGGTTGCAGTAGCAGATATTGCTGGCGTAGTAGAAGGAGGGGAGCAACGCAAAGTTACAGTCCTAGTTTGTGTGCTAGACCATGTATTAAGAGCGTTTCCGGCAGTCTCTTGTGGAGGTTGATTTAGGTTTAGTAGTTCGCTATTACCATCCTCACCTACAACACAATATTGAGACTCATTCATACTGGGCTTTCCTACAGACTCAGTAGACCAAGGATCTTGGAACATACGGATGGCATCGATTCCCAAAGATCCACACCATTCGATCAGGAAACTGAAAGCCTTGTCTACGTCACTTGTATAATATGACTCACAGGATGAAACAATCGTGCGAGTTACGTTTTCCGTTACAATCCGGCGCGCCTGAGTCTGTAATATTCCAAGATTTTCGATCTGATTGGCATACTGGCTTGTATTGTATTGATATGGCTCTGTTGCAGCTAGAATACGGGTATTAAGAATGTCCAGATATGTTCCTTTTGTTCCTCGATACGCGACTTTAAGGTCAACGGTTCCGGCTATCTGTGAACAATCAAGTTCTCCATATGCCAATTGCTTCATGTCCATCGAGTCACCAAGCAAAGCAGTCTCCATCTGGCAGTAAATCCTATTTACGCGATCATCTGTGGTTCCATCTTCATTGATCTCAAGATATGTGTCATATCTTTCAGGCATGAATGCTTCCCATAGGTGATTAAATGAACCATCCGATGTGCTGGCGTAATCTACAGAGAATGCAAAGCATCTAGGTTGGCTGTTGATATAGTTTGAAGACCATACAACGGGTCTTATACCAGTCCATACGCCATTCCATGCAGGAGACTTGCTCTGGTTCCACTCAGATGCAGCAGCGTAATCCAAAACCATCGTCGCGCTGTTCGTAGGCTCAAGATATGGTATCGAGTACAAAAGGTAATTCTCAAATGATACCGCGCAGATGCCAGATGTATTAGAAGACATCAGACGCTTTGCCTTAGCCATTTCGATGTCTTTGTATAGCACCTGACTGGACAAATATGAGGATGCTGCAACGTCAACACTGACAAGTCCACCCTGTGAGTACCACCACATCATGCCGGCTTGGAACGCAATACTGTTTCCGGCTACACAGCCGATGTTTGGGTATAGCGTGTTTTGGAAATTGGCAGTCTGCGCCCATTGCGATCTGTCCAGAACACCGCTAGCTAGGCTGTATGTTGACTTGTCAGTGAAAACATAAAGTCTAGTGTCATTGTTCTGACCGACATAATCGCTCATTCCTGTAACTGGTCTTGCTACACTAAAATCTCCACGACCAGCTCCCTGAGTGCGCTCAGTCCAGCTAATTGGGTCTGCTAAGTCAGAGGCTGCGATAATATTGCTAGTCGCGACCCAGAGTCTATTTCCTGAGTATGCCATCCAGAATCCAATTGGCATATCAGATGCAATCTGCCCTGTCTGATTTGATCCATCCCAGTAGCCTGCCTGATTAATTCCATCCTGAACTACCACAATCCTGTGCGAAGGAATAACAGTTGTATTGCTGTTTTTATCAACGCTAGCCGACTGCGTTGCGATAACAAAATTTACAGTGTTTACGTCTGGATCTAGCTTAATGTTATCCAATAAGTACTTATCCCATGAAGAAGGTTGAGTTAATGGGAATGGAGCATAGTAAACTTTACCATCTACGCAGAACAACGCATAAGGTATCTCTGATACAGTTACAGGATTGCCATTTGGGTCATAAACAGCTGCCTGCTGGTTAATAGTAACACCAGAAAGGTTGGTTGAAGAGCTTGCATTCTGGTATTGCTTATTTGCATTGAAGATAATGCCTCCCTGAAAGTTTCCCTTTGGCAAGGACAGTCGCATTTTGAATCCATTGCGCGTCTGAACAACTCCACCGCGACAATTGACGTTAACTCCCCATTTGAATTGATCTTCAGGAAGCGTCCAAGGATTCCTTACGGAATTTACCCCGTGAATCCAAGCGGCTGTGGCTTTTGTTTGCCTGCCGGATGTAATCGCTGGGCTTTTCATTAATATCCGCCGTAGTAATAGCCCCAGTTAGAGTCAATTACTGGGTCTGTCTTGTCTCCATAGACCATATTGTCAACTTGGATAGGCTCAAATGCGTGACCCGTCATGCTTTCATGCTGACTGCGAAGATATGCAAGAGCTTTAGCCCAATACTTTTCAGACTGCTCTGAGAAATCTTTATCTTCAAGGTCAACGGCATGGATTCCAGCCATGATAGCACGGGTATTCTCGATGGGAATATAGTCGTACACGCTAGTAATATTTGGATGAGCCATCCTATAGATGATCCTAGCCCATGCACATGGCTTTCCGATACGAATCCTACGGTACTTTGGATTGGTTTCAGATGGATGATACTGACCAATTAAGGCCATGTCGTTGCTGCGACCGTAATCGTATGCATATAGGCTCACATAACCAACAGTTATAGGTTTTTCAACGTGCAGCACGCTCTTAACAAGCGTAGGAGGAAGGATTGAGTCTACGAAGAAGGTGCTTGTTGCAGTATTACCAGTAGATGACATGGTAACAAGTCCAGTAGTTCCTCCGGCTAGCGCATTATTGTAAGAATTGTACAGATTGTACAAAGTCTTGTTCTGTGGCTGCTGGAATCCGTTAAGGAAGCCAACATAATAGTAGAATGAGAAGCTGTAGACTGAGTTAACCGCTGTGAGATTTGCAGGGCTGCTCATGGTTACGGTATGAGCGTCAACAATCGTCGATATGGTCGTGTTGAGTGGGATTCCTTGACCAGATATAGTCATTCCAACGCTCAGGCCGGAAGTTGTATTCAAACTAAATGAGTTTGAATACTGGGTAGATGTACCGATGACATTAACTGTAGAATCTGACGATGAACGTAATCCGCTTGGTAGTACATCATTTGTGCTTGGTCTAAGCGTGAC
>Ga0007866_1000185_pt1 | contig 17757 bp, 43 predicted proteins | sample CryBogCBH18Jul07_FD_71223 | JGI IMG/M metagenome (GOLD analysis project Ga0007866, IMG submission 71223) | Freshwater microbial communities from Crystal Bog, Wisconsin, USA - CBH18Jul07 | ecosystem: Environmental > Aquatic > Freshwater > Lake | place: Crystal Bog, Wisconsin, USA | collected... | reverse complement strand
TTTAAATGGTCCCGCCACAATTCAATTAGTATCAGGAACACCTACTTATAATTACATTTATACACCATCATGGGATTCATATATACAGGGAAATTTTTTTGACATGTATAATTATAATCCTTCACTATTTAACACAATTCAAACAAGTGCTAGTATTGGACAAGGCACACAAATACATGTTTCTGGAATTACAGGATCACTTTCACAATTAAATGGGACAACTTTACAAATTATTTCTGATGAGGGTGGCGGAAATTATGAAATCGGTGGAACTTTTGCAGATGGAATGACATCAATTTACGGTAACCCCGCAAGAGATTTTGATACAGTAAATACATTAGCTGGAATGATCTGGAGTTGGAATTAATTATATAACAATATTATTATAGCCAGATCCTCTGCAACTTGCACGATCTGGCTTTCTGTTATATAATATAAATACAGGATGCCTAATGGATCCTGAATTCAAACTAACTTGCTGAAAAGGAGCTAAGTAAAATGACACATCTAATGTATAAAGACCCATTCTCACAAATTCAATCTATTTTCAATGACCCGTTTTTTTTGGGTTTTGGAGATCAATTTGTAAGATGGGAAACAAATAAAAAGACAACATCTTCATTTCCCCCATATAACGTAAAAAAAGTTGACGAAGACAATTATGTTGTTGAGTTGGCAGTTGCGGGATATAATCGTGAAGATATTGATGTAACAGTAGATAAAGACACATTAATTATCAAGAGTGAACGTGAAAATGATGAAGAATCAGAATATATCCACAAGGGTATTGCTGGGCGTAATTTTACACAAACATTCACGCTTGGTGAATATATGGTTGTTAAATCTGCTTCACTTGATAATGGATTGTTAACCGTAAAAATTGAACGGGAAATTCCAGAAGAAGCAAAGCCGAAGACTATTAAAATAAAGTAAGATATAATAATAATCTGCACCCTTTCATCGGGGAGTCGCAGGTTAGGACCTGAGCAAGTCCTTTTAAAAACTGCTCACAGTATTGTATAATAGGTTATATGAAAAAAGTACTGCCCCATATATCATTTTATATACAAAAATATCCCACCAGAATATCTGGTTATCTATCTGCTATTATTTTAAATACTGCTACAAGGTTTAAAGATTTTCCCATAGGTTTGTTGATTCCCACCGCAATGTTGTTAATTTTAATTGGGGAAGGAAGTCAAAGATTAGAGGATAAAAAAACTATTCAAGCTTTGTACACAAAAAATGATCCAAAAAAACAAGATGAAGAAATTATAATTGATATGATGAAAGACTTACATAGAAGAGAGCATGATAAAGATGGCATCGTTGTCGGAACTAGCTAATGAATTAAAAGAATTGCAATCAATGGCAATGAAAATTTATGCCCAATCACACGGGTATCATTGGAATATTGAAGGGCGGGAGTTTAAACAAGATCACGCCTTCTTATTAGAAATTTATGAAGATGTATTTGATTCTATTGATGCATATGCTGAAAATTTAAGAAAAATTAAAATTAAAGCACCATTTGGTTTAGAACAACTTCAACAAAATAGTGCATTAAGAATTAATGATTCATTAGATTTAACGTCAGAACAAATGTTTGTTGAATTAAGTAAATCTAATCTTCAAATAATTGATAAATTAAAAGAAGCTTTTGATGTTGCAACTCAATTAAAAGAAAATGGAATTGCAAACTTTTTGGCAGATCGTCAAGATAAACATTCATTTTGGCAATGGCAGTTGACAGCAACACTTAAGTAATAGTATAATAAAGTTATGAATGCACAAGGTCCTACGGGGCCTTTTGTATTTGTTCCTATAGCTCAGTCGGTAGAGCTGCAGACTTTTAATCTGTAGGTCGTTGGTTCAAATCCAACTGGGAACACTAAGCCTCTGTAGCTCAGTGGATAGAGCGAGACTCTTCTAAGGTCTGCGTCGGAGGTTCAATCCCTTCCAGGGGCACAACAAACTACTAACAAAGGAAAATAATGAAAAAAGTAATAACAATTGCTGGAACTGTAATTGGCGGAGCATTAATCAGTTTGATTTTTTTAAATCGTGCAAATGCAGCAACTATTGCAATTCTTGATACATCAATTAATTCAAGCCAAGTAAATAATATTGTTCATGAAGTTTGTTTTACAACTAACTCATCTTGCTTAAATAATCAATCTTTTATGGATGGGGCGGGTTCGGCAAATATTATTCCTGCTGCTTGGTCAGTTACAGATATGAATCATGGAACAGAAGTTGCAGAAACAGCATTATTGGCAAATCCACAAGTAAAGATTGTATTTATTAGAATTTCAGATACTTTGTTATATCAAGGTGCAGAATACATGCACTCAGATAAAAATTCAATAGATGCGGGATTAGCTTGGATTGCAAAAAATTACAAGCAATATGGCATTCAAGCAGTATCTATTTCTCAAGAACTTACAGTTTCAAATGGTTCATGCATGGTTGATGCAAACTTTACATCTTCAGTAGAGTCTTTAAAGTCTGTAAATATTCCAGTTTTAGCGGGTGTTGGAAATAGTGGTTTACAAAACAAAACTGCTTGGCCTGCATGCTCAACAGATGTAATTGGAGTAGGTGCTGCAACCGCACAAGGATCTCCTTATTATTTTTCAAACCTGGGCCAAGGTGTAAAATTAATGTCTTTGGGCAGGACAAATGTGCCTATGCCAACAGCACCAACTGGCTCAAAAACCGTTTCTACGGCAGTTATGGGAACATCCATTGCGACACCTTGGGCAGCAACATTATGGGCTACTAATTATGGCGGGACTTGGCAAAATCAAATTGATAGCCTTTTAAAGCTTCCAGTAATAACGGATAACTACAAAAACAAATATCCGTTTTTAATGTAATCCTGTATAATAAGAGTTGAGGAAGTGACAAATTGGAATACGATCCTTCAAATGAAAATCATGCAGAATTGATGGAGTACCTCATAGCAGAGGGAGCAGCAATTTTGGATGGTATGGATGAAGATGGTGAACCAGTATACATGTTTGATATGGAAATTTTGGAAGAGGTTATGCCAGAATTACATCAAGCAATGCAAGATGATATGGATAGTGTTTTGGTTGATCTATATCAAAAAGGTTTAATTGAAATCTCTTATGATGAAAATTTAAACGCTCTCATGTCTATTTCGGAAATGGGAAAACAAGCTTTAATGCAAGCTGGTTTTAGTTTAGATTCTGATGAAGAAGATTTTGATATCTAACAAATTTAACAAGGTGGTGATTTAAATATGGATAATAACCAACAAGCTAAAGAAGGCGGAGAAGGTCAAGTAGCATCAGCAACACCAGTTGCAGAAGCAGCAGGACCACAAGCTCCACTAGTTTCAGATGCTAAGACTGATCTTGGAGTTAACTCGCCAAGTAATCTAAACGTCGCAAGCCCTTTCACGGGGCGTGATGTTTCAATGACCACTCCACAATATGCTGGGGGAAATATCACGACAACAGAAGTAGGGTCTAAGTAATGAATTCACAAATTATAAATAAGTTTATTGATGATGTTAAAGATGCTTTTGAAAAAGCAATTGGAACATCTTCTTCAGTAGACCAAGAGCGGGATGAAAGAACCGTAGAAAACTACGTCAGACAAACTGGTAATGTAAAAACACCACCAGTTAATGTCGGCGATTACACGATAGGAGGTAATTTAATGTCAAACAATACAACAGAACCAGATCCAAAGGGAGACATTGCAGTACAAAAGGATTTGCCTAACGCAACTCGTCCTGCAACAGCAGACCTAGTTGATCAGGAAACACGCCCAACAGACGGTGTAACAGTTGCAGAAGCACCAAATAATGATGCACTAGCAGATGTTTCAACTGGCGGAGCGGGAATTTACAAATCAGGAATGGTTTGCCCAGATTGCAATGAAGCTGTATCACACAAGTGTGCAGTAGATAAGGCTGATGAATCTGAAGAAGATTCAAAGGTTGAAAAGGCAGCAGCAGAAGACGAAGTTACAGAATCACCAGCAGATGATGAAACTGTAGAAAAGTCTGTAGATGCTTCAGCAGAATCAATTCAAAAGTCTGTAGGTTCACCTATTTGGAAGGGTGCATTCGCACCACTTAAGTAAGTTATATATACGTATATATGTATACAAGGACGGTTTATTCCGTCCTTGTGTATTTAGAAAGGAAATATGAGAGTATTAATTTTTGGAAGCAAAGACTGGATTGATTATAACGAAGTTATGCGTCAAATTACAGTATTGCTTGATGATCGCAAACATTTTTATCCCGATGACAAAGAATATATTTTTGTTCACAAAGGATTAAAAGGTGCTGAAAATATGGTAACTGAGTATATTGGTAAAACTGAAAAATTTCTCAGGCAAAAAGGTTATAGAATCAAAGAAGAATTAATTAGAGATAAATCATCTTCTTCTGATATAACTATGATTGAATCTGCACCAGATTTTGCTCTTGTATTTGGAGAAGGTCCACGCAATAGACAATGTTTAAAATTGCTTGAACTTGTGGGTATACCGCATAGATATATAAAGGATTAATTATGGATGCAAGAGGTATCCCAACGGCAATTTGCCCTAATTGTGGATTAGATTATTTGAAAATTATTGCAAAATTTGATCCCATTACATATGAAATAAGTATGTATCATTTAGACGCTACTTGTGCCAATTGTGAAACACTCTTGACAGCACCGACCCCAGTTGATATAATTAGTGGAAGCGATAATTAAAATACGCTTGACTAAGTACACATTAAGATGCTACAATAGAATATAACTACTAACAAAGGAAATAAATGACAAATATTGAACCGCTAGGTGGCTTGATTTTAGTTGAAAAAATTAAATTAGAAGATCAAACAACACAATCAGGTCTCATACTTACCGCTTCAACCCTAGATTCAGAATTAAATCGGGGAAAAATTGTAAAGATTGGTCCAGGCGAAAGAGATCAAAATGGAACCACTCATCCAATTCCATTAAATATTGGTGATGTAATTATTTATTCCGAAAATCACGGAACAGAAATCACAGACAATGCTGGAAATAAATACGAGTTTGTAAATTGGAGAAATTTGTTTGGAGTAGAAAATGCCTAAAATTTCATTAGATTATGAAACAGCACACAAGTTTGTAGAAAAAAATAAAGATAAAGGTTTTTTTTGGGACGGTTATACAATTGTAAAATGGTCTCCAAGTAATAATGGTTATATGCAACCTAACGGTATGTTTAGGAACAATAAGTGGGGATATTCAAATCGCTATAATTTAACTCCACAGGGTACGTGGGAGATTAGCGATAAGTATGCCAACTTTATTTAACAAGCTAGGTATTGATGAACAAGATATAAAATGGTACCATCTTGCTGCTTGTGTAAATATGCCAATAAATTGGTTTTATGATGATTATGAAACTGATAAAGAATTAGCGAAACAAGTTGATCAAATTTGCATGCATTGTCCAGTAATTAAACAATGTCATTCAGAAGGAATTTTTAATAAAGAAAAAGGTGTAAGAGGTGGAGTTTATTTGGATCTTGGTAGACCAGATAAACAACATAATTCACATAAAGAACCAAAAATATGGAAACAGTTAAAGAAACTTCATGGCAAAAATAAGCTACACGGTTGAAATGGCAAAAAAAATACGGGAAATAAAAGTTCCCGTAAAAGGCCTAAAAATGGAAGTTAGGGCAAGACCTAACTACCTAGCACTTACTGTGTATGAAGATAATGTTATGGAGTATAACGAGTCTCAAAGAATGCAATTAATGGAATACTTATTATTAGTACGAGAATTAATTATTTCTTATGGTTCTCCATGTGAAATAGAAGGGATAAAATCTACCAATGTCTGACGACGAAGAAAAAACAATTGAATATGTATATCTTCCAAATGAAGGTATCTATGGAACAATTGTTAGATACGGTGCTTGGGCATCTTTAATTGAATATTATGAAAACGGATTTGGATACACCATAGAGGTGCCAAATGACGAATACATAGTAATAGATGAAATAGGTGTCGGATATCTAGAAGAAGTTGATGAGGGTATTGGATATCCTCAAGAAAAGGAAGATAATTAACAATGTTGTGTTATTCATGCGGAAAACAAAAAAATGAATTGCATCCATGCCAATCAGCTATACTTGAAGGCATAAACTTATTTATGTGCACTTTGTGTATGGAAGAAAAATTTGAACCTAGATGGGTTATAATTTTGGCAGGTAGACAAAAGGGTGCTGATTTTGTAAGAGATTACATTGTTAAACGCCGTTATGTAGGTAGATCAATTATGGCGGAGGAATTAATTGCTTAAAATTACCAATGAAGTATCCGAGTTTAAAGCTGAAAATGAATGTGTAGTTTATTTTACAGCTGCTTGGTGCAACCCATGTAAGCAATTAAAACCACATTACGGAAAAGTCTCAGTAATGGACCCTGAAACTAACTATTATATGGTAGATGTTGACAAAGTAGACCCAAGTCTGCTAGACTATTATAATATCAAAAGTATCCCTCAAATCTTCAAAATGAATAAAGGGGAGATTTCTGATGTTATTGAATCAAGGACAGCAGATTCTATCTTGGAGGAATTGGGTAAATGACAACAATTGTTGCAATAGTAAAAAATGGTAATGTAACTATGGGTGCAGATGCACAAGTTACAGACAATGCCAGACCCAATATACATCCCAAAATGGAAAAAATTTCCAAAATAAACGGATGGTTAATTGCGGGTAGTGGTGATTCTCAACCTTGTGATATTATGCAAAATATGTTTACACCACCTGTTCCTACTGCAAAAGAAAGAGAAAATCTTTATAAATTTATGATTACCAAATTTATTCCTGCCATGAGAGAATGTTTAGATGAGAATGGTTGGAAGAAAGATGAAAATGATAAAGATTCTGGATTCAACATGCTATTTGCATTTGATGGAGAAGTTTTTGACATAGGTGATGATTTTAGTGTATTGTTGAATAGCGACGGCATATACGGAATTGGTAATGGTTCTCAATTCGCTATTGGTGCGTTGTATGCGGGAGCAACAGTAGAAAAAGCTTTAGAAATTGCTGCTAACAATGATATTTATACATCTGGACCATTCCAGATTGTAAGACAGCAGAAACAAAGTAAAACAAAATAGAATTGACTTATAAAAATAAGTCATAATCCTGATCAGGGATTCAAACACGTATACGAAAGGTATAAATGAACGTAACAAAGAAAGTTAGTCTTGCAGTAATTGGTGCATTGACATTTGCTGGTTTTTCCAGCGTGTCTGCAAATGCTGCAACTTACGCACAAGTTGACGTATCTAATGCAGTGTCGCACACTGCTAGTACATCAACTGCTGGTGGTACTGCAAATGCCATTGGAGATGGATTACATTTTGTAACTGTCACCATTACGGCAGGATCAGCAGACACCGCTTATGTTGTCTCATCTACGGGTGTAGGTCAACTTTGGGGATCAGCAACTGCTAGTAGCGGTACCATTACAAATACAAATGGTACAAACGCTGCAAGTGGATTTGCATGGTCTAAGGGTTCAAGTATTTCTTCAGCATCAGCATTTGCTGGAACTGAAACACTTACAGTAACCGCATATTCAGCAGCAGCTGGAAATCAAACTATTTCAATTAACCCAGTTAATTCAACATCTTCTGCTTTGACAGAAATTATTACATGGGGATCTGCACCAGTCTATAGTGCTGGCAATTCATCTTCATATTATATTGAATCAACTACTGCGACTGCAGCATCAACTGTTGCATCATCGCCTTCCACAGATGCGACATTGCCAGTAGCACGAAGTGCTATCGGAACTGTTACCGAAGTTGGAGCAATTAAGGTTACTCTAAAGGATAATCAAGTTTCTCCACAACCATTGCAAGGAAAGACAATTACAGCAATTGTATCTGGGCCTGCTTTGATTGCTGGACAAGCAACTGCTGGTGCTTCATTTGGTAGCCCTGCTGGTGTTGCAACCGCAATTACAGATAGTAGTGGTAACGCTGCTTTTGAAATTCTAAGTGGTGGATTGGCAGGTAATTCAACAGTTACACTTACCTATACAGATGCAAACGGAGTATTAAATACTATTGCTACAAAGTCAGTAGTTATGTACAATACAATTCCTGCATCATTTAAGGTAAAGCAAAATCTATTTGTAGGTTTGGCTGGAACAGCACTTGGTGTTTCATCATCAAACTCAAATAATAATGCCACAGTAGCAGGAACACCTGCAATTGAACTTTCAGGATTTGATTCTGCAGGAAACATTGTTGGAAATCTAACATCAAATGGTACATTTTCAGCAGTATCTTCAAATACGAATGTATTGTCAAACTCAATCGTAGTCAATGAAGATAATGGTTCAGGTACAAATTCATTGGGAATTGGCAATTATATTGTTCAACCTACTTTTGCAGCAAATGCAACATCAGGTTCAACTGCAACCCTAACAGTTACATGGACATCTTCTGATGGACTAACTAAAATATCGGCAGCACCTGTTACATTTACAGTTGGCGGATCAACAATTTCTACAATCGTAGCGACTGGGGATAAGTCATCATACAATCTTGGAGACAAGGCAACACTAATATTAACTGCTCGTGATGCATCAGGAAATCCAATTGCAGACGGAAACTACAAGATTTTCTCTGCAGTAAACACAGCGTTTGTTGGATTTACAACCAGTGCTGGAGTGACAACTCCAATCTTTGGTTATGGAACTGTAGGATCATCATATTCAACTGGAACTTATGTCCAGTTTATTAATGGTCAAGCATCAAGCTCATATTACGCACCAGTTTATTCTGGAAACTTTACTGCGACTGCAGTTTTAACAACAGATGCTTCTGTTGCAACTGCTTTGCAAGGAAAAACAATTAGTTATACAACTACAATTGTTAATCCACAAACATTTGTTGCAGATAGTGCTACAGTAGCAGCAAAGGCTGCTTCTGATTCAGCAAGCCAACAAGCAAATATTGCAGCGACTACAGCTGCTCAAGCTTTGGCTGCCGTAACAGCATTGCAAGCACAAATTAAGTCGTTAACAGCACAACTTACTACAACGTTGAAAGCTATTAATTCAAAGCCTAAGACAGTAGTTAAGGCTCCTGTTAAGGCTCCTATTAAGACAACTGTAAAGACTACTACAAAAAAGAAGTAGTTGTTTAAATCAAAAGGGTGGGGAAACCCACCCTTTTTGATATAATAAAATATGGAGGTATGATGGAAAGTAAAAAAAGAAGTTTATTAAAAACATTTACATGGTATGTTTCACATATTATTGTGGCTACATCTGTTGCTTTTATTGTAACTCGTAATTTTAGAATTGCAGCAACTATTGCTTCGGCAGAAATTATTTGGGAAGCAGGATTATTTTTTTCACATGAAAGATTGTGGGCTAAATGGGGAAAGAAGATAAAATAATTGAATAGTCAACTTTGGTCCTGGGGTTTATCAATTATAGGTGTTATTGGAATATTGTTGGTTGGTCATAAAAATTGGCGGGGATATTTAGTAGGTATTGCAACTGAATGTGCTTGGGTAGCATATAGTATTCAAACAAAACAATGGGGATTTATTTTTGGATCAACAGTTTATATTTCAGCATATTGTTTAAACATAAGCAAATGGCTTGATGAAGTAAGAAGAAATAAAATTAAAAACATGTTTCATTTTAATCCAATGAACTATAGTAAAAGGAGCAAATAATGTCTAGTGTACCACTATCAATGAATCAGCTTGAAACAATTACTGAAATTGTAGCAAGAGATTTGTTAGAACAATGGGCAATCAATGATCGTTTTGAAGAAAATGAATTAGAAGAAGCAACTCAAAATGCTGTGACAGACACAGTATTTGTAATTAATTCTTTTATGGAACATTTTAATACATACATGATGTTTGAAGCAGAAAAAAAGAAACTTTAATTAATTAAATATCATGGTATAATTAATTACCATGAAAAAAATCTTCTTTAAATCTAAACATTTATTTTTACATTTTGAAAAAAGAGTAGAGGAACTATCTGATTGGACTGCAGAAAAATCTGCAAGCCCTTGGTTCTTAATATCACATATAATTTGGTGGTCATTGTGGATAGGTTTCAAGATAGAAGCTTTTCCTTATGGTTTATTGACCCTTATAGTGTCTTTAGAGGCTATTATATTGTCTTCCCTGTTATTATCATCGGGTAATCGTGAAGGTGAAGTAGAGAAAAGAATAGCAAGAAAAACCCTAAGTAATGCTAAAGAAACTAATTGGATGGTTGAAGAAATTCACGAAATTGTGCGGGATCTTCAAGAAGATGTGAGACAATTAAGAGATGAAGATCTGGAGATGGAGGAAGAATAATGGATTGCTTATTGATGTATGTAAGTATGTTGGTTATTATTGGAATTTCATTCCGTACCCATATAAAGCGTTGGCATAAAAATTAAAAAAAATAAAGGGGCCATATAATGGCCCCAATATCTTAAAAAAACTATTTAGTTTCTTTTTTTATTGCATCTTTAACAGCTTTTGCTTCAGCTTCAACTTTAACTGCTTCAGCTTCAATTGTTTTTGTTTCAGCCTCAGCTTTTTTAATTTTGTCAAATATTGACATATTCTGCCTCCGTGTAAATGTCATGCGATAAACATTTACATATTAATTATACCATTATTAATTAATTTAATATAAAAAATTGTGAAAATTGACAGAAACCGATGATAAATGATAAGATTGCATCATGATTACAAAAAATATAAACGTATTAGATAAAGGAATTGCATGACAGATCAAGAAAAGTTTGAAATAGCTTTGGAATATGAACAATATTTTAGAGATAAATTTGCAGATGAAGTGCTTGAACTTCAAAAATATGATGGCAATTATTTAACTTCAACATTTGCTTTATTATGGATAAAAAAATGCTCAGATAAAGTAAGAGGCATATTATAAATAAAGAATTAACCATACATTTTGATTATATGGGGTCTACATATAGGTATCATGTAGCATGCGGTAATTGGCAAATAGAAGGCTATGAACGGTCTTTAGAAGACGCAGAAAGAACTGCATTTAAGGTTTCCAGTACCATTAAAAACAATGGAGTTGTACATACAGTATATTCAGATGGAAAATTAATTAAACAACCCACCGAAACGTTTCAAGAATCTTTGATTAAAGATGGATTTATATCCTTGACAAATGTCAGTGCTAAGTGATAGACTTGCATCATGCAAACATTTCTTCCAGCAGGTTCCACAATATTCTCTGCCCAAGCCTTGGATAACAAAAGGTTAAATAAACAAATACTTGAAGGTTATCAAATCTTAAATGTTTTATCTGGACAATCTCCCACGGGTGGATGGCGTAACCATCCTGCAGTATTAATGTGGCGGGGTCATGAAGGTGCTTTAGTAGAATACATAAAAGATATGATCACAGAAGCTAAAAATCGTGGCATTAAAACAGAAAACAATGAAGCCAACATTAATACACTTGTAGGCAAATTTTATCATCAATGGGATAATTCCAAACCATCTTGGATGCTTAATAAAAAAGAATTTAATCGTGTTGTAGCAACACATAGAGCAAATTTATATCGCAAAGATCCTGAGTATTATGCTGAATTTGCAAAAGCAGTTGATAGTCCTTACAACAAACCTTGTTGTGAAAAATGTTTATACTACTGGCCTACTCATCCATTAAGAGATAAAAAATGAGTATTAAATATAATAAATGTTCAGATTGCGGGAGTGTAAAAAAACGTTACATGCCATTAGGAAATAAAAAAATTTGCATTGATTGTTATGAAGAGTATGTTGGAGAACATGGAATTAGTAAAGAGCGGGAGAATAAAGAATGAAAAGCGAAGAAAATAATATCATTCAATTACCTTCACAGGTTACTGATGAAGAGTTTAATCTATTTATGAAAGCCTTTTTAGAGCCGTATAAAGGTGGCGGGTATAGACAAGAATGATTTATTGTTTAATACCCCTATTATTGGCTTATATAGGTCATTACTATGCATTAAGACATGATCATAAACATTTATTGGCAGAATATGGTAAACTTATAGAGATGAATAAACAAGCAAAAATGAGCGAAAATCAGGAGGAAAAAAATGAATTTTAAATTAAGTTATTATAAAAAAATTGCTGGAGAATTCAAGCGATTTGAAAAGATCATTCATGCTGAAAAAACACCATTAGCAAATGAAATTATTGCACATGAGGGCGATGGTCTATACCATAGCATTTCAGTAGAGCCAATCATTGAAGTTAAAGATGCAATTGTAAAAGCTGAGGCAGAAGTAAAACAAGTTGCACCAGTTGTTGTTCCTGAAATTAAGCAAGAATTTGAAGCAGTAGTTGAAAAAGATGCACCAGAGATCGCTCCAGTAGTTGATCCATTGATTAATAAATTTAATCCTAAGACTATCATCAACAATATCACAAGAACTCCAAGTGATGCGAAAGAGTAATAAAGCACATTCTCAGCGTGGTCTTAACCGCCACAACAAGAACGTTAGACGCAAAAAGCGTGTCAATGAATTAAACAAATTTAACGGTTTAGTTGGTTTATTTAAACATTACAAAAAACTAATGGATGAAAGTAAAGAATCAAATAATGATTAAAGCAATTTTAATATGGATAGCCATAGTAGATACCTTAGGAATTTTATTTGGAATATATGGTTATTTAACTGCTAAAAAAGATCAACATAGGATTATGAAATAATGGCAATATTAATTGTTGTAGGACTTTACACCGCATTATTAACTGTTGGTGTACATTATTACGAAAATAAATTATTTAATTTAAATGTTGCAATTTTAGATTATAAAAGAGCAATTAGATTAGCAAAACAAAACAATGATTATTCACATTACACAAATTTGCAATTAGAAAACCAAGAACTTAAAGATCAAGTAGCCAAATTATCTCAAGATAATGATACTTTAAAAAAGGTGGTGGGGGAATCTAAGAATATGCAATACGAATCTAGCACATATAAAAGTAATACATGGGATAGTCAATATGCTAACTATGTTGAATTAGATGAAAATCCACCATTTATTAGAAAATATGGATATAAGCCAGAATAATGAGTGATAAAATAACAGATTGTAAGCACAAATTAGTACCCCAAGAAGGCAGATTAGTCTGCGAATATTGCGGGGAAACTTTTAAATTCTAACCCTTGACAAGTAATATCTGAATATGATAGGATGTCTATAAGACATTAACTTATGGATAAGGATAATAAACAATGTTTTTAAAGTTATATTTAGCAGGTTTAATTCTGATTATACTGGTAGCATTTAAAATGCTTATTAAATATGAAATGTCTGATGGTTCTAAAATTGATTCAGAAAACATAATAAATATAGGTATGCTATCTTTAATTGTTGGCGGATTTTGGCCTATTGCAATAATTGGATTTATTGTATATACAATTTCAGATAATTATGCCAATTATTTGAATGCTAATAAAAAATGAGTCCTATGATCTGCAAGAGATGTAATCGTACTATTTCTTTGCCCCATAAACATGACAAACGCAACAATGATGCAATAGTTATTAATATTGAAAGAGATAAAGATTTTGGGGTTTATCATTTTGATGTCAATATTCCAGGAAAAGAACCATATATGTCAGGATCAGTGCCTAGTATATCGGGTGTTTTAGATACTTTAGAAAATGAATTTTATGAGATAGGTTGGCAAGATATAAATGACTCATGAGGAACTACTGGCAGATATTGTTGGATTGCTCTCTGCAACTACAACTTATCCAATAGAGACAGAAGGTGGAACTTTTGAATTTATTCCACAATTTATTGCTATTGCCCTAGTTGAAAAGGCTTTTGAGAAGGTGCTGAAATGACTCACGATGAATTGCTGGCAAGACTAACGCCATCGCTTACTTATTCACCTAGCCTAACATTTGGTGCAATCCCAATACTTTATTCCCTACGTGCAGTAGTGGAATTACATACTCCTGACTGGAGAAATCAATGTTCTCACTGCCTAGAGCCTAACGACCATGATGAGTTGAATAAGAACTACCTTTACCCCTGCCCAACTATTCAGACTATTGAGAAGGAGTTGGGATGATTGTAAACGGACATAGTATTGTTTATCGTGCTTTTGCTGGGTGGCATTGTGTAAAGTGCAGAGCAATAAACGAAGCCATAGATAAACAATCTTGTCGGAATACTAAGAAAAAGTTGGTTTTACATTGAAAATAAAGATAGAGAAGAGCTGATAAACAGAATGATGGCACTTGTAACAAGAATTGACGGGTGATTGGGGAAACCCTTGACAGAACCTTGCTTTCAATGCTACAATTAGATTTCAAGAGCATATAGCCCTTGATTACGATAACTAACCCCACGAAAGTGGATACGAGATAAGGAGAAATACATGCCAAATCCAGAGATCACTCTGAAAGGCAATCTGGCTTCAATGCCTGAACTAAAGAAACTATCAACAGGTTCATTACTAAAGTTTAGAGTAATAACCAATGATTGGGTAAAAGATCAACAAGGTAATTGGTCAAACAAAGATACTTCGGGCTGGAATATTGAAGTCTGGGGAGAAAAAGCTGACAAGCTAAGCAAGCATCTAAAGAAGGGCTCAGGCGTAATGGTCATGGGCAAGATGCGAGAACGTCTATATGAAGACAAAGATGGTAACAAGCGATCAGTAGTTGAAGTAAAGGCTGAAAGCGTTGCATTAGATATTAATTCCATTGACAAGGATAGCTCTACCGATTCGGGCGATTCTGTATGGAATTCCACAGGAGATATTCCCTTTTAATCTCCACACAATGGTCGTAGGCAGGTAAGAATGTGTGGGGAGTGCTGGTCCAAAGTACTTACACAAGACCCCACACATCACCATAATTATATATAAGAGCGGAATAAAATGAGCGAAAAACAGAAAGGCATTTTAAAAAAATAAAATGTTAAGATTCCATTGGATGCATAGATTTGAGTATGAAAGCTCTCAGAGCGGGATTGTTCAAATGGCAAAAGACTTTGAAGAATCTAATATAAATTCAGTATTATTACCATACTCAGCACTTGGCCCAGATTTTCTTATGTATGTTCCAAAAGCTTTGGAAGAAACTAAAAAAATTACTTTTATGATGGCTTTACCCGCATATGGAATACTTCCAGAATATGCTGCAAAAATATTTAAAACAATGCAAAATTTTCCAAAATCTAGGTTAAGCATAAATTTAGTGGCTGGCAATTTTGATCAAAAAGCACAAGAAATTTTGTTAAAATATTACCCTTGGGACTCTTCAATGGTTGATTCTCATGAAAAAAGAGTGGCTCTAACTGAGCCTTGGGCAGAAAAATTTTCTATGCTTATGGAAGGTCAAAATACAGAATTTTATGTGGTTGGATCATCAGATCAAACTTTATCGGTAGCTAATAAATATGTTGATTATTTAATCATTTCATGGCATGCTTTAAACCATGAATTTCTTTCAAAATTAACAAATGTAAAACCAGTATTGGTTATTGATCCATTAATTAAAACAGATAAACCAGTAGAATATTTTGTAAAAAACCCAATGGATGCTCACCCAATATTTGGAACTAAAGATGAAGTAATAAATCAGATATTGTCTATATCAACTGAATTTAATATAAATGATTTTATGATTTCTACTGATCAAAAGAATATAAAGCCGATAATGGATGTAATTAAAACTATTACAAATGCCGAAAAAATGAGCGAAAAACAGGACCCCAATGCTTGAAATCTATGGTATAGCCATATCAGCATACGCCATAACATTAGGTCTATATATCCTGATATTAAGGCTGATACAGCCAAATAAAGACAAAACGGGCGGGAATTAACCAATGGGTAACTATTGCCTAGAATGTAATAACAAAGCTAACTATATACATATAGACTATATAGAGAAATACACCAATGTGACCTATAGTTGCCAAGAGCATAAATGCTCCAATTGCAAGCCTTTTAAAACCCCGCCCAATTTAAAATATATGAGAGTCAAAGGTTTTCTTAGAAATCCTTTTAGATACTTTAGAATCAAAAAAATAACCCATGAGATAGTTAATAAGTGGTATCTAGAATAATTCATATGTGGTGGATTTTGCTGCTCCTATGGTATTTATTTCACTGAAAAGTGGAGAATAGTGGAGCAAAGTGGAGAATATACTACATAGATAGATAAATAAATTCAGTTATTAAATATATATACATTATACCTAGTTATAGAGCATAACATATTGCCCATCGTAATGTCAAATTTTGTGCATATGATAAATATCACATAAAAAATGATGTGATTTTGCACACATTTTAGACAATTTTGATGTAAATGTGCACAATTTTGATCTATTTTTAATTAATTTGTGTGAAAAATGATCCATTTTTAATATTTTTATTTTAACATACATTTATATGATCAAAATCACACACAAATTGTTTGACTAAACAAATTTTATATTATATACTAGATGATTTTTTTATTCCAGAGATATTTTATTATGTTCGTAATGTATATATTAAATAAAAATGAAAAACCTTTTGGCTCCCGCCAAAAGCTCCAGAGATTTTTAAGCCCGTTCGTAATCTATTTTTTATGTGGCACGGCAAAATTTAAAAAAGATACAAATATATATTTAAATAGATAAACCCCCCAAGCTGCCGATGCTTGGAGGGTTTGTTGTGGACTTGGCTGACGCCTGATCGCCCCTATCTATTTTGGATGAACTCGTTACGTGCCTCTGTAACTCGTCCAACGGTTCCCGTCAGGCCCAACTCCCTAAAGGAACCATAAATCGCTTTGCATTCTTCGTGCACTTCTTGTAAATGTGCAGGCACCACTGGATGTGTTGCCATAATGATTATGTAATTGACAGCATACTGCAACATAGATTCATTAACGTATCTAGATTCGTGTAACATTTTATAAGATAGTGCTGCTGGAGAAACATCTGAGTGTCCCAAACCTTTTACAATTGCTTTATGTGTCTTATCCATAGTTACTCCTCTTCCGATTCTGATTCTAGCACATCATCTTCGTCTTCGTCAAATTCTACGTCCTCAACAACACCTGCATCAAACATCCAGTCACGGATGTGCTCATACAGATCATCTGACCCATAGTCTAATGAAAAACCATTTTGATCAGCATTGTTGTAAAACAATGCCCAGAATTCCTCAAGGCTCATGGTAACGCCATACTCACCTTCGCTACCTTCTTGAAAGTCCCTATATAGGTCCTTGGCTATGTCCCATGCATATACCCAAACCAGGGGCGGGAATAACTGAAGATTGCTAATCCTATCAATAATGTCATTGATATCTTTATATGTATCCATCATACGTGTATGATCTTGTATATCTAATTCATTAGACATTAGAATTCTCCATATCTTGTTGGGCAAATGAGATGTTATAAGTCAATTGATATAATTCTGTGAAAGCGTCTAATTTACCTTTATAGAATTCTTTATGATCTGGATTAGATCTAGTTAACATCATATTTTCTGCTTCTAACATAAGGACTTTTAGTTCACCATGAATTATATCTAATCCATTAATCCCCGCCCTAACTTGTTTTATAATACGAGAATCTAATTTATCAGACATTTGCCTCCTCCATTACATGTTCGTTGTGGTCATCTTCTGCTCCAAATGAACATTGCGGACATACATAGTTTTCACAATCTTC
>Ga0007866_1000174_pt1 | contig 18221 bp, 23 predicted proteins | sample CryBogCBH18Jul07_FD_71223 | JGI IMG/M metagenome (GOLD analysis project Ga0007866, IMG submission 71223) | Freshwater microbial communities from Crystal Bog, Wisconsin, USA - CBH18Jul07 | ecosystem: Environmental > Aquatic > Freshwater > Lake | place: Crystal Bog, Wisconsin, USA | collected... | reverse complement strand
TTGAACTAGTAATATCATTACCAAAATTCAATATAAAACAAGCCGCTCCCGTGGTGCTATTATAAACTAGCGCACCCCGTGCGGTAATACTTCCAGTCCAAGTTACGTTATTAAATGAGATAAAAGCAGTGTTATTGTTCGTATCTTGCGTAGGTGGATTGGAAATAGTTAATGCCTGACCGCCAGCGGTATAGCCGCTTCCTGTAACTTCGTTAGTTGAAGTGTAGCCAGTAGTTGTATTGTTTAAATTGGCATTACCGTTATATAGGGCAATTTTGTAGGTATACGGAGAAGTGAGAGTAAAATTCTCCAAACCAGACAAAATATTGGCTTTAAATAAGGTAGTTTGCGTTTGGATGATTGGCATTATGTATTAACCTTTAGCTTGGTTTGACCGTCACGATAAGCATCGCCACGCTCCAGACCATCACCAAGACGCTTCATTTCAGCTATTGCTTCCTGATACTTGTCTTCGTAATACTTAATAATGTCCTGCTCCTGCTTTTGGAATAGCATTGCTTCACGCATAGAGCCATAAAATAGCACTGGATCATAGTTATCACCAAGCCAACTTTGACCTTGTGCATTGTTAACGGTAGCAACGTTAATAGAAAAACCTGATCCTGTACCGCCAATGTTAGCGCTTGCTACGCTTAAAACATCGCCAGCCTGATAAAAGCTACCGCCACCTTGTAAGGTAACAGTTGATATATTTCCGCTTGTATTTACTAAAATGTCACAAGTTGCTCCAGAACCTGATCCGCCAGTCATTGAAATATTTTGATACAAACCGGGGCTGTACAAAGTACCAGCGGTAAATGTAGCGTTTAAAGTAGCTATGACACCCTGAACAATCGATACTGGATAGTAGAAATAATGAAGTTCTACGTTATAGGAAGAATCGGGAGTAGGTCCAACAATAGTGGTTAACTCATTAACATTAAGAGTAGAACTGCCAAAAATAGCGTAGTACTTAGGCAAAGACCAATATGTTGAACCATTGTTAGGGTACGCTTCACGAATAAAGTTGACATCTTTGTTTAATAAATAAGTATAGTTTCCAGAGCCATCTATTACGGCAACAGAATAAGTGGCAAGCCAGTCAAACGGCAAAGTTAAATACTGGTTTCCTGAGCTTAAATTTCCTGTTACGTTCTTTCTTAATGATGGAATCTGAACCGAATTGTATATACGAGTTTCTGCTTCCTGTACAAAGAAAGGAATGTTGGCAACAAACGTAGGCTCATTTGTCTGAGCGTACGTCTGTATATTATTAAACAGTGTCTCGTAATTCATTAAGCCATCGGTCCACGTGCTTTACGACCTTTTTCCGCAGCGCCATTACCACGGGTTTCAAGACCTTCATCTTTAACATAGTCAAAATGACCGATGCTTACGCCACCATTTAACGGTGTCCAAGCCTTGCGAGTAGGCATCATTACCTCGAAACCAATATCTGCTTGAGTCAAGGTCTTGCCATCCATTTTGTGAGGACGAGCATAAGCCTCTGCTGGCTCATTTGTTTTGCCCATTTGATCGCCCAATAAGATAGATGGACTATCTTTTTTGGTTGGTTTAATTTGCTTTGCCATATTAACGACCTCTTTGATTAGCTATACGTGCCATATTGCGACCCATGCTACGCAAGTTAGATTGGGTTACACCACCTTTAGCCATCTTTTTAACTTTATCTAAACCACCTTTTTTAAGCTTGAGTTTGGTGTGCTCACCTTTGTGCTCTTGCTTATCATGTTGTTTAAACGCTTTTTTAATCTCCGCATCAGCAGTTTTTTTATCCTGCTTAATGTCTTCTTTTTCATTCATCTTTGCCATTTTTACTCCTAAGTTGTTGATATTGTTACTGAATTTATCTTGCCTTTGCCTACTAAATCATTAGGAGTAAGCGTCCTATCGTACTGACTTGCACCACCAACAGGATACCAACCCCATTGAATAACTCTGCTACCACCTTCGGGGAAACCAGCTTGTGTAACACTAGTTCCACCGCCCTGATTAATTTGCAATCCGCTCGGTCCAGAAGCATAGTAGCTAATATCAGGTCTTGGTTCACGTACCGCCTGTGGATCATTTACTGGATACATACCCAGTCTTAACTGAGGATGATCAGGATCCCAACATTCGGGGCAAACCTTAATACTTACCAACTTGGTCTTGATGGTCAGTTTTTTTAATTCAACTAACTTATATCTTTGACCGCATCTGTCACATTCCGCAATTGCGTGTTTACCACTTGCATACCTATTCGGCATGATTACCTCGCATAAAACAGATTACGAGGTACAAAACGTATTGAAACCATTTCCCTATCTTCTTCTACTGCTTGCTCAAGTTGCTCTGCATAATCTGCTTTAAGCGCCAAAACACGCTGAGGATCAATGCCTTGTATTTTTAAAGACAGGTAATACGCTAAACCAGCAACCATACAAGTGATCCAACGGAATGGTATATCTTGAATAAATACACCTGTTCCAGAATCTTGAATCCTTCTCATTCTCCAATAAACCAAGGTATATGGCGTAGAATTATCAGGGGTGGGCCATACAGCAAGGAAGGGCAATTGTTGATTATAAATCTGTGCGCCTTGGGCGTGAGAAGCGGCAGTAGTATTGTACTGTCCACGATAGCAATTTAATAGTTGATTACCCGAAATATTGACGTAACCAATAATTTCGTTATCAATTTGAATATAGCCAGTAGATCGAATATTAGCCGTAGAGCTAAGAGTGATAGTAGTAGCAGAGGCTGTAACAGCAGCAGCCAAAGTGACTCCAGAATAAATGTTTGCATTACCAGTCTGGCGGTTGTACCAAGTTTGAATTGGTCTGCCATAGGTTAACTTATTTGGGATAGTTGAATAGGTAGACTCAGAAATGCGGTTTAAATTGATATCTTGTTGATTGCTTGCACTAGCGTTATTGGTTCTAGTGATTAAATCTAAAATATCAATTGTGTCAGTTTCTACTGGGTATATAGCTTGACCATATACCATAGGAATAGAAACCTCTTCAACCGTCCAAAGGTTAATACCTCTATTAGCCCACTCAATAGTTAATAGATTGATAGACCGCTTGGCGGTTCTTAAATCATATCCAGTACGTAATTGCGAGCCACAACGCTCAAAAGCCTCTTCTACAAGGTCAGTGAGGTCAAGGTTAAAGGATGATGCACCACTGGTATAAGCCATTATTTAGCCGTTTTAAGCCACGTTTTGTTCAGTTGATACTGGGGTAGCCACTGCTGCTTGAACGGGCGCTACAGGCGCTTCTACAGGCGCAGGAGCGGGAGTTTCTAGGTGAGCTTCTACAGTCTTTAATAATGCTTCGGATGTTGGGTTAGCAGCACCATAAATTTGCATTTCATGACGGATTGCCTTTTTTAAAAGATCCAATACGTGTTCTGCTTCATCTTCAAAATGTTGGAATAAACTCATTTTATGATACCTTCCTATATGCTTTTGTTTTTTCTTTAATACCTTTTGGTTGCGCTACAAACTGCTTACCTTTTGCCTTACCTTCACGTTTAGCACGTGTTGTTGCGGCATACTCCTGTGGACTTAAAGCTTTAATAGCCTTTTCTGGTAAATAACGCTCTCCTGTTTTACTAGAAGGTTTGCCAGACTTTGTTCTCCACTTTTGCTCGCCCCAAGCCTTTAAAGATTTTTGGGGTTTTGCAAGACTGCTCATTTGTAACCTCCGCCAGCAGCTTTATACTTTTTAGCTACCAACTGTGCTTTTCGTGCTGACCATTTACCCGCCCCAGTTCCCTGAGTAGCCGCAGCTTTAACTTGTGCAACTATGCGTTTGCGCAAGCTAGGCTTTGTATAATTTCCAGCAGCGTTTACTTTGCCGCCTTCTTTATACATATCTACAGCGTTAGGATCATCCTTACGTTGGATGACCTTTTTCTTAGGCATTTTGGAAGGGGCTATATCGCCCATTCCACGGGAAGCCATCATTAGCCAACTACTTTCATAGAGCCAGTCTTGCCGCCACCGCACATAGCTTTTACGTGCTCATGGTGCTTTTTGTGACCAGCAGCGTGTTTGCCATACATTTCATGGTGGTGTGCGTGTCCATCGCCACCATGATGTTTTTCTACATGGTGTACATGATGAATGTGGTCGCCAGACTTTTCATTCATTAGTGGTGGGTGATCATTTTTCATAATATTTCCTTATTAGCAATATTTACCACGGGTTTTACCACGTTGTGCAATACCATCTGCACGGCTTGAAGCTGAACCGCCACCAGCCATCTTCTTGGTCATACCACCTTTTTTGTAGGTATCGCCCATTGGATTCATGTTTGACATAGCACGAGTCATAACGTTAGATTTAGATTTTGCTTTCATGCGTGGTTTTGGAGTTGGAACTTCTTGATCCATTTTTCCACTTTCTAAAGCAGCCATAGCACGGGCACGAGTATCGTCACCAATGTTAGCGTTTTGACCTTGCGCTGTTTCAGTTTCTACATCGCCACCATCGTCATAGCGCTTTACTTTGCCGCCTTTAGCGTACTTCTTCATAAAGCCCTTCATGTTCTTTTCAGACTCGATTGGCTCTTTTGGACCAGTATCGCCTAGGTTACGACCCTTAGTGTGACCTTTTTTCTGGAGCTTGCTCTCGCCAAACTTACCATGTTTGTTAGAGCCTTTCTCCACATCTTCCTTCATATTGCGAGGACCCATTGTTTCTTTCATAATTCCACCCTTTTTAAAAGTTTTGCCCTTGTCGGCTTTGCTAAAATCCTCGCCAACAGAGCGAGGGATACCTACTTTCTTGGCGAAGCTCGGATTATGAGCTACCGCTTCCATTAGATTGTGTTGTTTTTTTGATACACTAGGCATTATTAGTCCCATGAATCAATCTGTCAATCTTTTCTTCCAACTTGTTAAAACGTTGGTCAATATGATCGGTTATACGTTGTACTTCGCTATTAGTTACATAATCCCTAGCCACTTCTTCTCTAGTGCGATTTAATAACTTTTCTAAAGAATCTATTTTATTAAGTTTTTCTTTTACAAAAAATCCAATGATGGCAATAACTACAGTTAAACCAGCATTCCAAAATTGCATTAAGCCGTCCATTAGCATTTCCACTTTCTTAGAGATTTGTTAATACGGCTATCTGGATCGTTAGCTGTTTTAGATGAAGTTAATTTCTTTTTCATACCACTCATGCGGGCACAGAAAGATTTCTTCCGTGACCCGCCTTCTGGTTGTGGTGGCTTAATATCATGACCCGCTGCTTTTAAACTTGCTCTACCTTTAGCGTTTAAACCGCCTGAAGGATTTTTACCTTCTTTGCGAGTCCATGCTGGTGATTTAGCCATATTAAGCCATCGCTTCCTGACAAACTACGTTAACTTGAACTACTGTACCAACTGTAGTAGTAATTGCCACTGTCAAAATGTCAGCTACGTTACCTTTAATGTTGGTCAATACTGGGAAGAAGTTTGTCAAATCCAATTGTTGCAATGCATTATTTGGAGTTGAGAAAGCATAAACTACTTCACCGCCACTCAAGCCAATAGAAGAAAGATCTACTTCAGCAAATGAGTTAAACGAACCAAGAGTATTTAAGGGTTTAAACGATGCATTTTGCAACGACAATTGATTGGTTGGTGTACTAGCAATCAACTCAATCAAAGCAGTCTGACTGGTATTAGTCAACAATGTTTGCGGCAATAGCTGTCCACGGTCAATCAAACCAATCTGATATGAACATCCAGATGTTGGAGCGTTAGGCAGTGGATTACCAGTTACTATATCGCCAAATGTAATTGCAGAGGTTGTATTACTTGTAATACGTCCTGTATATGGCGATGTAATGGTCTGACCAGCTAATGTAATTGCACCCGGACTAGAAGGCAAGAAAATCTGTGCCTGAGTAGCATTTAGCGCTGTTACGTTATAAATACCGTTGTACTGGGTAGGTGCTGCACCAGCAATTGTAATAACGTTGTTAGTTGCCAAGCTAGTAATTGATGCAAAGCTTAAAGTTACAGGTATTTGAGTTACGCCACCAATTAAAGTGGCTGCGCCAATAGCTGCACCAGCAAGGCTTGGCAATGCTGCCTGATAGTAAACAGACTTACCAACCCATTGATTTGTGCCCCAATATGTTGCTGTCGGAGTAGAAGTCAATGTTGCACCGTTTACCAATAAAATTGGTAGAACCATTGTGCTAGTTGTTGGAACAGACTGGATTAACCAAGTTTGCGCTGCATAGGTTGTTGTAGCTGTTAAAGTACCAGATACACCAGTTTGAGCAGAGCTTAATTGATATGTACCAACACCGCCTACGGCATAAGATGTTACTGTGCCAGCAACTTGTGCGGTAAATGCTTTAGTAACAGTAATGGTTGCACCGTTAACGGCAGAGATAAATGTGCTTGCTGGAATACCTGTTCCCGCAATTAATTGCCCTACCGCAAATCCAGTACCAGCCGCTAATACTACAACGCTTGAACCTATTGCACCACCGCTAGAGTAAGCTTGTGATCCTACCGCAGATCCTGTAGAGGTCAATTGAGCACTGATGACTGTTCCAGAAGCAACGCCAGTACCAGTTAAAGTCATTCCAGACTGGATTGCACCAGCAGTAATTGTGGTTACTGTTAATGTTGTGCTAGCAATTGAATAACCAGTAATAGAAGCAGTTTGTGTAAATGAACTTAGCGTTACATATTGTGCTGGGCTATTAGCGTTAGCTGGATTAGTTACTGCATAACCGTGAGGAGATGCAAAAGTAACCAAAGCTTGACCGCCACTAGCTTGACCAACAACTGAGGTAATGGCTGGAGTAGCTGCACTAATAGTCAAAGTCTGTGGAGTACCGCCAGTAGCAGCAGCGTTAGTTTGGTCAAAAATATCTGAACCAACTGCTCTCATACGGAATGACATAGCTGGGTAACGAGTTACTGCACCAGTCAAACTACGCTGTTGAGAAGCTGCATAGTTACCATAAGAATAGGTAAATCCACGCTGTTTATCAATACCGCCCTCAACCAATACTGACACACCATAGTGGGTCATTAAAGATTGACCAGAAGACCCATTATCACGTTGCTCATAGCGAACTGGCAAGTTACCAGTACGGCTCCAAGGTTTAACTTGAGCTACACCATTTACTGTACCGTTACCTGTACCAACTTGATGAACAACCCAAGGCTCACCGTTGATGACTACGCCCCAACGCAAAGCACCAGCACCATACCAAGCATACTCTTGCCAAATCATCTGAACTTTAGTCCAGTCAATTGCATTGATAATATTCTTATTACCGTTCCAAGCTTCCATTGGGAATACTTGATCTACTGGCAAACCGCCTGAATCGGAACGAATTACGCAATACATTGCATATGGATTACCGGGATAAGGTGCGCCACTTTGCAAAAAGAAAATACCGTTGGAGTCATCAAAAATACCAACACGTTGTGTTTGACCGCTAACAGATGAACCAAAGTTCACGTTAGAAGCCATATACATTGTCTTGCCGGGCTGATAGCGATGATAAGGACGTGACTGACGAATAGTAATGTCACCGGGGGTATTACCACCACCGATGTTCATTGACACACCGCCTAAACCGGGGTTTTGAACAATGTATGCTTGACCAGAAATGTTTTGAACAAACTGTTCCCAACGTAATGGTTGAACACCATATTCAAAGTCGGCATCATAAATGTTTTGTGATTGTGAAACTTTAAGCTTACCTACAACGTCACGCAGACGCTGAGGCGCAACAAATTGAGCAGCACCATCAATACCCGTTAATGGGGTAGAGGCGGTCTGTGTACCCATAGCACCCGTTTGAGTGTTGGGCGAAAAGAAATTCAGTAAACTCCATCCTGCTGACATAATATCTCCTTAAATTTTAAAAAGGGGAACCGAAGTTCCCCATCGGATTATTAGTCAAAATTACCATATGGATAGGTTGAACTATTTCCAATGTTTTGATCGGATTGAGCATATTGCAATGTAACAGCCAATTTACCGCTTACAGGAGCACCCAAACTTGAACCAAGGATTTGGAATGTTGCAACTACTTGGCTAAACCATGTAGGTTGTTGACCCGGTTGAATATTTTGTACGTCTTGCAAAGTGGACTGTGCATTTGCATATTGAGTAGCAGTATAAGTTGCGGTGGTGCGAGCAACTGAAGTACCCAAAGCGGCAACGCTTGCATATGCAGCGCCAGTAGAAGAGGTTACAAATTGATTAGAAATAAATACGTTTACTTGTGAAGCTGTATTAGAGCTACCATCAGTAGGTTGAGCAATATAATCAACAAAAATATTTTGAATATTTGATGCTTGTGGCAACAAGAATACTGCGCCACGATAAATAGTTCCAGTAGCATCAGCAGTAGGTGCTGTTGCAACAGTAGGACCGTTGGTGTTATAAGAACCAGACTGTGGAGTCCAAATAGTGCCTACGTTATTAGGAATATTGTTTGGAGAAACAAACACTGTTGATGCACCGCTATAACCAGCAGTACCAGCAGTAGTTTTAGAAAAATCTAAAAAACAAGTTTGTGTCAATAAAGCTGCGCCAACGTCACGTTGAGCGCCAAAGCGTTGGTCACCAGATAGAATTGGACCTTCAAATGTACTACGTCCCATAATGGACTCCTTATGCAAAAGGCTTAAACCGATCGTTGCATCGTCTGCTGGGGCAGTGGTGGTTTAAGCAATCACCCAGATATTGTATTTATACACTAAGTTTAAACATCTTGCAAGTTTAAACCGATTGTTTTTTAATTTTTTTATGTTAGACTTCAACAATGAAAAACAAGAACGTTACCAAGAAAAAACAGCTATTACTTAGCGATCAAAATATTGCCAGATTAAACTTGGCTCATCAATGTCATGCCAAAGGTGATAACCAGCGAGCAATTCTCCTGTGCGAGGAAATTATTGCATCAGCCCCAAATCACCCAGATGCTTATCATTTAATTGGTTGTGTTTTAGGCACAGCTAATAACTTTATTTCTGCCATTTCTTGGTTTAATCATTCTCTAGAGCGCTATCCCAATAATCCTATGGTTTTAAACAACCGAGGAAATGCCTTTGCCGCTGTAAAACAGCCAGAATTAGCTATTTTAGACTTTGAAGAAGCTATTAGATTAAGCCCAAACTATGCAGAAGCCCATTATAACAAGGGGATTGTTTTAGGGACAATGCATAAAATTGAAGAAGAAATTAAATGCTACGATTTAGCCCTTAAATATAAGCTAAACTTTCCAGAGGCATATAACAACAAAGGAATAGCCCTGCAAAAGTTGCATCGCATGGAAGAGACTTTATCATGTTATGAGGCGGGAATCAAACAAAACCCCAAAGGAATTGAAGCTTTTTACAATAACCGTGGGCTTGTATATCAAAACTTAGGTCGTCCAGACGAGGCGCTGGCAGACTATAACAAAGCGGTAGAAATAGATCCCAATCTTGCTGATGCCCGCTTTAATAGATCTTTATGCCTACTTTTGAAAGGCGAATACGAAACCGCATGGGATGAACATGAATGGCGGTGGAATCGGTCTGTTTATCCTCGTAGACCGTTTACAGGAATTACTTTTGACGGATCTCAAAGTTTAAACGGCAAGACATTATTTATCCACGGTGAGCAAGGTTTGGGGGATATGCTTCAGTTTTGCCGTTATGCCAAATTAGCTAAGGAAGCTGGTGCTACGGTAATCATTGGCACAGAAAAACCTTTAATGCGTTTACTTTCTATGCAAGACTGGGTAGATATAGTTGTTGCAAATGGAGAGCTTATTCCGCCCTATGACTACCACATTCCATTAATGAGTCTGCCTTATGCGTTTAAAACACGTATGGATAGCATCCCATATGGTATTTATATCAAAACTGATCCCGCTTTGGTTCAAGAATTTTCAAGAAAAATATTGAAAAACGAGAAAAAGAATGTTGGATTGGTGTGGAGCGGTGGTTTTAGACCTGACCAACCAGAAGTATGGGCGGTTAATGAACGCAGAAACATTGCTTTATCTAAACTTTTGCCATTAAAACTTGACAATATTAACTTCTATTCTTTACAAAAAGGCGAAGGACCAGAGCAGGAACTTGACAATTGTTTAGGTTGGAAAGATATGATCAACCATACAGCCGATTTTAAGGACTTTGCAGACACCGCAGCATATATTGCTAATTTAGATCTTGTTATTGCTGTAGACACTTCTACGTGCCACATAGCGGCTGCTATGGGTAAAGAGGTATGGATGATGAACCGTTTTGATACTTGCTGGCGCTGGTTTATGGATAGAACCGATAGCCCTTGGTATCCCACTATAAAAATTTACCGCCAGCCCAAATTGGGCGATTGGGAATCTGTAGTTAATAACATTAAAAAGGACTTAATTGAATGGAGCAAGTAATTCTACTAATGGGCGGTATTGGCGATCTTTTGCAATGTTTGCCATTTATTGATGCTAATAAAACCAAACCATATCGATATGCTGCGGTAACCCATTTAAAGGGCGCTCCTGAGCTTTTTGAGACGATTGGTATAAAACCTGACCCCTTACATATCTTTTCCACTTTAGACGAGCAGAACAGCGTTTTAAACAGTTTAAACAGGTCTATACAATGGGTGCATTGCCCACGTGCTCAATATTTTAAAGAATTTCCATTTGATATAGAAAAGCCCGTGTTTAAAAATAGCAAACCCGTAGTTGGGATACATATTAATGGTAGTGCTTTTGCTATTGATACACAGAAAAAATTTGGCATGATTCTTAAATCTATTCCCGCTCGTGTAATTAAAGAGCTTATTTCTGATGATTACAATTTGATGGTATTTGGTTTAGAAGAAGAATTGCAACCTATAGGTTTAGAAGTTGGTGAAAATTTGCAACTTATAAGTTACAAAAATCCAGCCAAAAGTCTAGCCTATGTATCACAATGCGATGCTTTTGTAGGGTCTGATAGCGCTTTTAAAACCCTTAGCTCTATGATGAAAATTCCTACATTTGTATGGTTGGGGGATTACATAGATCCGCCTCGTGATGATATGTTTATTAACTTATATATTGAAGACAAAGTAATGGAGGTTTTTAGATATAAAGATGTAGATGCGCAGTTTGACCGTGGTATAACAATGACTAAAGAATTTTTAAAGAGGGCTTTATGAATCCAAATTTTGCAATAAACACCGAATATGGCATTTTAATTTTAAATAAAAATGATAGGGGAGTTTGTGGCGATGTTCAGCGCACAGGTTATTTTGAAAGAGACCAGATTAATCTTCTCAAAAACATCATTGAAAAGTTATTGGTAAAAAAACAACACATTGTGTTTTATGATGTTGGAGCGAATATTGGGACTCATACCCTTGCTATAGCCAATACCTTTCAAGACAAAGTATCCATTCGGTCTTTTGAAGCACAACGTCAAATCTTTTATCAGCTATGCGGAATGGTCAGTTTAAACGGTTTACGTAATGTTAGTTGCCATAATTATGCTATTGGCGATGATGAGGAATGCCTTTTTATTGATGCTATGCTTCCAGATTATGATGCTTATCAAAATTTTGGTGGTTTTGAATTATTGCCAATTGATAAATCAGATAACATGGATATGATCAAAAATCATCAAGAAAGAGTTGATATATACCCACTATCTTATTTTAACGAGCACGTTGATATTATTAAAATGGATATAGAGGGAATGGAAGAGCAAGCGTTAAAAGGATCAGAAGATTGGATTGATTGCTACAAACCTGTGTTTATGGTTGAGCAACACAAATCAAATGCTGACAATATCATAGCTTTTTTTGAAGATATGGGATATTCAGTACCTCCCCAGCAACACGACTTAATTTGTATACCACCCGGTTTTGATCTAGTCCTATAAAAGAAAAACCCCGCTTTTGGCGGGGTCTTTCTAGGTAGTTACGATTAGTATGAACCGTATACACCGAGGGGATCGGAAACACCGAAGCTATAACGCTCACGAGACTTGTAACGGACGTTACCAGTATCGAAGTCACCATCCATAGAATTCTGGAGTGGTGTACGTACAAAGTGTTTCAAACCATTAGGTACATCAGTTGTCAAGAACCATGCATTGGTTGCGGTCAAGAAGTGGTTAATTGTATAACCTTCTGGAACTGAACCATTGTTCTTAATTGCGTTGATGTCGTTATTGTTAGTACCAACACGGAGTTCGGTTTCTAACAAACGAGTTGCAACGAATTGCAATGCAGGTGGAACAACCAATTTACGTGGTTTAGCAGCGATCAACAGACCACGCTCATCTGTCCAAGCAGCGATTTGAATAACAGCGTTTTCCAACGCAGTTTCGTTCAAGTCAGCAGGAGTAGATGGAGTGTTGGCGTTAGTACCACCGTTAACCAACGGGTGTGATGTAGAGAACAAAGGCTGACCGTCACCATAAGTGTAGGCAGCGTTAAAACCGTTGTTCAAAACAGCAGCAGCTTTTACCTGTTTGGTATAAGCCATAGCACGAGCTAGACCTTTGGTGTAGCGAGCAGATAAAGAATCGTAGAGGTTATCTTCGATTGCTTCTTCAGTCAAGCTAAAGCCAAGGGCGATAGTTTCGTGGTTGTAACGTGCTGTCCATGCTTCTTGCGCATTATCATACGCAATTGCATTGCCTTCAGGTTTTACTGGGGCAGCGCTGAAACCAGACAGTTTTGTTTCTTCTTCGAATGAACGCTCAGAGGTCTCTGTTTCGTAGATCTCTTTGTGTTCTTCACCATAACGAGCATACTCCAAGCCGAACAATGCATTCAAGCCGGGGAGCAACTCTTTCAGTAGTTGTGCACGAGAAATAGCCATTTAATGCTCCTTAGATTAAAGTGTTACAGCTTGAGCAGTATTGTTATAGTACTCGTGTAAACCAAAGTTAAACTTAACGTAAACTTCAGGATATTGAGTAAATACCAACGTGCTCGATGCAGGGATTGTCATTGCAGTAGATGCAGTTCCAGTTGGGCTGTTTACAGTTACTTGAGCGCTATTCAATACAACAGAAGTTGTACCAGCAGCAGCAAATGTAGAAACATAGGAACCAGTACCAACATACTGACCATTAGAAGCAAGGTAACCAACTTCAGTACCAACTAACAAGTTAGAAGGCAATGCTGAAACGGTTAATGTGCCTGTACCGCTAGTATAAGTAGCAGTGAATGAAATAGCGGTATCACGCTTCAAATCAACAATACGGAAAGGCAATGTTGCGTTGTTACCAACGTTTGAAGCCAAAACACCGTTGTAAGAATCACCAGTGTTTACAGAACCAGCTAAGTCAGAACCAGCAATGTTTAAACCAATCATTGAAGTAGCAGCAGAACCGATGGCTTGAGCGCCTTGGGTTGAAGCAACAGCAACTTGGAATAAAGTATCTGGATCATCAGTAACAACTGCATAAGCGTCACCAGCTAAAGTGCTTGCGGGCCAGTATTGGCTGTAGCGCTTTTGCTTAGTAACAGGATCAGTGTAGTTGCAACCTAAGAACACACCTACAGTACCATTACCTGCTGCGCCAGTAGTAGCGCCAGCACCAGTAGTAACTGTGGAGCGTGTGATAAAACCACGTGAAATACCTACGATATCACCGTAAAAAATATTAGTGCCGAAGCCATACTGGATAGGAATCTGACGAGTCGATCCAGAGAAAACTTGACCACCAATAAGATTTACTGGGCGGAAACCGTACGTACTTGGGACGATTGGATATGCCATTTAAATCTCCTTAAAATTAAAGTTATCTGCCAACCGTTACTGTAGACTTACTTTCTTTGAAAATAGGCATACGAGCATCGGATTGACGCATTAAATTGTTATCCACAGCTTCCGTTTGATCTTTGGTCTGTTTAGCATAATATTCTTGCTCTTGTTGAACAAATTCTTCTGGAATCTTGCAAAGTAACAATCCGCCAATTTCGATGTTGTCTTTAAAACGTCCATCTGGATCGACTAGCAGTTTAAACTTTGGTTGTTCTTCAATTCGAACAGCCTCCCAACCAGACCTGAGTTTTGACGATAAATTACGTGGATCAGGTGTATTTAGTGTGGATACTCGAATCCATCTGTATGCAAAACCAGCTTCTTTATCTGGTTCTGGTAACAATTCTGGTGGTCGCCACTGCTTAGGGCGCTCCGCCATTTCACGAACTTCTGTATCACGGTTATTTCTTTTCTCAGCCATTTTAAGCTCCTAATTTAAGTACTTCTTTAACGTATTGCTCTGGGGTGATGCCAAGCTTCTTTGCCAACGCAACTTGCGAGGTTGTAAGCGTGACTTTTTTCGCATTCGTACTGCGAGTCGCAGGTGCAACTACCGTTTTTGGCTTTGCCTTGGGAGTTTCTTTGACTGGTACTTCTTCTTCCGCCTCAAAATTTTCGGGGAAGCGTTTGCGAATCGTACGGTCGAGGGTCGCATAATATTCATCAGAACCAACATGGACACCGTTACGCTTTAGTTTTTCGTGTAAACCAAGCGCTGCGGCTGTCATTTCCTCGTCTTGTCCGAACCAAGGATTTGATTCTTGCCATTTCTGTGCCCGACTATCGGGTTTTGGAACTGGCTGATGTTGTATTTGTACATCATTTTCCTCGTTTTGTAAAGGGGGCATCTTAAAATTGTTTACACGATCCATTTTGTAGACCGCTTCACTCATTCTTTGTTGCGCCTCAATAATTCTGTCTGTATCGCCAGACTCATAGGCTTCACGGTACTCCCGCTTGGCTTTATCTAGCTCTAATTCAACAGAATTCTTTACAGCAGCTACGTACTCTTTCTCACCAGAAGACAACAAAGATTTGATTTTCTTGTTTTCTTCCAATAAACGTTGCGTTGCAGCAATAGCTTCTTGCTGTTCCCGCAAAGCTTGCTCTTTTGCCCTGCGTTCATCGTGCCAAACCTTCTTATACTGCTTTAAACGCTCTTGAACACCCTCGTCATACTGAGAAAGTTCATCGTTTTCAAGGTCTTTTACGACATCTTCAGGTAAATTTCTGCGTCTACGGTCTTCTTTTGGGACATCATTTTCAATTTCTATCTCAAAATCAGCGTCTTTTGCTTCAATTTCTAGCTTTGTTACGGGTAAATCTTGATCTAATTCCTGTTTTGATTCAATCTCATCAGGAAATTGGTAGGCTTCTGCCATTTTTTTCTCCTTTATGAACGTTTAATGCCACGTGGATCATCCACAACAGCTTCAACGGTGTCATCGTTAATCATGCGGAATTCACGACCATGAATGTTTAAACGGCTTCCTGAATTGGGGCGAACCACAATAAAATCACCGACCTTACACCACGGACCTGAAGGGAATCGTGCAGGATCTTTGTAGCAGTCTGGACCCAACGCAACTACAAATAGAACTGTTGCCAGTTTTTCTTCAAAGTTAATGGTCGATTCTGCCTTTAAGAGTCCGCTTTCGTACGCATCATCAATATCAGGTATTGCACAAAGGATCCGATAGCCTGACGGCTTCGGGAGTTGACTTGCTTTTTCTTCTGTTGACTTATCCATTAGCGCTGATAGATCGACCGCCTGAGATAAATCGATTGTTTCACTCATCCGAGTTCTCCAAATTGTATTTAAGGTCTGTTAGTTCTCTACGTGCGGTAAGAAGACCTTTAATCTCCCCACACATAACTAGGTAATTGTTGTATTCGTGCACCACACCATTACCTAATTCGCCTTGCACAATTGATATACGTTCATCAACTTTGCTAATCGCCACCTCTAGTTCCGTCATTTATTCCCCTTGTTTAAACGGTTTTGCATTTCAGTTAATGCGTGTTGGTGTGCCGACTGCAAACCTTGCGCATATAGCTGTTTATCTTGTTGCTGTTTGTCGTGTTCTTTTTGGGAGATATGCTTAACCAAATCAACCCCAACTTGCATCTTCTGTTTGTTTTCTTGAGTTTGCAAATTAGCTTGAGTCTTAGCCGCCTCTAGTACAGACTGGGCTTGAATACGGCTCTTTTCAATTTGTTGTTGGCTGGCTTTTAATTGAGCGTCCATCATATCTTTTTGCTTCTTGCGCTCAAGGTCAGCCTGTTTAAGCTGCAATTCTTGTTGCTGCATCTGAACCAAAGGATCTTGGGCTTGCTGCTGAGCTTGTTGCTGTGCCGCCTGTTGTTGATTGGACTGCAACAAACGTTGTGCGGCTTGAGCCAATAGCGGAGCCAAACGAGCTTCCACTTCTGGATCCATACCCACGTCATCACCCATCTCATCAGATTTAGGCGGCAAAGACATACCCAATTGTTTCTCAATCTCAACTCGATAAGCAAAACCTAAATGCTCATTAATATGTGCTTGCATAGCGGCTTGTAGGGTCTGGGCTTGTGGGCTTTGACCCAATACTTGCAGGATCTTAGGATCTTGCATTGCGGTCATATGCACTTGAATATGCGCTTGGTGATCTTGATATTCAAAAGCTTTAACAGGTTTGTTCATCAGGATATTCTGATTCTCTGATACTGGATCAGTAGGCTTGATGTCGTCAGCCATTGGCACTAGCTTGTCTGCGTCTTTAATACCCATGATTTCCACCATCTGGCGGTTCATCAGTTGCATATTAAAAAATTGCGGATTAGCTTGCGCTAACTGCATTACCGCCTGATATTGCACAATCTTTTGCGCCATCGTAGAGGCGTTAGGATCTGATACAGGGATAATATCTACAGAGTCATAGTCAGACTTCTTAGCGTGGCGGTTGCCGTGCTCTGGGTCAAAGTCATAATCTTCTGGGGTATCTTCTGCAATAATCTCTTTGAGCAGCTTTAATTCTTGTTTCAAAGCAAAGTGAATACGGGCTTGAACCGCACTCATCACCTTAAGGGTACGCTCTAAGATAGCAAAAGTTGTACCAACTGGAGCCGCAGCAGACATATCAGACACAGAAAGATCTGCGGTATTAGCAAATCTACGTGCCTCTTCAATGATGCCGTTGAGCAAAGTCAATAGGGTTTGGCTTGGCTCCTTGTATGGGAGCGGCATGATGTTGTCTTTCATTGCCCCACTAGGTACGTCAACGTCCCTAAACTCGCCCGGTGCAATCGGAGTGTCGTCTCCTTTTACTCGCAGCCCACGGGTCTTAAAGCCACCCGGCAAATTTGCGAGTGACCCTGCATCAACCAACTGCCTAACGATGGAAGTGCCACTTTTAGCATAAGCACCGATGAGATGAATAAGACCAAAGTGATAGAAGCCAAAGCCGGGAATATAGCCGTAATGAATAAAGTGAGCACGTTTTTGATAGGTTTCATCTTCTTCTTTCCAGTTTCTTCGGATTGCTAGGATGGTGTTTGTGCCTTTTTCAATCGTGACTACGTAAGGCAAAGCAATACCTGTGTGGTTGCCGTCTTCATCTTTGTGCTCGTAACCTTCTAAATCAAGGTTAACGTGCATTTCTAAAAGCTTATAGCGGTCGTCTGATGTAGCTCTAAAGCCCAGTTTCTCGGCAATTTTCTTTTCTACTTCATCTAAAGCGTTTACAGGATCGCCAATATCAATGTCTCGGTAGAATCCCGCCACTTGTAGTTTGCGCAGTTCATTTTCGGTCTTGCGCATAACGTGCGTGACACGGTCGGCAGACTCTAGATTGGCTGCGCCATAAGGCACTACTACGTCTTCTGCTGGCACAAAGAGCGCCATAGGACGGTTAAAGCTTGGATCAAAGTAAACTTTCTTAAATGCATTACCAGCCAAACCTAATCCCCAAATTGTGCGCTCCATCTCAGGGCGGTACTCAGGCATACGGTCTGTTAAACGGTGGTTCATATCCACCTCAACACGATTAGCCGCTTCTACTTTATCTTTGGTTTCTTTGCCAATAATTTTGGTGCGGCAAGGACCTTGAGCGGGAAACAGACTCATAATGGTCTCTGATTGGAACTTCACCAACGCTTCTGCTAGGATAGGGTGGTAGATACCACAAGCGCCTTCCCAAGGCTCGCTTCTTTCTTCAATCTTCAAACCAAGTAGTTCTAATCCGTCTACGTAGGTTTGTAGCCAGTCTTTACGACTAGCCACGTCTGCTTCAAAATCAGATGTTAATTCTTGGGCAATGAGTGCTAGGTAAGAGTCATCTAACACTTCCGCCAAGTTTTCACCAAAATCAGGTTCTGCTGCCTCTATATCAATTTCTAAATCTCCCATACCAATATGAATGGCATCGGGGTTTTCAATTTCAA
>Ga0007866_1000172_pt1 | contig 18351 bp, 10 predicted proteins | sample CryBogCBH18Jul07_FD_71223 | JGI IMG/M metagenome (GOLD analysis project Ga0007866, IMG submission 71223) | Freshwater microbial communities from Crystal Bog, Wisconsin, USA - CBH18Jul07 | ecosystem: Environmental > Aquatic > Freshwater > Lake | place: Crystal Bog, Wisconsin, USA | collected... | reverse complement strand
CCCAGTGAACCCAGTGGATCCGGTGATTCCGGTTGGACCGGTAGGACCCGTGTTGCCGGTGAACCCGGTGGATCCAGTGATTCCGGTTGGACCTGTCATTCCCGTCGGACCGGTGGGACCCGTGGGACCTGTCATTCCCGTGGGACCGGTGTTGCCAGTGAATCCTGTCGCTCCGGTGATACCCGTTGTGCCCGTCATTCCCGTCGGACCTGTTGGACCCGTGTTCCCCGTGTATCCCGTAGAGCCCGTGATTCCCGTCGGACCTGTTGGACCCGTGTTCCCCGTGTATCCTGTCGGTCCTGTGTCCGCCGTGGGACCGGTCATACCTGTCATGCCCGTCGGACCCGTCGGACCCGTGTTCCCCGTGTATCCTGTCGGACCTGTGATACCCGTCATACCCGTAGGTCCTGTGGGACCCGTGTTGCCAGTGAATCCAGTGGCGCCCGTTGTACCTGTGGGACCGGTCATTCCAGTGGGACCCGTTGGACCCGTGTTCCCCGTGTATCCCGTCGGACCGGTGATACCTGTCATGCCCGTCGGACCCGTTGGACCCGTGTTGCCAGTGAATCCAGTGGCGCCCGTTCTACCTGTGGGACCCGTGATTCCAGTGGGACCGGTAGGACCGGTGGTGCCAGTATACCCAGTGAATCCGGTTGAGCCCGTGATTCCTGTGGGACCGGTAGGACCTGTGTTGCCCGTGAATCCGGTTGAGCCCGTGATTCCTGTGGGACCGGTGGGACCGGTGGTGCCCGTGTATCCAGTTGGACCCGTGATTCCTGTGGGACCGGTAGGACCTGTGTTACCGGTGTACCCAGTCGGACCTGTTATACCTGTCGTCCCCGTGGGACCTGTCGTCCCCGTGGTGCCTGTGTATCCAGTAAACCCAGTCGATCCAGTGATACCTGTGGGACCTGTGGGACCTGTAGTCCCAGTGTATCCAGTTGGACCCGTTATTCCGGTAGGACCGGTAGGACCGGTGTTGCCCGTGAATCCGGTCGAACCTGTGATACCGGTCATACCTGTCGTCCCCGTGGGACCTGTCGTCCCCGTGGTGCCTGTGTATCCAGTTGGACCCGTTGGACCTGTGATGCCTGTCGGACCTGTGTTGCCCGTGTATCCAGTTGGACCCGTTGTACCCGTGGGACCTGTCACGCCTGTGATGCCTGTTGGACCTGTGTTGCCCGTGTATCCGGTTGGACCGGTCATACCCGTTGGACCTGTTGGACCCGTGGGACCTGTCATTCCGGTTGGACCCGTTGTACCCGTGGGACCTGTCATTCCGGTTGGACCCGTGATACCCGTCGCACCCGTGCGCCCCGTGTTGCCCGTGTATCCAGTTGGACCCGTGCGCCCAATGTCCACAGCGATCTTCTTGATATTCACAGCGACAGACGGTCCAGCCGGAGAGGTAGTATTATTCGAATTGATTCCAAATGCAGAGACACTGATGTTTGGGGAATTGGTCGTTAATGCAATCTCAACATAATCACCGGGGTTCAGTGGGTACATGTATGGAACCGAAATCAGCGACGCGCCCGATGTATTCGCCGGAACGAGCAAACTACCGTTCGTGGCTGGAACGTCTACGCCATTGATACGAATCCATGTATACGCGTTTGTCGCCTGGGACCATCCGTTCGTGATCTGAATCGATGATATAATCTCGTAGAGACCTTCGTCGTGAATCATGATGCGAGTGAGATCTCCATTTCCATTTGCTTGTAGAGTTGTGCCTTGTTCAACATAGACGCTATCGAACGGAACGAGCGTAGTGCTGCCACTTGCAATGAGAAGATCCTGCGAGTACCCATAACTCGACGCAATGTTCGTACCTTGCGCGATCGGACCCGTGTTACCCGTGATTCCAGTGGGACCTGTCATTCCCGTCGGACCCGTCGAGCCCTGAATACCTCCGTAGGGAAGCGAGTTCCAGCCATGAATTCCGTCACCGATCTTGAACGACCCCGAATCTGTCTCAATGCCCATCTCGCCCGGTGCGAGCAGGGTATTCGCCGCTGCCCATTGAGCGGCTAACCCTCTCCGAAATTGGAGTTGAATGTAGGGCATTCACACTTGTGTTTCCATCAGAAAATGCTACCGCAGTCTAGCACAGGACCGTTTGAGTACGTTTGCACAGGTCCACCGCCATCGAAGATGATCGTGGCGGCAGTTCCTACGTAGGGCAAGTCGACCCATCGCGTAACTCCATCACCCACCTTCATTTGTCCTGTGTCCGAAACCACGCTTGGTTCACCCAATCCCAAGACTGGATTCGCATTCGTCCAATTCACCAGCGTATCGCGGCGAAGTAAAAACTTGACTGGATTGCTCATTGTTAACAGACAACAGTCGTTTCAGTTGTACCCACGACATTCGTACCTGCATTGCCAGCATCGTACGTCCTGCCTGTAACCGTCGTCCCGACATCTCCACCATCCAGATGGATCGGATTCTCTGTCGTCGAAAACCCACCATCGTAGATGTTCGATGTGACGGTCGTGAAGATGCGATGACAGATACCTGTGATCGAATACATCTCCACCACACCATTCGTGAACCCGGATGTGTGGGGTGTCTCGCGTAGAACGTACCCAGGACTTCCGTAGAATCCGTTGACAACCGCCTGTCGACGTTGCTGTTGAATGTACATGGAGGCATCGCGGTTACTAGAAAAAGAGCGTTCCCGTCCGACTGAAACGGGCGGAGGGAACACATGTACTTCAGGTGCTTGTGGGGCATTTGCTGCTGCGGAGATGAAGAGGTTAGCGACCACTAATGCCATGAAGGCGGACGCTATGAAGTTAAGACTTAGCATTACTCCTCGCTGAGGTTAAACCAGCGGAGAACCTCCCTGCGAGCCACATCGTCATCGCCCACGTGCTCATTCACGAGCTTGCGGAAGCGAAGGTTGATTGCCTCCGGACTGCGGTGGAGCTCCATGCCAATCTCATGGAAGCTCATGTTCTCGTGACGACGCATGTTGACCATCGCACGCTCCTCGGACTGAGTCCAGCGGTGATTGTCCTTGGAGAACTGGATGACGCGGGCGACGGGGACGGCACGCTTGATGGCATTCTGCTGAGAGCGGGTGTACATCTTGTTATGAGAGGGATTCTTCCCTGCCATAGCACGATTCGTTTTTTGTTCATGAAATTGAGTTTGTTCACCGGCGCGAACGGCGAGTCTTGCGACGACGGTGCCGAGTCTTGCGACGACGGTGATGGGTCTTGCGTCGACGTCCACCTGCCTGCCGCCAATCCCGCCGCCGCCAAATGGCACGAATCCAAAGGTCTTCCAGAGTGAGTGGTACCTCTTCCGAACCCTGCGAAAACGACGGGGCGAAGCCGAGGGGTAACGTAGAGACGTGTGCTCCGTCAACCCACCGGAACTGCTCATACGTATTATATAATGTCAGTACACCATCCCTTGCCTCCCCGTCATTCACGTACCCAAAGACCGCCCATACGCTGTTGCGCGTGGGGCTTGTACTCGGATATTTACGGATATACGTAATCGCAAGGGGGTCGCCCTTGAGATACACTTTGTACTCAACAAATTTGCCTTCCGGCGGCTCGCCATCTTGTACGTCCGAGACCATCAGTCCGTAGTGTTCGCCTCCTCTGGGTATGGGTATGTCTTGGTTTAGTGTAGTACCCTCGATCCCAGTGAGGTCATTGACCCCACGTGGAAAAAGATAGGTAAGAATATTCATAATTTTTTGGTTTTCACTGTCTGCCGTTACCTCCATTATACGTTGTCGATAGTTATTTTGCCGCAGGAAGGGATTGAACCTTCGACCTACCGCTTGTTTCCTCCGACGTACAAAGCGGGTGCTCTACCACTGAGCTACAACGGCGAGTGTGCACGAAATGGGATTCGAACCCATGCGCTTGCGCAGCAGATCTTGAGGCTGCCTCCTTAACCACTCGGACATTCGTGCAGGATACGAGCAGTGGGATTCGAACCCACGAGGTGTGAACCAACAGATCTTAAGCCTGTCTCCTTAACCACTCGGACATACTCGTGAAGGTGTGTGTAATACCGCATGCGGGGCTTGAACCCGCGACTACCGGCTGACAGCCTCTCACGCTTAAAAGGCCGGTGCTCTACCGACTGAGCTAATGCGGTGAGTTGGAGCGAACCTTTGGGTTCGCTGTCATAAGACCGGTGCTCTACCACTGAGCTAATACGGCAGAAAATGGATTGTGTGAGTTCATGATAGGTATAGAAGCCTCCAGCCAAAATGTCCTTCCACCACACGCCTGTTGGCGAGCCTACTCTTCTCGACACCCTTCCCGGCGACGTTCTCCGCTACTGCATCATGCCCTTCCTCGGCTGGGAGGACCGTATCCACGTCAACCGCATGACCCCGCCCGGCGACCGCACGCCACCGAACAAGATTCCCAAGGACCGCATCGTCGCGCACCAGCTGAACATTGTAGTTCCGCACCTGATGAAGAAGGTGACGAAGGCAAATGCTTTGTATGCGCGACGAGCCCGGAGGGTCGGAGTACGTCCGCCGATCTACGAGGTGGCGGACGCAGTTATCGAGGTGTTCCGTGAGATTGTGAAGAATAACAATCTGCTGATCGTTCAGCACTCTCCCAGACTTCGCGAGACCCTTCTGCAGAAGGTTGCAGAGTTCAGTGAACCCGCGAACATCCGGGCACTTCCACGCATTGCCCAGCGGGCAGAGATGCAGGATGCTCTGCACCACGTGCTGGTCGCACTGGAAAAGTACCCTGCAAAGCACGAGGTCAAGCCGTGGAAGTGGGGCAAGGCTCGTGTCACGCAGGTTGAGACCGCGTCACTCTACCAGGAGTGGACGGAGCGCGGACAGGTGGTTCGTCGGTATGGTGATATGTACAGTGAATGGGAGTAAAGTTAGTTTACGTCCAGCGGGAATCGAACCCGCGCAGTCAGAATGGAAATCTGATAGTCTACCATTAACTTATGGACGTTAGAGGTACTCGGGATCGAACCGAGGTTAACGGGTTTCTTAGATGAATTGGGTGTCGAACCCAAGACTTTTCCCGTGTAAAGGGAACGCTCTACCGCTGAGCTATTCATCTTACTCAAAGCCCGCTGTGCTGACCACTACACTATACCTCTACGTTCCCGTGCCGGGAATTGAACCCGGGTCAAGGCTGTGAAAGAGCCCTATCCTAACCACTAGACTACACGGGAGGCGTGGGACCTTGGTCCCCAGGCACCGCTGCCCTACTCTCCTCCTTGCTTGCGTCTTTAAACTCCTTCCGGAGCTCCATGAGAATCACGCCGAGCATGTTCTTACCCTTCCACTTCTTCGGGTTCTTCGCATCCTCGGTATCCGCAGACGTTCCAATGCCCCAGTACTTATCGCGAGGGTTCGCCTCGCCAATCTCGCGGTCTCCGGTGGCTGTCAGCTTCTCCATGAGCCCATGCTCCGGGTTGACAAACTTAGCACGCACTGCCTTCTTCATGATGTCAATTTTTACTTCATCCCACTTGGCTGGACTGAAGTCCTTGACCTTCCGTCCCAATGCCTTGACCGACTTGGCTTCGGTGTACTCCTTGTTACGAGGCGGCTTCATCATCTTCGCAGCCTGCTCGGAATCCTTACCCTCGAACATCATCGCCTTGGACCACTGGAAGTAGTGCTCGACCGTGGGGAACTTCATGCCATCCACCTCAAAGGGAGCCACAAACATATTGCTCATGAAGCGATACTCACCCTTGCTCTCATCCGCTCCGTAGAACAGAACCGGCGCCTCAACCGGAGCTGCGGGCTCCGCAACCTTTGGCGCCTTGATCAGCTTCTTCTTGACAGCCTTCGGCTTCGGCTCCTCGGGGACTTCGGGCTTCGGCTCCTCGGGGAGTTCCTCCGGCTTCGGTGCTGCGCGCTTGAACACGAAGGCTCGGTGGAGGAACGAGAAGGCTTGGTGTTCCTGCGTCAGAGTCGAGGCTGTCTGCTTCGCATACAGGTCCGAGAACATCTCGGTGCGAACAAGCTCATATCCCGCGTGCGCGAGCATCTCCGTCACCTTTCCGAACGGAACGAGCGCCTCATCCATCGGCTTCTCAAAGCTCTCCAACTTAACCGAGATCATCTGTCCAAACTCCTCGCGCCACGTGTCACCATCGTCGTACGACTTTGTCATCTCGCCAAACACCTGCCCGTTTGCGCGAAACAGTGTGCTCTTCTTGCCCAACATGGAGGCATACACCGAAGACCCATCCATACACGTGCCGAAGAAGAACCCCTTTCCGTGGTCAGTGAGATTCTTGACGAACACCTTGAACACATCCTCCGAGGTACACGCGTAATGCAGTGCCATCTGGCACGAGATCGCATCAAAGTGGCGGATGCCCGCGAACTGTTGGAGGTACGGAGTCGGTGCAGGCTCCAGTCCCGCGAGAATGCGAATATACCGGCTGTTTTCCTCGTACAGAGGCTTCGTCATGTCAGCTACGATGAAGAGAGCCGGCGGAACGCCTGACTCTCGAATGTACCGAACGCATGCGCCCTGAACCGGTGAATTCAGATTGCCCCCAGAGATGTCCACTCCGACGACGCGACTCGGCTTCGCCTCCTTCCACTTCAAGAGGTCACCTGCGCGACCCATTGCCAACTCCAACAGCGTCGTTCCCGGCTGAACATACTGCTTGTAGAGCGATGCCTTAATCTTGTTGTGAAAGGCATACGTATCCTTCAACACGCGGTCACGAGACCCCAGATCATCGCGGTAGTAGAGGTCGTCCTCGAAGGTGTCATCCGGCGGATTCGACACACACGTTGTCAGCATCTCCTCCGTGACCGGAACGTGAATGTTGGTCCACACCGAGTTCGCAACTGCGACGTCGTTTCCAAACTGCGGCTGGTGGAGCACGCGGTACTGGTGCGTCTTGTCATAGCGAGTCCGGAGCACAATCCAGCGGTCGGTGTCCACGTCCCGAACACACTCGATAATCGTATTGTCATCAATTCGCTGTCCCTTGTGGTCAACCGGCACGCCCTTCGGATTCAGGGGGAGTGCGATCTCGCACGCGGACGGATTGCGAGGCACTGAGGGCTGAAACACCCCGGGTGACCGGTCTCGCGTCTCGGCTAACACTCGAAGGTCAGGGGGCAGCTGCGGAGGCGTGTACTCGCCCGTCATGGTCTCGCAGGGATAGACGATGTCGTATCCGCGTGTGCGGCTGATGTAGAGCGTTCCCTTGAACACGGGTGCCTTCAAGATCGTGTCGAAGACTTCCTCTGTCTTGAAACGGACCAGGAAGTCAATGCTGTTCTGGTCCGCAGGCTTCCACTTGTAGACGGTGGTCCACGTATTCCCCTTGCGGTCAGCCATGGGTGCGACAGGCGACGCACGCGGCGTGAAGATAAGACCATCCGTCTCGTACTCGAACTTGGTTTGCAGAAGCGTGTTCACAGCCTCCTCCATCGCAGGTCCGTCTCCTGCGAGGAACAGCTTCGTCTCCACGCGAAGGATACGACCCATCGGCTGGGTAACAAAGTCGCGACGAATGTCAGCGACGAACTCGCGAGCACATCCGAGACGCGACGAGAGCGGGTTCGCAACCACATCCTCGTCGGTCGTGAACAGCGGAAGGCGAGTCGTGTTCTTGCCTCGAAACGAGTATACGTCGAAGATGCAGAAGAGGTTGCGGTCCTCAATCAGCTCGCCATCAATCACGTCACCAATATGCGTGTCCTTCACAGCCGTCATACCGGTCCACGAGATTGTCCCGTTTGGACGGATAAGGACAGCGCGCTTGTCACGCATGACAACGATGAAGCACCGTTGTCCGTCTGCCTTGTTTGTGACTGTGTAGCCGCTCAGGATATTGTTCGGACGGTCGGCGCGGACATGGCGGCGCTTCATCGTGACGGGGTTGATGAAACGGTGTCCGCTGGCTGCGAACTCCGTCTCGTACCGCTTGAGGTCGGAGGATGACAGCAGGTACGACGTGCCCTGAAAGGCAGCGATGAGGTACCCGCAGTGAACCACTAGAGACTCGACAATCAACTTCGGATCGGCTGTGCGATTCACCACCTCCACCTCCAACTCGTACGATGGGTTTTGGGCGAGAAGCTCATTGAAGGTCTTCATTCCCTTGAACTTGGACCTCACCATCGAGAGGTCGATTTGTAGAAGCCCGTCTTGGGTCTTCCAACTCTTGCGATTCATGACGCGAACATGGGCTGTCGCATCGGACGGAGACCCGGAGAAGTCACGACGAATCTCTTCCTCCTTGCGAAGAGTGAAGCGAAGTCCTGAGTCGGGGCTGTCCACCATGTCCTCGCGTGGACCATGCCCGCCAAAGTAGCGCGTCTTTCGCTCGACCTTGAGCTGGGTTCCCTTGAAGCTGTTGGTTGCGAAGACCTTCTGGATATTCATGGCTTCGCGGACGACGACGCGCAATCCGTCCGGATAGCAGAAGTTGACGTAGACGTGTTCGGAGGCTTCACCCGTTGTGAACTCCCGGATAGCCTTGATGATGCGGTCGACAATATCCTTCGTCTGAATTTGTGAAGAAAGTACCTTGCATTCAAGTTCCGCATTCGCGTTCTTGATGAAGGTTGCCAGGTATTCAAGGTCCTCCCGTGCAGATGTCGAGAGAAGAGACTCCATGTGCCCTTACCTTGTAGTCGGAGTATGTTTATCCGTTTTCTCTGCAACGAGCTGTTCCATAGCGTCCTGCGTCAACTTCAATTCAACTCCAGCCTCAAACATCTGCTGTATCATCTCTCCAAAGTCCGCAGCATGAGCATCGAGACAGTTCAGTTGAGCCCCCACGTCGTACGTACACGGAACCACCTCCCCACGCCCGAACGTCGGATCGGGCAGAGGCAATTGAGCGGCAATCATCTCCTGCGCAGTTGCGAACCCAGTGTGATCGAGTGCAACAATCGTAATCTCTTCGCGTTCGACTACACGGTTCACAAAGGCTGTAATCTCCTCCTCTGTGATGAGTGTAGCCTCCACGTCCAGCGTAATGTCCATTTACTCCTTTCGTAGACTCTTCCTCACACGGTCATCCGCGTCCATCTGCTTGCGTTGATCCAAATAAAAAGCGACCAACCGTTCCATCTCGGAGATGCAATCCTCGGGCAATGACTCCGACGACACCAGGGCACCCGTTTCTGTGCGGGTGAACTCGTTCGTATAGCGTTTGATGATCGCGAACACCTGGGCATGTTCGTGTACGCCTAGGTGATCAATGCGGTCGCGTAGAATCTCTTTGCGTGACCTACTCATTTACGTTAGCTGCGGGTGGAGGTTTCACGAGCTTCTTACGACGAGCCGGACCCTCGGCGGCTTTCGCAACCTCTGGGGCAACTTGAACAACACGCTTCTCGTTCTGGTCACCGGGTGTAGAGGCTGCAATCACCGGCTCGGCGGCGTCGGTTCCAACCGCCTCAACCTGTTCAAGAGCCGGGTTGACAATGGACGTCAGCGTTCCTAGGACAACAATCGAATCGTCACCCTGCTGAAACCGAGAGCCAATGACCTTGAACTCAACCTCCTGATTCTCCTTGACATCCTCGAACGTCCCAGACCCGATGTGGAGATCGCGAGGAAGCAGAATCTTCATGGGTACAAGCTCGGCATGGAGACCAATCTTGCTGCGCAGAGTCACCGGCGCCCTGAACGTCTGTCCCGGATGGGGCATGCAGACGTCCGCTTGGAAACGAACCGAGTACTCGACGCCACCCTTAATCAGATTGACACGTCCAAGCGAATGTTCCACGATCGTAATGCTGCGGCGTTGGATGAACCCCTCAGGCGTACACACGCCCTCGTACTTGGCTCGAAGTTGCGCCAGAAGACTGACGTGAATATTCCGTTGGAGATTCGCAGCATTCACATGAACAGGACGAGTTAACTCGCGTCGCTCAAACACAGGATCCATGTGAGGCTGTTGTCTTTACACTCCGCTTTTCGTTTTCGACTTTAACAACACATCCATCTCTTCCGGCGTATACCAGACAATGTTATGTTGTTCACGAGCAATCAGCTCCATGACATTGCAGCGAGTCCATGTGGACTTCTTGGGGATTTCCGGTATACCGAGCCTGCGAACGTCGGTATAGAGAGCCAGCTTCGCAACCTCAGCCGTCGTATTCGTTCCCGTACCACATACGATCGGGACCGTGCGTTTCTCACCGGAGACGCGTGTATAGACACCGTCCTTCTCTGTGAACTTTGCGATGGCGAACGAGCCGTCACTTTTCAGTGTACCGATCATTGTCGTAGGAGGTGTGGACGCATAGCGCTCTTTCAGCGCAGTCACCCATGCGAGAACGGCTGTACGATCCGCTCCAATGGGATCCGGTGGGTCGTAGTCTTCGTGTCCAAGAACAAGGATGGTCGTACCGGGAACGCGAAGACGATCGCCAAAGACGAATCCAGCCGATGCGGGAGACCGGAGGTAGGCAATCTTCTGTTCACGCGACAACATGTGGTCAAACACGTAGCCAGGCAGTACAGCTGCAAAGTCGACGCGAATCTTCTCGATGAACGCCGTGTTCGCTGCGATTAGTTCGCGCACAACCTTGTTCTTCTTTCGTGTAGGTTCGCCCTCGCCTTGGATGATTTGTAGCGATGGGTCCTGCACATTGATTTCCGAGACTAACGTGGCTAAATCCGGGACGCCTGTGTCTTCCTTTGGTGCTTCCTCCTTCACCTCTTCGATGAGTACGTCGCCGCGCGCGGATGGGGGGACCGTGCGTTCGACCAATGTACCGTTCTCCACGCCGATCGGGCTGAGTGCGTACAAGTCGCCGCGAGATTGGAGCAGACTGGGACGTCCAAACGAGTCCTTGAACTTGAATCCCGTACGAATTGCGTTTTGGAGAAGGAAGATGACAACCTCGCGCTGGTATGCTTTGAGAGCGGTGATGAGCTCTTCGCGGTCCCAGATAGGTTTATCAATGAACAATTTACCCATGCGCGCAAAGACTTCATCACGAACGTCAAAGTATGTCGACAATGGGCGCACGTAGCCTTCGGTTGGTTCGGACTGTCGGACGCGGCACTGGGCAGCATCGCCTTCCGAGAAGATGGGCGACAGCATGTCTTTCAGGCGCAGTGTAACGTCCGCCGACCCCTCGGACCGACGCTGAGGGACTTCGAGGTCCTTCCAGTCTTGCGGCAGTGTGTTCAGACTCACCTGAATCGGGCAGTCCATTGCGGACTCTTCAAGTACACGCCGAATCTTCGCAATCTTCACAGCCTTGTCTTCGGCTTTTGTGCGATACGTGTACTCATCAAAACACTCGTGTTCCGTTTCAGACCGCAGTACGTGGAGGTAGACGGAACAGTTCTGCTCTTCGAAAGGCAACGCTTGATGGCTGCATGTGCGCAACGCACGACCAATGACCTGTTCAATGCGACTCATGTTCCACCAGGGATCGAGCACGTGGACTTGGCGCACATACCTGAAATTCACACCCTCTGAGATGCGAGGTGTTGTGATGATGATCCTCACCTTTTCGCCATTGACATTCTTCTCGGACCGAGCCAGTTGAAGCAGGGCATTGGTCTGAGGCGTCGAGACTTCGCTGCTGAGCAGCATGTATTCGCCCTTCTTCTTTCCTTTGAATGCGGGGTTGGCTAACAGCAGAGGACCGCTGGCTGGGACGTATCCGTGTTCTTCCAATGCCATTGCGAACAAGCGAGAACCGCGCGTTACATAGTTCGAGTACACCAAGACAACTCCCTTTGACTCTTCGATGGCTTTGATGACGGTGACGAACTTTGCAGCGACACCTGGCAAGCCGTCCGGAGTCAAGCACGGCTCACCCACATACTGCCACTGTGATCCCGCTTGGCGGAACACCTCACCGAACTCCTTGTTTCCGGGCAACACACTGATGGTCGGAATCATCAAGGCTTTGCGTGATTCCTCGTCCTCTCCGTCCTTTCCACGTGTTCCGTCAATGAACTTCTTCTGCTCACCTGACACAGTCGACGCCGTCACGGATAGGTACTTCATTCGCGTCGCAGGACCCATCTCCTGTCCAGAGAATCCAGTGAGAGGTACCGGTAACTCGTCCAGTTCAGGCGCCGGCAAGCGAAACGGGAACGTGAACGGGTTCTCGCCCTTGACGTAGGACACGTAGGACTGCACCCAGTCGCGGAATACCTGTTCCTTCGCAGTCTTGACAGAGCCGTCGGGCAGGAAGAACTCCGAGGACGTGAGCTTCTTGTCCTTAGGCTGCTTACGGTCGTTCCACAAGAACAGGTTCATGTAAAACACAATCTCTTCATAGCTATCGTACATCGGCGTCGCGGTCAGTAATACCAACACTAGACCCTCTGCCATCTTGACGAGACTCTCCAACGCAGTTGAAACCGTCTTCATCTCAGAGTCGCCTTCGCGAAGATTGTGGGCTTCATCGATAATCACCAGGCGGTTATCGAACGTCTCGTGAATCCACTTCTCTGCGTCGGCTGGTTTGAGTTCGAGCAGTTTACGATTCAACATCGCACCGAAACTCGTGTAGCCTGTGAACTCGTAGAACTCGTTGATGATACGATCCGCGAGGGTTCCAAGACGAATACGAGTATCGGGAACGTTCCACTGTTTGGGCTCAGATTCAATGCGAAGGAGCATATCGAGGTAGCGACGTCCCGTGCATTGTTTGGACGACAAGAGAGTCTGTGTCTTGTCGAGCGACACGCGGTTGATGTCGAAGATTTCCGTCTTGAAGTTGGACTGGACTGCGGGTCCTGCGACCACCAGTACTTTCTTCTCTTGAAACTCAGGGCGCAGAATGTACTCTTCTGCGATCTGAATAGCGGAACAGGATTTACCGGACCCCGTACCGTGAACCATCAGGAGATTGCGCGTCGGACTGTCGGGCGACAGTACACGGCGCAGGAACTTCTGGACGCTTTGAAGCGTGTACTCTGACGACGAAACGTCACAGAGTTTTGTACGAAGATCCTGCAAGGCTCTCAACGACGCCACAGGTAGAGTTTCATTCCGAATCTCTGCCAACTCCGGATGAGTCAGGTTAGCCATTGTGTTATGATTAGAGGAGTTTGGGCAGCCGACGACGACGAGTGCGAGCCCCGCCGGACTTTGTGCGCTTAGCTGGTCGCCCCTCACCACAGTCGAGACATGGCGCAACACTAAACGGTTGGTTGGCTTTTTCTACTTGATCGCGGATGACAACACTGTCCTTCCATGGTCGTAACCAGGCGGGACTCGCTTCAAGTTCGGCAAACTTCGATGCAATTATCTTCCTGCGTTCAATGTATTGTTTGGCGAGGGGTAACTCCGTGAAGGAACGCTGCCCCTTGAGCTCATTATCTTGTGCTGCAATAACCATCCTGGTCGCCAGGTATCGAGTTTTTGCCCTGTCATAGTCAACGTGCTCCTTTATAAGCTCTGCTACGCCATTCGCGCGAGCGATGATAACCTTCATTCGCGCCTGTTTCCATGTCCTTTTCGCCTCATCCCCCTCACCATAACACTCCCGGATATAGTTCACCAGAGTAGAGTCTCCACGTTCATCCATACCCGATGCGTGTGTACTGACTAGCATCTTGTCCAGAAACGCTCCGATAGTCCTGTCGTTAGCCCGCATCCCGGCAAATGTACCCGGTGTAGGGCATGTCAAAAACAACCTTTGCGACTTCTCGAAATTACAGTGCCAACACACCATATCGCCTATGCTACGAAGTATGCCGAACTCGGCGTTCGAGTACTTTGTTCCAGGAGAATAGACACGGAATACAATTGCGGCAAAATTAACCGGCACGAAATGATCATAGCTAATCGACAGCCCCGATTTCTTTCCGTGCTGACCCTGTCTTCGAGAGAAGGGGACTCCGCAGAGGGCACAGCATGCTTTGCCATTCTTTGTACGATCGTCAAAATTCGTCCTCCCATGAATAGCGATTGCCTGTTGATCGGGGGTTGCCTTTTCGAGACGTATGCTCGGTATTATAATCTTCCCTGCGATGGTACCCCTCGATCCAGTCGTACTTGCATACCCCGGTTTGCTCCGTAGTTTTGTTGCTTCTGTAATGGGTCCTTTCACGGCTGCTGCTACTAACGCGGCTTGTTCTGCTTTCTTTTCTAGGGCTGCAATCGCCGCCACACGCTCAGCCCGTGCCCTGGCTGCCTTCTCATCGGCTCGCCGTTTCGCCGCCGCCTTCGCCGCCGCTTCCGCTTCCGCTGCCGCCGCTGCCGCCGCTGCCGCCGTCGCCTGATTCTGGAGCGCTTTTAGCGAAAGCCTTCTCTCACGACGCACCGCCGATATTACCGCCTCCGCCTCCGCCTCCGCCCGCGGTGCCATCACCGGCTCCTCTTCCTCCTCCTCTTCCTCGTTTCCCTCAGCAATCACGGGGATGCCGGACTCGAGTGGAAACGGCTCAGCCACGACGTCGGCAAAAATATCACCCAATAACAGTTGAGAGTCATCCTCCGCCGGATCTCCCCTCTCCACCTCTCTTTCTTCCTCGTCCTCGTCCTCCTCCGCATCGGTGGTATCGCGAGCAATTGAACTAGATCGGCGTGCCGCTATCGCCGCATCGGTACGTCGTTTGATTTCCTCTAACAACTTGGCAACTCCCCCCCCTAAGCCTACATCTGCTGATATTCCGATTTGTTTCGCCTGGTCCATAGCACCTCCTGCATCGTTCGCTAATGCTACTAAAAAGTCGCTCTCTGCTGCCAGTTTGGCGTCAGCTTTTGCCTTTCTTATGTCAAGATCATTCGCTGTACCCCCAGCGAGTTCCAAGTCGGAGACTGCCACGGTGATGCTCGCCGCCGCCAACAAGCCAGCCTTCCTCACATTTGGATTCTCATATGAGCTAGCCGACGCGAGGCTCGAGCTCGCCATTACCCTTTCTCCACACAACTTTCACACCCACCGCGCGTAAAAAGCAATGGCTTCACTCGATGACCTTGAGGTGCAGCGAGTGAGACCGTTTGAGCGTATTTGTATCATCACCTATTGGACATTAGCCATTACGTTCGGTGCGCTTGTCTTTACGTTTCTTCATGCCGTTCTCTCACCATGAGATCGCAATGTCTTCGATGCGAATACTTGATGCAGGTACAGAGTCGACAGCTTTGTTCGCATCCTCCAACGCATGAGAATCGACCACGTCCTCACCTTCGGGCAACTTCGTCTCGTCAATCAGGATATCGACGAACCCTGTTCCACACGGTGGCTTCTGACCGAACATGATGTTCGCTGAGACGCCACGCATCGTATCATACTCCGCTACCACCGCAGCATCGAACATCGTCTTCGATGTCTCCTCAAAGGAGGACTTAGCCAGTACACCCGTCTCATTCTTCTTCATTCCGAAACGGTTGACCGGTACGATGCGACCACTGTATGTCATGGTGTCAACAAGGACACTCAGATGGTGGTAATTCACCTTCTCGGAGCTGAACACCTCGTTGAACTCGTCCAGTAGGCACATGCGCGCAGCCTCAATGCCCAACACGTCATTGGCTTCGTGAATGTCGTTCGAGAACGTGCGCGTCTTGTCCATGCCCGGAAACACGAGGAGGTCGTGGAGGTTCGTACCTTCCGTGTCCAGCACATACTGATCGCGCGTCACGTATCCGCCTACCGTGTCATCGTAAATCTGCTCGCTCTTGATCGTACGAAGGTGAACGCGCCCAATGCCATCCACACCCGTCAGCACCGTATCCAGAATCTTGTCCTCCAAGAAGCGAATGTAGGTCGGGTTCTTGACAACCGACCCGTCGAACTGAATGCGCAGCACCAGCTTCTTCGCAGACGTGTCGGTCGTAATGCACTTCAAGATTTTCAACTGGTTGTTCCGAGACAGCTTCGCCTGAATCTCCGTGAGGTCGCGCACGTTACGTGCATACATCTCAACGTCATTGAGCTCCAAGCGCATGATCCATGCAGAACCACACTCCGTCTCATTCTCCAAACTGAACTGGCGGTACATCTCCAGCGTCTCGCGGTCTTCATCCACCACCGTGCCTGCGAGAGGGTAGGGGTCGTAGTAGATACGAACCGTCTTCGTGATCGAGCGAAGCGTTGTGCGCTGAATACGCTTCATCATCGAAATGGCGTCATTCTGCGAGACAGCCCCGTCGAAGTACACCGTGTTGCCCGGACGCTTCGGGTTGGGAGACGCGGACAGCAGCTCTTCGATGCGCGGCACACCTGAGGTTGCATTCGCCTTCGCTGTACCCGCAGAGTGGAAGGTGTTCAGGGTAAGCTGCGTAGTCGGCTCACCAATCGACTGCGCTGCGAGCGCACCCACCATCTCGCCCGCGTGGACGTGAGCCTTCATGTACCGGAACTCGATGTCAGACATCAGCTCGTTAAACAAGACCTCCGTCATACGATGAACCAGGATTGCCTTCTTGGGTGCGAGGTAGAACCGCAGCAGTGCGTGGAACACCTTGTTCGTGGGGAACTTGGCTATGAACGCATTGATTGACTCAACCACGTGCGCGGGTGTCAGGTCCGTCTTGGTCGCATAGCCGTTCGAGTACGACGTTACCATTCGCTTCAAGTTGACTGGAGCCAACACCTGGTCATTCTTCTTGAACCGGAAGACATTGCGCACCAGCATGTCGCGGTCCGCGAGGATTTCGTCCACCAGATCCGGTGCCTCCGTGACCTCTGTCTTCATGAAGGTATTGACGTCAGCCGGGCTCATTGCGAAGGCGCGGTACACATCCTCCATCGACATAGTGGCTAATTCACACGTCTGTCCCTCGACAGCAATCGAGTCAATCCCATCCTCGCCATACGCGAACTGTACGATTGAGCCCGTGACGTTACGGACTGTACCATCGTGCTCGACGTGTTGGTCCTCCATCGTCTTCATCAGACGCCGCTGGATGTAGCCTGTGTCCGAGGTCTTGACTGCGGTATCAATCAGACCTTCACGTCCAGCCTGGGCGTGGAAGAAGAACTCTGCGGGAAGCAGACCGTTCATGAAGGAGTTCTGAACGAATCCACGGGACTCCACGCCGTCGTCGTAGCGAGCGAAGTGAGGGAGTGTGCGGTCTTGGAGCGTGTACTGAACACGCTTGCCCTCAATCAGCTGCTGTCCCAGCAATGCCACCATCTGCGTGATGTTCTGCGGGCTTCCCTTTGAACCGGAATCGACCATCTGAACAATCGCATTGTCCTTCGGCAGGCTCTTGACCACAGCCTCGTTGATCTTCGCAGCGACATCCTTCAATGCGGACGAGATGCGGTCCTCCAACTCTTCACCATCCGAAGAGCCGGAGATATTCGCGAAGATACCGCCATGAACGTCTGAGAGGATCTTGGACACGGCTGTGCGACCCTCGTTCAGCTTGTCTGACACGAACTGCTGCGTCTCCACGTTCGCAATCAGGTCCGCAGTACCAACCGAGAAGCCAGTGTACAGATTGAACTGCGTGACAATCGACTGGATATCGTTGATCAACTGACCGCAACGCTGAGGGCTGAAATCGTTATAGACAATGTGGATGAGCTGACTACACGCAGACTTCTTCAAGATTCCAGACGTCAGCTGTCCGTTCTCGATCGTGACGCCACCCTTCAAGCTCAGCATCGGAAACGCAGCCGAAATCAGCTCGGCGCCCGTCCACTCCGCATTCTTGCGAACAAAGGGGCGCTTGATGCGTGCTAGCATATTCATCGCAATCATCTCGGGTACCGTGACGCCCGGTTGGCTGATGCGGAAGATACCCGTCATCGTGTCCTGGAACAGCTGGATAATCGGGCTGTTCGTGCGAGGACTGATGATGTTACGGAGAAGCGACGCAAGGTAGCGCAGCTCCGTCGCAGATGCGATGCTCTGCGGAACGTGCATGTTCATCTCGTCACCGTCAAAGTCCGCATTGTACGGGCGGGTCGCCGATACGTTCAGACGGAAGGTTGAGTAGGGAAGGACGCGAACACGGTGTGCCATCATCGAAGCCTTGTGAAGCGAAGGCTGACGGTTGAAGAGCACAATGTCTCCGTCAATCAGGTGGCGGTGGACCACATCGCCCTCGCGAAGATCAATCGTGTCCGGGCTCACGAAACGGAGATTGACCACGCGTCCATCCTGTTTGAGGAATACGGACTTGGCTCCGGGATGGGTGTCGGGACCGTTGCGGACGTATGCGCTCAGACGATCGCGATTGAAGGCATTCACAATCTCCGGAAACGTAAGGTTCGTGGCAATCTCCTCGGGAACACCGAGCTCATCCAGCTCGATGTTCGCATCGGGTGTGATGACGGACCGAGCCGAGAAGTCAACGCGCTTTCCCATCAGGTTCCCGCGAACACGTCCCGTCTTGGCTCCGAAACGAGACTTCAACGTGCGCAGAGGACGTCCAGACCTCTGAGCCGCTGGCGCAAGTCCCTTG
>Ga0007866_1000170_pt1 | contig 18573 bp, 8 predicted proteins | sample CryBogCBH18Jul07_FD_71223 | JGI IMG/M metagenome (GOLD analysis project Ga0007866, IMG submission 71223) | Freshwater microbial communities from Crystal Bog, Wisconsin, USA - CBH18Jul07 | ecosystem: Environmental > Aquatic > Freshwater > Lake | place: Crystal Bog, Wisconsin, USA | collected... | reverse complement strand
GATGATGCGCCTACGCGCGCGGAATTGGTCCAGTCATGCCGGGCGAACGCGGATGGCTTTGGGTATTGCCTAATCGTCCTGGACGCCAACGGATGCCGCCAGGCCATTACCTACAACACCATGAACGCGGCCGGGGCCGTGGATAGTTATCTGGCCCGCCTGGAGCACTACGCGGGCCGCGTGGAAGTCCACGCGTTTCATGCGCGTATTGCCACACACGGGTCCGTAAACGTGGAGAATACACACCCGTTTCAAGTGCCAGGTGAACTGTCGTTCGTTATCCACAATGGCATCCTGGACGTGGACCGGGCCGTGGATGACTGGCGTAGCGATACGCGGGTGTTCGCGGAGGATGTGCTCCCGTTGTTTGGCGGGGCCGTGGGACTAGGTGACACGCGTGTTTCTAAGGTCCTGGATGCCTACGTCCTGGATAACTGGAGCAAGGTCTTGGTGTTATCCGCGGAGGAGGGCGCGCCTAGCGTGACTATGTTGGGCGAGGAATTGGGCCATTGGGACCCGGAGCGGGCCGTTTGGTTTAGCAATACGTCCTATCAGGCCCGGCCCGTGTCGCAATACGCCGCGGACCTTAAGGCCGTAGCGCCCGGGGCGCCGCGCATCCAGGCCGCCTACGACACATTCGCGGCACCCGCGGCCCGGTCTGTCACAGACACATGGCGTTGGGACGATGACATCTTGGAAGCGGACGCGGAGCGCCTGGAGCGCGATTGTGTGAACGGATGCGGCGGCGTTTTGGACGTGTACCACGAGGACTATTGCCCGGTGTGTACCGGGTGCCAGGCGTGCGGGTACGACAAGGTTGCGTGCCTATGTTGGGGTCCGCATGATTAGGCGTTTCTTTGGCCTGGTGTTTGCGTCCCTGGTGGCCCATGTCACCTATTGGGCGCTATCGGAGCACCAGGGCGGGCCGCTAGTTGGCCTTGTGTGTGGCCTGGTGTTCGTGTTGGCCCTATTGGTGTGGGTGCTCGCAACGGAGGGCCGCTAGGCCGCATAGCGCCGTTCACAATCATTGGAGGAGCCCGGGCCGCGAGGTCCGGGTTTCTTCATGTCCAGGTGGCCCGCGCCGGGTTCGACAACTACGTCCCGGGCCGGTCCGGGTGTCGTGCGGATCCCTCAGCTGCGGGCCGCTCCCGGTTGCCTGGATGTCCAGGTGGCCCGCTCCAGGTTGCCTGGATGTCCAGGCGGGCCGCTCCCGGGTGTGATGTCCGGGCGGGACGCGTCCAGGCGGGCCGCTCCAGGTTGTCCAGGCGGGCCAGGCCAGGACGGGCCAGGACGGGCCAGGACGGGCGCTCCAGGTTGTCTGCTCCAGGGTGTATGCCAACTAATCGCGGGCCCGCGCTCCAGGCCGTTTGCCATACACGAAACACACCTGGACGCCGGGCCAGGACGCGCCTGGATGACCGGGTGTGTGCCGGGACGGGGTGATTGCCGCCGCGGTGTATCCCAGTTACCGTAAACTGTCATTCTCTTCAAAGCCAAAACCCAGTAATTACAAGGCTTCTAGACGCTTCGCTGCGCTTCGCTATTGTGGTGTTTTTATTTATTAGCGATCTTGTTATTTGCTAAGAAGATGTAAATTTATCTGTTTTTTTCATGCGTCTACAATCGAAGATTGGAGACAAAGGGTATGTCAAACTAACTTTCAAAAGCACGCGTAAAAGTACTGTCAGGGGATTTCAGCACCACGCCCTCCTGGGAACCTGCCGCGGAACTGTACTTACGCATCTTTTGGGCAGGTGTAGTTACAACTTGTCCCGCATTTCCCTCAACTCCGAAGAGTCCGCAATACCAGAACCGCGCGGCGCAAGGACAGTCTGTGGCCAAATGCTAGCCTCGACGTTTCACCTGTAAACAGGGTGCGCCAACCGAATCCCGCTCTAACCGGGTAACTCCGGCGAGTATCCGGGTCAGATGTTCCGAGGGTACGTTTAAACCAGTCAACTGACCCGGACTCACACTCCGGGGGGACTTTCACCCACGACCGCTACCAATGGCGATACATCCATGGTACACCATCCGCGGCGGCTGTCAAGCACATTCGGCGTAACATTTTGGTATCACCGGTGATACACTGGAATGTCCCTTTAGAGCAAGGAAAAACAATGTGCATCACCTGTGGCTGTGACAAAATGTGTAATTGCGCCGGGTGCGCCGCACTTGCCGCGAAGTTTGAAAGTGCGCCAATCAACGACGCGCCGCCGAAGCCCGAAGAGTACTAGACCCGAGTTGTATGCGGTTGGGTGATTGCCCAGCCCCCCTTCTCTGCTATACTTGAATTGCCGGACAGCCCGGCTCGAACTGCTTTATGCGTCAAGGACCCCTTGGTTTTGGCCAGGGGGTCCTTGTGCGTATGCACCCCGGTGCTTCAAAAATTTTTTAGCGCCCCCGCAACATTGTTGTGTTGTGTGTGCTACAATGAAATTGTCCCTCCTCAGGACAAACTCACACCTTCCGCAAAGATCCCCTTCGGCATAACCGGAGGGGATTTTTGTGTATACTGAAGGTATGAACAAACACATCAGCACCCACTTAACTGCCTTGCTGTCCGGGGCCACTTCAATCTTGGCGCTTATTCACCCAGGCTTTCACCTCAACCCCGTGGTACAGGGCTTTGCGTTTTCGCTGCCTGCCTTGTTTGCTGCCGGTATTGAGGCCATTCACTTCCTCAAGACGCACGCCCTGGCAACTGACTTGGCTGCTGCCGACCACGTGATCAACGCTTTAATCGCCAGCCAGTCAACCCCAGCACCAGCACCCGTTGCGGCTCCCGTCGAAGCAACTGCTCCAACGGCGTAATAATGAGCCGGGGAGACGAAATTGGAAACTCCTTAAAGGAGTGGCTCGACGTAAATCTCCCCAAGTTCCTCATGAGCATTAATGCTGAACTTGAGGACGAGTCAGAGTGGCGCATGCCAGTTGTTGAAGATTACTGCCTTGTCGTCGCTGTGAGTGATTACAGCGATGGCGGTGGCGGAGTCTTTACCATTCACGGAAATTCGCCAGACTACCGCATCATAGGATTGTTGAACACAGCCCTTAGCGCATAAATGGCAGTAACACCAGCCCAACGCAAAAAGTACTTTGAGGCACGTGCTGCCGGGTTCTCTATTGCCCAAAGTGCCCAGAAAGCCAAGTTCTCGGAGGCCACTGCCTACCGTGTAGAAAAGGCTGCCCAGAACCTGCGGGCATCGGACGACATGGACACGTCAGCGTCCAATTATCGGGAACTCAAGATCGAGGCAAAACTCGAAGGTCCCAAACCGTATGACCGGTTATGTGACGAGGCCAAGCAAGCCCTGGACGATTTTGGGTATTTTCGGCGGCGGTACTTTGGCCGTATTGCTACCCCGTGGCAGGAAGAAGCCGGTATCAAACTGGTAGAACTTCTGGAGTCGGATCAGAAGGAATACGTGGTCATGAACATGCCCCCGGGCTCTGGTAAGACCACCCTGCTCCATGACCTGACCTGCTGGATCATTTGCCGCAACCGTGCCGTGCGTCTGTTAACAGGATCGGCCACGATGAGCTTGGCCAAGCGAAACCTGATGCGTGTGCGTCGTTCCTTGGAACGCGTGGTACCCGAACTGGCCGATGACAACCTCAAGGCCCGTGGCCAGGCGGTCGACGCCGAATCAACCCTGGCATTGGACTTTGGTCGGTTTAAGCCGCTTGACAAGGAACTGTGGACCAACGAAGCGTTCATCGTTATGCAGCCCGAAGAAAACGGTGCCATCTCTGAAAAGGAGCCAACGCTAAGTGCCTACGGTATGGACTCGGGTTTTATTGGAGGCCGCTTTGATGGTTGTTTTTGGGACGACCTCGTGGACCCTCGAAAGGTGCGCTCGGCGGAGCAGCGAGAGGCGATGGAAGACTGGTACCAGGATGTGGCCGAGACTCGTCTGGAACCTGCTGGTATGTTGGCTCTTATCGGCCAGCGTTTGGCTCCTGATGATTTGTACCGTTTTGCTTTGGACATGACCCAACCACTGGAGGATGAAGATGTACTTGATGACCTTACGGACGATGAAATCGCCGGTTTGCGCCACGACAAAAAGTACAAGCACCTCCTCTACCGAGCCCACTACGAAGATCGGTGCGATCCCGCCCACCACAAACGTGGCTCTGAAGCCTACCCAAAGGGTTGCCTACTTGACCCTCGGCGTCTACCCTGGCGTGAAATCTCCAACCTCATGTCCAACCGTGGCGAACGCTTTGCAGTTGTTTATCAGCAAGAGGACATTGCGCTAGATGAGACGCTGGTTCGCAACGAGTGGGTCTACGGCCACGGGCAAAGCATCGGCTGCATTGACAAGGATCGAGACCGGTGGGAAATTCCCCGTGGGCTCAATTCTGCCGATTGTATGGTTGTCGCCACGGCAGACCCGTCACCAACTAACTATTGGTCAATTCAGTGCTGGCTGTATCACCCTGAAAGCCAGCAACGGTTTTTGCTTGACCTTATTCGTAAAAAGATGGAAGCACCAGAATTCCTGGAGTATAACTACAATCTCGGTGAATTCACAGGGGTCATGGAAGAATGGCAACGCCTATCGACCAGTCTCGGTTTCCCGATCCAGACGTGGGTGATTGAACAAAACGCCGCCCAGCGGTTCATGCTCCAGTACGACCACTTCAAACGCTGGCGCCAACTCAACGGGGTAGAGGTTATCCCCCATAACACCAACACCAACAAAAGTGACGCAAATTACGGTGTTACGACGATTTCCCAACATTGGCGGTTTGGTCGTGTAAGATTGATGGGTAAGGGTGAAGGTAAAACCCGATCGATGCATTTGATCGATGAGGTAACTAAATACCCTCACGGGCGAACAGACGACTGTGTAATGGCGGAGTGGTTCTTTGAATGGAACATTCCAAACCTCTACCAGCCAAAAACTTTACAGGTCAAGGCTTGGCGACCCCAGTGGGTCCGGAGCACCCAACTAGCAAACTTGAGGTAATAGATGGCATTGGCCCCGGACAACGATAAGGCAGCAGGCCAGATCGTAACAATGTTCCAGCAGCGCCGTATGAACCGCTCTGGCATTTTCAAGCGTATGGCAGAAGTGCGTGACCACTACAACGGTGATGTTATTGTTCCGCTTCCTGAACTTGATGAGGCCGAACGTCCCGCCATCCCAAATTTGATTGCTCAGGGCATTGACTCATTTGCCATGCGCGTGGCGTCAGTTTTGCCTGACATCCAGTACCCGGCACTTCGCAACGGCATCCAGGTTTCCGAAAACAAGGCGCACGACCGTCGCTTGGCCAACCTCGGCTGGTGGGACATGAACAAGATGACCACCAAGGTTCGCCGCCGTGCTCGTCACTTGACCGCTTATGGCATGTCCGCCATTTCACTTTCTCCTGTAGCATTAGACCCCAGTGACCGCCGACAGATCCCGTTCTGGCGTGTGCGCAACCCGCTTGCGACCTATCCATCACCCATGATTGATCCAGACAACATGGAGCCAACGGACTGCATCTTTGCCGATCGTCGCCCCCTGGGATGGCTACAGGAGACTTACCCCGCTCAAATGAGCGTGTTGTACCGTGGCGACAAGGGGAGCACTGACCTGTTCCAAATTCTTGAGTACATGGACGCTAACGAAACCGTCCTTGTGGCCGTAGGCGCAGAAAAGCCCCAGACCAACCCGTACCACACAGACGTAAGCAAGGGCGGGGCTTCGCACGTTGTATTGGAGCGTATCCCTAACCGAGCAGAAGTCTGCCCTGTTGTTATCGCCGGTCGCATCACCCTAGACCGCTTGCAGGGTCAGTTTGACCAGATGCTCGGTATGTACCAACGAGAGGCCAAACTTGATGCACTCAACACCATCGCGGTATTCCGCAATGTATTTCCCGACGAGTGGGTGGTTTCCCCTGCCAACTCACCAACGAGTCCCCGAATTATCCAAGAAGCCGATGGCAAAATGGGTATCCGAGGAGTTATTGACAAGGGACAGATCCAGATTATCCACCCCCAGCAGACCCAGGACGCCCAGATTGCCATAAGCAACCTTGAGCGTGCCCAGCGCATGACGGGTAACATTCCGCAGGAACTCAATGGCGAGTCCGGCACAAACATCCGCACCGCTCGCCGTGGCGCGTCAGTCCTCGGCTCCGCTATCGACATGCCACTTCAGGAATACCAGGAGATTTTGGCAAATTCGATGGAATTGGAAAATAGTCGTGCGGTTAAGATAATGAAGGCATATTACGGCAATAAGCCCAGTATGTTTTTCTTTGGAACGGATGGAAAAATTGCACGCCCTGACTACACCCCTAATGACACGTTTGAGACGGATATGTCGCGTGTTGTATACCCCATGCCAGGTAGTGATGTGGACTCTATGGTGGTTGCTATTGGACAGCGTGTTGGTATGGGCATCATGTCCAACGAAACGGCCCGGATTATGGACCCGTCTATCAAAGACCCTGCGCGTGAAGCGGACTTGGTTGAAGTTGAGGGTCTCCGTAAGGCGCTCCTTACGGGCCTGGAACAGCAAGCGGCTCAAGGCCAGCTAGACCCCAGCGTCATTGCTCGCATTGCCCAGGCAAAGGCACAGCGCCACACGTCGCTTGAAGATGCTGTCACGCAGATCCACAAGGAGATGCAGGAAGAACAGCAAAAGCAGGCCGAGGCTATGCAGCAGCAGCAGGCTACGCAGGCCCAGCACCAGCCTGGCCTTGGTGTCAGCCCAGACAACCCCATTCAGGGTGCACCGCAGCCACAAGACCAGGGCCAGGGCCAACCAAGCGTAGAGGACTTGCTTGCTATGCTTCATGGTGGTGGCGGACCGCAGGGTGGTATGCCACCACAGGGCGCTATGCCACAGCAGGGAGGCATGGCCCCAGCAGTCGCTATGGCCCCAGCCCCAGCCCCAGCAGGAGTGTAATAGATGCCACGTAAAGGTCGAGGCGGATCACGCCAAGGTACACCGGGTACTGCGTATTCAAACCGTACTGACTTGAACATGCCCATTTCGACCGTGCCTAACCAGGAGTACGGCAAAGCAGCGCAGCAGCAAGCAGCGCAGCGATCCGTTCCAATGGGCGCATCTCCCGTAAGCGCGGGTGACTCCGGACAGGGCCAGCAGACGCAGGCTCCTATGCAGCCACGTCAAATGGGCCAGCCGTTGCCACAGCCCGGCTCCATGCCGTACATTTCACCAACAAACCGTCCGAACGAACCAATCACGTCCGGTTTGCCTTTTGGCCCGGGTCCTAACGACACTCAGCCTCCACGTCCTATGATTTCGCGTCAGTTGTCTTTGGCGGCTGACGCTAGTGGTTCCGATACCGCAGCGGCCATTGCTGCCGCTGCCCGAGCGATGGGTCTTTAATGCCTGCTATTGGCGGTGGCGCACAACAATGGGAAAACATCCAACAGGGGGAAGCCTCTGAAGGTGCTTACGCCGGTCTTAACTGGAACGCAAAGAATGACCTGGTAGGTCTAGCGCAAAATAACCCGACGCTGATTCAAGAGCCCAGCGTTATGAGCGCACTGCAAAAGGTCAGTGGTGGTGCTAGTGCCGAAACGATTGGCAACGCCGCAAAATTCTTGACCACGTATGGCGCGTTGCCCGAGGTCATCAACTCGCATGGTAATGCCAACCGCATGGGCATGGGTTTCTGGGCTTCTGCCGCGCAAATTGCTCGTGGCGTTGGCAATTTTGCATACAAGGCTGCTCCAGTCGTTCTAGGCGTTGCTAATACGATAAACCCGTTGGAGCGCATTTCTGAACCTGTAATTCAACAGGTAACTAATTTGTTGCCAGAAAACAGTTCTGTTCGCAAATTTGGCAGCAGGGTTGATGCTGACACTAATGCTGCTTTCCAGGGCGAAGTAGCGGGCACAAAAGACCTTTTCCTTGGTTTGCAAAACATGGGTGTTCGTGCGTTGCAGACCGGCATCGAGTACGGCACAGGTACGGTTGAGGCCCTTATGGGGGACGCTGCGTACCATCGCGAATTCCAGGACGCTAATCAAACCATGGAAAATCTGGCTTATTCGCCCTTGCACTTGTGGAACATGATGTCCCACATGGGCGTGTTTATTCAGTCGATGAACGCCAAGTACGGCGCAGCGTACACTTCTGGTTACATTCTTCCTAACATTGTCGCTGCGTTTTTTGGTGGTGAAGGTTTTAGCGCAGCATCGGCGGCAACACGTGTAGCGGACGCTGCTCAAATTATTGATCGAATTAATGCATTGCGTACGGCCGGACAAGCATTAAGTGAGAGCGACCTTCAAGCGTGGTCAAACGCTCAACGCGTTTTGGACGGTGCTACCGCAGCCGCTACTAATGCCAGCGACGTAGCCGCAGCAAAAGCATTGGTCAACGAATTTGACAAGGCAATCCAAGAGGGCGAACAACTTACGCCAAAGCAGGCTGAAGCGTACGACCGGGCCAAGGAAACCATCAAAGAGGACTTCTACAAGAAGGCTCAAATCAAGGGCAAGAAAATTTCGTACAAGGTGTACTCGGATGCAAAGGCTGCACTTGAACGTGACATGAATTTGCTCCGTGCCGAAAATAACCTTACGCCCGAGGCGATGGAATCGTACCGCGCTGCGCTTAAGCAGATCGATGAGGACCTTGCTGCTCGCAAGGCATCAGGCGGTATGACTCGTGACGAAGAGATCGCCCAGAACAAAATTTACGAACAAGACCGCCAGGAATTGATGCGTCCGCTTCGTCGAGGCATGGACAAGTTTGTGTACACCGCCGCTAAGCCCGTGGCGGGAACCGTGTCAAAGGGTTTGCACTTCTTGGCCAAGGGCAGCAACACTCCCAAGGTCATGTCATTTTACGCATCAATGGGACAGGCTGTACAATCAGACCCACGCTTGGCCGCTTTGTGGAAGAAAACCCAAGACGGTATTGCGTACGACGCCAATGGCAATCCCATGGGCAGTTTCGGTGAAAACATTGCCCGTGGCCTCGGCATGTCCGCTGGCAACATGTTTTACTCACCAGCCTCCGGCGTTATTGACATGTACGCAAACTACGTGGCCACTGATCCATTTGCGTTCTTTGGCAGCCTGGGCAAGACCGCCCGTAGCGCCGAAGGCTTTGCTGGGCCACTCGGTAAGTGGTTTGGTGGCATTGGCGTAAGGACCGGAGACGACTTCTTTTTGAAGTGGCAGAACTCTGCCCAGACTGTGCGCATGGTCAATTTCATGATAGAGCATGACGCCCAGGCTATTAACAAGGCGTTCCCCTTGATGTTCGACAAGAGCAATGTGGTCATGCTCCGTGAACTTGGACAGGCCAAAACCGAGTATGACGTGCTCAAGGTTTTTGCCGAAGCCGCTGACGCCACGGGCTCTACCCTTCGCTCGATCCCGACAATGAGCCTGTGGAAGTTGACCAAGGCTGGTTTTGACAACCCCGCTTGGGCTAAGTACGGCATTACGGCTGGATTCGTTGGCAAGGTGTTGCCAGCCGAGTACGCGATGCTTCGCGAGGTCGCCCGCGACGTTCAACTCAAAACTGACTTCATGTACGACATCGAGCCCAAGGACATTCGCGCTGCAGCCATTCAGGACTCAACGCTTCGTTCAAACGCTTCAATGTACAACTATTTGAACAAGGCCCCATCGCGCTGGAACTTGTTGTATCGTTTTGAGAACTTTATTGTGCGCCAGGCAACTGCCCGCCCGATGGCGTTTGATGACGAAATGCTGAAGTACGTGTCTGACTCGTTTAAGCCAGGCAACCTTAATGGTGTCGCTGCGATTCAGCGTCTTGCCCGCATTACCGGCCAGAGCGCCCAGTTTGCGGAAGTACTTGGTAACGCGCTGATCCACACCAACAACTTGAACGAATGGCACAACGTCATTGAAAACATGTTTGGCAAGTCCCTGGAGGAAACCTTCCGCGCCTCAATGCCAAGCACCGCCTACGACTCAATGTTGCGCCCGGTTATGGACACTACGCGAGAGTTCCTTCGGGCACAGATTGGTTTGGACGGTGGTGGCGAACGCGCCGTGTACGTCGATGGCGTCAACGGTGTTTCGATGAACGAACTGGTAAACCCAGAGGACCCAACAGACACGGGCTTCTTTGGTATTGACGAGAACCACCTAGGAAAGATTAACTTCTTCGATGCGCGTACTTTGCGTGGTTTCCGCCGCCAAATGCTGTCCGCTATTGGGGACACCCTGAAACTTGGCGCAGGACAACTTGACGCAATCAAGGCACTGGGCCCAGAGGCGCTTGAGCAGGCTGCCATCTTCAAGCGTGCAAGTGTTCGCATGGCACTTAATTCAGCAATGCGCACAGTCCCTCGGCGCTTGGAAGAAGTGAAGTCGCACGAGGACGACACCCGCGTTGAAGCATTTAACAGCGAAGTCGAGTCGATCCAGGCCAAGGTGCTCAAGATCAACAAGGACAAGAGCATCAACCCTGTAAAGAAGTACGTCAACGCGGTCCAGTACATTCGCGACGAAATGGCTGCTATTGAATCCAGCCTCAAGGACTTTGAAAAACTGCGGGCGCAACGTACGTTGCCCTTGGAAATCCCTGGCGAAATTCGCACGGCTCTTGGCCGCTATTCAGCCTTAAGCGAGTTTGAGCGGGCTTTCCACATGCAAATTGCTGGCACGCGCATGTCCCAGGAAGAGATAGAGCAATGGGCAGAGCGCGAAGCATTGGACGCTTTCCCAAGGAACCCAGAGGCGCAGCGCGACCTTAAGGACAAGACGATCAACCAACTGACCGCTATGAAGCGTGATTATGGCAACGCGTACCTCAACGGCTGGCAGAAAACTGTAGACCGCTCTAATCGCTTCCTTAGCCAGACCTTCGTGCCAATGGCCTTGTACTCGGGTGGTTGGTCTCTCCGTGTAGCCATGTCCGAGTACATGCTCAACTCATTCCGCCTTGGCCCCATGCCTTTGTTCGACGCAAAGTTGGCAGCCTCGATCGCCAAGCACGAATACCGTGGCCTGCCTTTACAAAAGGTCCAAAAGGAAGTTGTTGACCAGTCTCGTTTGGAAAACGTGTTTGGGGCGCTCAACCCAGATGAAACTATCGTGCTCAACCCAATTGGCGACGATGCTCCTCTGTCCGGGTACATGGTCCCAATCAGCAACGAGCACACCCGCACATTTGACCCCAGGGATTTTCTTGGTGAGCCTGCTGTTGTACCAGACGCCTCGTTCTACCACGGCAGTGCTAACCCCTGGACGGACCACAAACTGTCGGATGTTTGGCAAGGCAAATCAGCGGACAATTTGTACGGTCCCGGTCTGTACACAACGGAAAACAAAGAGATCGCTCGCGAGTACACGTCTAAGGAATTTGACCCCGAAAAATCAGTCCTCAACAAAACGGTTTACAGTCTTTCATGGGGTGCCGACAAGCCACCGGTTTTGATCGACCTCGAAAAGCCAATTACCCCGGAATTCCGCAATGTAATTCAAAGGTGGATTGAAAAAATCCAGGAAATGTCAGGGAAGCCGCGGGACGAAGATTTCGATGGGTTGGTTTCCAATTTGGAGAACTCTCTTGCCGAAGGGCACGAGGGCACAAATGTTTACACAGAAATCAAAAATTCTGTTGCCAAATTTTCATCGTTCTATTGGGACGTTCCTGGTATTGGTGGTGCTAGGGATGCCCTTTTGCACATGCTTCGCAATGACCTGCAAGACGCAGGGTACGATGGCTTTTCGCACATTGGCGGAAGCATTGCTGGGACCACTAAGCACCAGGTGCACATTTTCTTTGACACCTCTAAATTAAAGGTTCAGGGCCACACCGTTGTTGAGGCGTTAACAGTTACGCCAAACGATCGCACGGCAGCTATCTTGCGTCGCTACTACGAGCGCAATGAATCCAGGTTCCGCGCACCCAACATGTACATGACCGCCCATTACGACCGGACGACTGGGCTTATCCACCTGGACGTTGCTCGCCACGTGCTTGACCACGATGAAGCGGTGGCCGCTGGTCAGACAAAAAACTTGCGTTGCGTTTTTGACATTGAAAACGGGCGACGCATTGAAACCGGTGGCACTGGCAATTTTGCTGACGACTCAATTCCAAAGGGTTTACGCTACGTAGCCCGTGCGGATCACGAGTATTCACAGGCAGGGTCGACTGTCAAAACGCTGGATCAATTAACGCCAATGAGGGACGTTGCTTCAATCTTTGAAAACCTGGTGCAGCCAGAACTTTTAAGCAAATTTGAATCAACGCCAGAATTAAACGCACTTGTTCAGAGTGCTGTGCGCATTTATAAAATCGTTGCTAATGCCGAAGAAAGCCGTGACAAGGACACGGTTATGGATTTGATTTACGAGATCGAGGAACAACTTGAAAACAAGGAAGTCTTAGAGCCTCAATTCGCGGCCAATGAAGAGCCGCTAAAAGAGTTGGCTGCTTATTTCCATTACTTTAAAGTAAACACCAAAGAACAGGAAATGGCCAAAGAATTGGTCCTTTCGCTCATTTCGGACCGTAGGGGCGCAGAAGGCGAAATCATTGAAAAATGGAACGAAATGTTGTCAGATCTTCCATGGAATCAAGACGAAATCCCAGAGAACTACCTGGAACACGGCCTTCAGGGTATTGGCCGAGGTAACAATTACGGCTTCCAAACTGCCGCGGCTAATGCCCGTCAACGGTCTGAATCGTACCTTAATGAAGCAAACGAACTCCAAGCAAAGTTTGATGAACAGGTAGAAACTGCGTTTGACAAAGCCTACCCTGAATACAACGAAAGCATTTCCAAACTGCGTTCGGCAATTGAGGATGCAGAAAAAGCCGCGGGCGGCGACCCGAAGCGGTTGAAGGAACTTGAGCAAGAACTTGAGGACCTTGACAACAATTCCGACAGTTACGAAGAAGATGAGTACTACGAAGAGCTCGAAAGGATCCAATCGGAAATTGCCAAGGCGTCGGCAGGGGTAGACGTCAATGCAATGCTAACGAGGGGCCGCCTCAACATGGAATTGTTCCGAGCGGAGGGTGGCCGTAGAAATGCACTCGAACAATTTGAAAGCAGCAATCCCCAGCAAGAAGAGATCAATCAACTGAAGCAATCTGCCGCAGGGCAAGAGCAAATGGCTGAAGCCATTGAATCGTTCCTTAATGGTAGGGCCAACTTAACTTTTGCCAGGAACAAAGAAAACGAAATTGAAGCGGTTGTTGCGCACAAAATTGGCACGGGTCCACTGTTGGACAAATCAATGGCGGTCGTTGAAAAAGACACAAAAATGCTTAAGGTCGTTGGCAGCGGTTCAACAAACCCAAGGGCTCTTGCCGCGCTTCAGTACGAACTAGCACGTTTTGCCTCCGAGGAAGAAGCAGGTGTATCCGAAAAAATCCGTTGGCCTAGCAGCAAATCGTTCCACCGGAGCGTTGGTCGCCGTGTCACAATGGCCGATGACTCTATGTGGTCGGCAGATGAAGCAAAGCAAATTGCCAGGCTTGACGTCAAAACCCCAACAATCAAGCCAGTCAGCCTTGACGAGTACCCGTACAACAACATTGCGTCCGGTACCGTCAAGGGTGGCAAGCGCACCATTGACGAAGCCGACTTTGTAAAGAGCAACGTTGCCCGCGCCCTAGACTTTGTCCACGGCGTTGTCCTGAACGGATCCCAGGGCGTACGCGACATCTTTGCTGGAGCGTTAATGGGCTTTGACCGCGCTCTGCTTTCAGGCATGGACGAGGCACGTATGTACCGCATGCTGGATGACTTCACATCGGCCACAATGCGACACGGTGGCCACTTGCCCGGAGGCGTCCACGACAGCCACGACTACATTGACCCCACTTTGTACAACCGGGCTTCCAGCGAGTTCACCTACGGCATTGAGAACGGCGTGTTTGTGCAGCACCGCACCTTCCGCACCCCACAGTTCCAGACCGCCGACAACCGTAACCTTGCCACGGCCCTGCACGAAAAGTTCCAGGGCGTCATCGCCAGTAAGTTGCGTTTAGACATCATGAAGGACCTAGCCGAAATTTTGCGCTCTGACGGTCGCTTTATTAACGGCGGGAAGTTCACCAAGGATGAACTTGATGAGATCAAGGACCAACTTGAGGCACGCGCTCTGTACCGCCTGAACCACGTCTACGACCAGGGCCAGTTGGCGCAGTTCCGACGCAACGACTGGGAGATGTTTGACCCAGCCCACCGCACCAGCCTTGACCCCACCCGTACGCCTGACCGCCAGGGGCCACGTGCTGACTGGGCGAAGGCCCTTGTGGAATCAACGGTGTCGTACGTACACGGTCCAAAGGAAGATGGCTACATTTTCCTCCGTGAATTCATGGCACAAATGCTGTCCAAGAAGATCGCCGCGCCTTCGCAGATTGCTGAACAATTGGTGAAAATGGGCGAATCCTACCCACGCCAAATTAGTGCACGTGGCTTCGTCGACTACAACTCGATGCAGAGCCTCTCGGACGGTTCGTTCCTTAACCGCATTTCCAACTACGGCCACGACAAGATTTTTGGCCGTGCGGTAAACGCTCTTGTCCGCGAGCCTATCTTCCTGCTTGAGTACCACCTGCAGATGGAGCAGTTGCGCGAACTGGTTGACAAGAACATTATCCACTTGGACCAAGCTGAAGTCATGGCTGACGTGGGCGCCATCAAGAACATGAAGAAGTACGTCCACAATCCATTGGACCGCACAAACTTTGAGAACAACATGCGCGTGGCCGCTCCGTTCTACTTTGCCCAAAACCAGGCATGGCGCCGTGCGTTCCGCGTCACAGAGGACGACCCAGGTGCTTTTGAGCGGTACCTGAAGTTGTGCCTTGGCGTGACGAACTACGTTGCTGTTAATACCAGGAACGGGCAGTCACCGTCGCTTTCGATCCCTGGCTCCCAGTTCGCAATGGGTTTTGCTGCGCAAATGGCCGAAGAGTTTGGCACGTTGTTTAACCCAACCGAGCAAAGTTTGTTCAACAACCTTGGGTTTGGTTTGTCAATGAACGCTGGTTCGGTCCAGTCGGTTGTCCCTACCGGTGCCGAAAATGGCATGGGATTGCTTGGCGACCTGTTCCGCCCATCATGGGGACCGCTTGTCACGTTGCCGCTTAAGGCCATTGGGCAATTGGGGTACATGTCCGAGCACCCCCAGTACGAAGAGTTTCTTAAGTTGTTCCTGGGCAACATCTCATCCGGCTCTGGCTACTTTAGTGACATCCTGCCATCAACGCTTGTCCGAGACACCATTGGCGCCGTGTTCCACACGTCTGCGATCACATCGCTGCAGAATGACGTGATGAACAGCGCCCTAGACGAACTGCGTAAGCAGACGATGCAGCGCATAGAAAAGGAAGTCAATTGGACCGGCGTTAGCGCGGACGAAAAAGAATTGCTTTTGAGCGGCGCTACTGACCTTGAAATGGTCAAGTTGGAAAAGACGCCGCAGTGGAACGAAATCATGGACCGCGCACGTGCCGCTTCGTACGGCATGTACATCGCAAAGATGGCCATTGGTTTCGGCGCCCCGGCAGCCTTGAGTGTGCAGATGCAGTTCTCAAAGGACCCAGCGTTCCAGAAATTAGTAAACGCGGTAAACGCGGATGGCACCCCTACGTACACGTTCGCCCAGGCAGTTACCAAGTGGACGCAAGAAAATCCGTACAACATCCTGGACTTGGTTTCTAAGCACCAGAACCCGTACGGCAGTTTCCCCGAGGACAACGCGTTTGTCGACATGTGGCAGAAGCACCCCAATGCTGTCCTGCAGTACCCCGCGTTTATGGCAATGATTATCCCGCGTAACTCAACCTACAACCCAGGCGCGTTCCGCATCCTTACTAAGCACAACTTGGCGGCCACGGACAGCCCCCAGGACTACATCAACTCGGTCAACACCTACCTCGGCAACGACTGGTGGTACAACTTTGTTGAGCCAGTGTTCTACCAAAAGTACGGTAAGTGGGTCGGCCCGGGTAGCGCTCAAAACCAAATCAGTTACCAGGGTTGGAACATTATGAAAAATTACGCCACGTGGTTTGGTTCCAACTACGACTCCGTGTGGTACAACAATTCGTCCTTTGGTGACACCCGAAAGGGCCGCGAATCCCTGGTCGTCCAGCAGATGAACAATTTTGTCAACTGGTCAGGGGCGGCAAGCGTTATTGGCGATCAACAGTTGGAAAACTTGAAACTGCTGAACGACGCGTACAACAAGTTTTCCGAACAGGTGACAGCGTACGAACTGAACGGCCAGAACCGTTTGGCTTTCCGCCTTAGCACAAAGTGGTACGACATCTGCCAGGAACTTGCCAAGAGCGAACAATTTAGCCCGTACGCAAACCTCCTCACATCCGTCCTAGCAAAAATCCCAACTAAGTAGGAATAGCAATGTCAATGACACCTACCCCAGAGCAGCCATCGGTGCCCGTTACCCCCACCGGGGATCAGATGGAACAGATGAAAGCACTGGCCCACAACTACCAAGTGCCCATGAGCGAAGAGTCGATCAAGGGCATTGTCGACGCCAGCATCGGTGAGCCAGAGGCTAAGGCTAAGGCGTTTGAGGGGTACCTTAGTACCATGGCACAGGGCCTCTACCCCACGCTGGCGCCCCAGATTAAGGCAGGCATCCCCACCGCCTACCTCTTGGAGCCATACCGCCAGGTTGCCAAGCAAGTCCTCGGCCAACAGTTTGAGCCCGACTTTATTGGTAACACTCGCCACTCGGCTGCTCTGTCAGGGCAGATCGACCAGGCGACCGGACGCCCAGCCCCCATGTCACTAGACCAGTGGACAAAGTACCTTAAGACCGAGCCTTCATTTGACTGGCGCTCGACCGAGGACGGGGACCGAGAATACCAGCGTGTGCACCAGCAACTTAAGCAGATTTTTGGAGAGAGCCGCTAATGAGCAAGACAACTACCCCAAACCCCACCCCAAACACAACAGGGGCACCATTAAGCGCCCAGCAACTCCTTGATAGTTTGATCCAGGGAGAACTTGGCGGCAACCAAGGCACAGTCACGCTCCCTGACGCTTACCAACTTCATTCTGCTGGCCTGCCTATGGCAGAGGCGCAGAAGTACGGTGGGAAGAAGGTAACGCTCCCCGCGACAAGCGTGACTGGTGGCACCCTCACGCCAGCAGACGCCCTGGCATCAATCTTTGAAATGTTCCCCAAGGACGTTCAAAGCGCCCTGATGACGTTTACCGGGATCAGCAGCGGTCAGTACGGTAACGTTAGCCAGTCATTCGCCGCTGTCGCAAACGCATTGGTGGCCCAGAAGGGCAACCTGGGCGGTATCAACCCCACTGACGTTGTTACCATGGCAAACCAGGCCAAGGAACTTACAACGCTTCAGAGCGGCAATCAGGCTGCTCTGCTGGGCGCCAGCAAGTCCGCCATGTACACCACGTGGGCCAACGTCGATGCCGACCTAATGGCATGGGGCATTGACAGCCCAGAGATGAGCCTTCTCATCAAGGACATTGTGACCAACCCCAAGGGCAACATCACAAGCCAGAATGAAGTGCTGGACATTTTGCGTGGCGCCCCCAGCAACCTTGGCCCAGCGGTCGACAAGACTTTGCACCAAACGTACGAAACGGCGTTCCCGGGTCTCAAGGCGTACAACTCCAACCCTGCGGCCATCCACATGACCGAGCAGCAGTACCTCGCCTACAGCGGCAAGATCATGGACGAGGCCACGCAGTACGGCGCTCCGATGCCAACCCAGTCACAGATTGGCGAGTTGCTCAACCACAACGTGTCGGCTACCGAATACTCGCAGCGAGTCCAGGACGTGTACGCAGCGGTTGCCAACGCCGACCCCAATGTCAAGCAGTTGCTCAACAACGAGTTTGGTATCAACCACGGCGACATTATGCAGTACTTGATCACCGGCAACACGCCAAAGATTAAGGGCAAGGGCCAGGGGCTCCAGGACATGCAGCGTGAGGTAGCCACGGCTGAAATCCAGGACTATGCCACCCGCGTTGGTCTGAGCGGCCTTGGTCTCGGCCAGGCTGAAAACCTCGCAAACATGGCTAAGTTGGCCGGTACGGTCGGCAACTCTGGCCTGGCATACGGTGTCAACCAGATCCAGCAAAGCCTGCTAGGAGCCAGCCGTGACGTGGAATTGACCAAGACGCTGCCTGGTGATAGGACGCCAACTGTCAACACGGCCACTTTGATCGCGGCGCAGTTGCCCGGATTTAGCGGCATCAACCAGGTCGCTGCCCAGACCCAGGTTGCCCGTGCCGAAGAAGCCAAGGTTGCCCCGTTTGAAAAGGGTGGTGGCTACGCCGAAAGCGCCAAGGGCGTTGTCGGGCTTGGCTCCGCCCGAACATAATGTCGTAACATTTGATTTCCAGGTTGTACAATCTAAGTAGGTGATTGGCCCTGTTTGGCCGCAGGCGCGCTGGTCCCTACCCCGCTAAGGGTCACACAACCTTAGTGCGTACCAGCGTGTATTAACTGAATTTCCGCTTTGTTAACCTCTGGCAAAGTGCGTACCCGCAAGGAGCGATTGCATGGCATACGATGACGAATTTGATGAAGAGCCGCAGAACCAGCCGCTAGACCCGAATATTCGGAAG
>Ga0007866_1000163_pt1 | contig 19013 bp, 30 predicted proteins | sample CryBogCBH18Jul07_FD_71223 | JGI IMG/M metagenome (GOLD analysis project Ga0007866, IMG submission 71223) | Freshwater microbial communities from Crystal Bog, Wisconsin, USA - CBH18Jul07 | ecosystem: Environmental > Aquatic > Freshwater > Lake | place: Crystal Bog, Wisconsin, USA | collected... | reverse complement strand
GCAAAAATCATAGATGCATTAAGCGATAGAGGCATAGAACCGTCTCAAAACTAATAGACTTAGGGCATGAATCGCTCTGATGGTCTCGATAGGTTTGTTCAACCTATCAATTTAGAAAGCAGAGCCACATCCTATTTTTCTACCCCTGAACACGATCTAGATCCTCGTCTATTTTCAGGCAACCAACTTAAAGGTTGGGTTCGTTCTGGCTTGATGCAGTTGCTGTTTGACTTCTTGCATGAAAAGTATCGTCATGCCGATCTATGGGCACATGTATGGATTGCTGGTTCTGGCGTTTCATACCAATGGTCTGCTGCTCGTGAGCCTGGAGATCTAGATGTTCTTATCGGAGTAAACTATATTCAATTCCGTAAAGCCAACCCTGAGTATCTTGGACTTGGCGATACAGAAATCAGCCAAATGCTCAACGAAGATTTTCGCACCTACCTACAACCAGAGACAGAAAACTGGAATGGGTTTGAAGTAACTTTCTACGTTAATCCTGGCGCAACAGACATTACGTCAATCAACCCATACGCTGCATACGATCTTACGCACAACGAGTGGACTGTACACCCACAACAACAGAGTGCACCTTATCGTCCTGTATGGGAAGCGTTAGCGCAACGTGATCGTGATGTAGCCTCAGATATTGTCGGACGTTACTCCAAAGCCCTTGCAGATTTACAAGGTGCTCAAAACGATGCAGCACGCAGAAATGCCGAAACACGTTTGCAAGCATCGTTATCTCAAGGTTCAGCGTTATTTGATGATATTCACCATGCTCGTAGATACGCCTTTAACCAAAACGGCGAAGGTTATTCAGATTTCTACAATTATCGTTGGCAAGCAGGAAAGAAATACGGAACCATTCCAGCACTTCGCCAGATGCACGACTACTTGCAAGCGTACAAAGAAGGAACTGCCGAAGAGAACTACGGCGTACAGTTACCAGATACTCAGACCCTTATTAGAAGAGCAGCAACTTACAGGAGTACACGATAATGGCCTCATCATTAAGTGGTAGTCAGTTTGGTCCCTCTACTTCTGGTTCAGCAGGTTCATCTATGGGCTCTTCTGGAGGGTTCACACTCCCAACAGCACCTTCAATGGCAAGTCAAACTGCGACTACATCAACTCCTGCAACCACTTCGGGTGGAACCACATTTTCCCCTTATAAAGCAAACGCATTAGGTAATGCCATTTCATCAACAACTGGTGCCACGGATTTTAGGCAAGCAGGACAAGACTTTTCTAGAGGTGGATTTAGCGGTATTGCTGGTGGTATTGGCCACTCAATTATGGGAGGAATTAACGCAGCCTCTACAGCGGCGATGGTTGTTCCTGGAATTGGTGAAGGAATTAAAGGATTAGATATTGGTCTAAATGCTGCTGTTAAGGGCGGAGACATGCTTAAGAGTGCAGATTCTGTAGGCAGTGTTGCTCGCATTAGTTCTGATGCTGGTCATCTATCTGGTGCAGGTCACGTAGAGCAACTAGATATGTTTGGCGGTGCTGCTCAAAGAATGTCTAAACCTGCAAGTAATATCCTTCCAGATTCGCACACAGTTACAAACCCAGCACAATTTAAACCGTCTAGTACACCTCAGTTGTACCATGGAAACAATGTAGCCATGAAACCAGGAGAAGTAATTAGGCCTGGTGGCGCCACTTCTCAAGGAACAGCATTTTCTACTTCAGAGCCTAAAACTGCAGAAATGTATGCTCAAGACTCTATGAGCGGAACGAGATCTCTTCCAGGACATCCCCAACAACAATCTTTGTGGGGAGTAGTTCACAAAGTTTCTCCACTGGATAGTTCTGCAGTTACAAACGAAGGTTCTTCTGTTTTTACTTCTCCTAAGGGTTTTAAAGTAGAAGGACCTAGCCATTTAATTGATAGTGCAGGTAATCGTACATATCTTGATGGCACTAAACCAGAAGTACCAAAACCACAAATACAAAAGCCTCGTGTTGAATATCCACATCCTGCAGGAAGTAACGCTCATTTGTACGGAAGAAAATCAGGTATTTAGAAAAGGATAAACGGTGAACATACTACTATCACTAGACGGGGTACTAAGTTCGGACACAGGAGAACCAATCAGAGCAGGAGTAGCAATCTACTATGCTCTTAATAATGGTAATCGTGTCTCTCTCCTTACCTCACGTACTAAAGCCGATGCAGAGCAATGGCTATTTAGCCATGGAATTATTGGCTATGACGATCTTATTTGTGAGGATGTACATTTAGAGGGAGATGATCTTAAGCGCCGTCAATTTAAGTTACTGCGTAGCCAAGCCCCTGTAGAGTTTTATGTAGACTCAGACCCGTCTATGTGTGCATGGGTATTTGAGCAGCAACGAGTTGCCACTCTTCTATTCTCACATCCGTCATATGCCAAGATAGAAAACCGCCCAGATGCTCCTAAGCCATACCGAACATGGGCAGAGATTGAAGAGGCAGTCAACCGAGCCAACATCGCTCGTTCTGTAGACCGTCTACGCCCATCTAGTGAGATTGGCGAGTACTCTGACTAAGATCGTATTTTCAGGAGCCGAGGTAGGCTCTAACCGCACGCTCTTAGAAGGTATGAAAGTTGAGTCGATGGGACTCAACTTCTGGGGTCTTCGCAAGCGTGGGTTGCCCAAGACTAAGATCTGGCTGATCAGTGAACACTTTACCCCAGAGACTCAGGTCATCATTGAGTCAGGGGCAGCACAAGCGGACAAGGCTGGGCTATCACGGCAGGAACTGCTCTCCCTAGCCGCTGAGTACCAAGAGTTCCTCGTCAACAACGCAGATCGCGCCCTAGCATTCCATGAGTTTGATTCCCAAGTATTAGGCAGAGATTGGATAGAAGCGCAGCGCCCCTTCTTTGAGAACGACCCAAAGTTATGGGTAGTCTGGCATGAGTCATACGGGATAAGTAACTTACGAGAACTGGCGGGCCGTTATCCCAACATACTTATTCCTAACTCTGAGATAGAAGCGGTAACCAACCTGTCAGGTGTCACACGCGGTCTTGCACGGCAGACAGGAACCACTTTCCACGCCCTTGGCTGTGCCAAGCCAGACAACCTTCGACAGATACCATTTGGCTCTGCCAGCACATTGTCGTGGCTCTCACCTATGCGTAGAGGCGAGACGATCGTCTGGGACGGCAAGCAGATCAAGCGCTATCCCAAGCGCATGAAAGACCAAGCCCGCATCCGTTACAAGACTGTCGTAGAGCGTGCTGGGCTAGACTATTCTGAGTTTGTTAAAGATAGTACCCTCGAATCGACTAGAGTTGCAGTCTGGTCATACCTACAGATGGAGTCCGCTATGGAGAAGAAACCGCCTACCTTCCACGTCATTGATGGGGGAAAAAAGGACATAGTATCTGATAACAGTGATGATCTGTATACGGGGCTAATGATGGAAATGGGGGGTACACCATCTGACATTAGTGCTCCCGAAGTGAGAAAACAAGAACGCTCCGAAGTGGTAGAACGCGCCCCAGAAGAGATGCAAAATCTTCCAGTGTTTGGCTTCAAGACCAAAACAATCGTAGAGACAGGAGATGACGGCAAGGATGTTCTGCGAGATGTCCCCGTCGTTCATACCCAACAGGCAAGCCTTCGTCAGTGTGACACCTGCTTCGTTGCAAGCAATTGTCCAGCCTTTAAGCCCCAGAATCAGTGCGCCTTCAACCTGCCAGTTGAGGTAAAAACAAAAGATCAACTCAAGGCGTTACTCACTGCAATTATCGAAATGCAGGGGCAAAGAGTGGCTTTTATGCGTTTTGCTGAAGAAATGAATGGTGGATACGCAGATCCAAATCTCTCGCAAGAGATCGATCGACTACTCAAGTTGGTTGGCAATGTCAACGAGATGGATCAGAATAAAGAGTTCATTCAGATCACTGCAAGCCGTCAATCTTCTGGTGGAGTGCTGTCCGCAATCTTCGGAGATAGGGCTCAAGCACTTCGTGAACTACCTGAAACTCTCAAGGAAGAGTCAGTCACGAAGATTATTCAGTCATCTATCGAAGATTAGTAGTATCTGATAACAGCATACTAACAGGTATGAAACTGGGTAGTCGTTTACCCTTTTGTCCCAGCACTTGTCAAACTTGCTTCTTAACAGGTGCATGGTATGTTTCGTTGCCTCACAATTAGAGCCCCAAAAGTTCAGGGTATTTATACAAGTAAAGAAATAGGGTATATCAATGTCGTTATTTTCATTCAAGTTGGCTGACGACTTCATCGCTCCGTACAGGACGAAGAAGGCGCCATTTGGCTACCAAGATGCTGCAGGAAATTCAGTCGGTGAGATCACCTATCTCCGCACCTATTCACGCCTCAAGGCAGATGGTACGAAGGAGACATGGGTAGATGTATGCGAGCGAGTCATCAATGGCATGTACTCCCTTCAGAAAGATCACGCCAAGTTAAACCGCCTGCCATGGTCTGATGCCAAGGCTGCAGCCTCGGCTAAGGAAGCGTTCGATCGCCTATTTGAATTGAAGTGGACACCTCCAGGACGTGGTCTCTGGGTTATGGGTACACCTATTGTTAACGAACAACGTAACTCTGCAGCGTTGCAGAACTGCGCCTTTGTCTCGACAGGTTCGATGACAAAGACAGATCCAGCAAAACCATTTGCCTTTCTTATGGAAGCCTCAATGCTCGGTGTGGGCGTTGGCTTCGATGATAAGGGCGCAGATAAGGAGTTCACAATCTATGAGCCACAAGGCGAATACGACTACATCATTCCCGACACACGCGAGGGCTGGGTCGAGTCATCAGCCGCCCTCATCAATTCCTTCCTTAAGCCAGATCAGAAGAGGCCTGTCTTTGACTACAGCCAAATCCGACCAGCAGGAGAGCCGATCAAGACATTTGGCGGAACTGCGGCTGGCCCCGACTCCCTCATCGAGTTCCACAAAGAAGTAACTTCTATGTTTGCGGGCCGTGCTGGTGAGTTACTTACTCGCACGGATATTGCAGATATCGGTAACCGCATCGGTGTATGCGTAGTCTCTGGAAACGTTCGCCGTTCTGCAGAACTTCTTATGGGTCGTATTGATGATGAGAAGTTCTTGAACCTTAAGAACTATGAGATGTATCCAGAGCGTGCTGCCTATGGCTGGATGTCCAACAACTCTGTAGAAGTATCAGTAGGTCAGGATCTTTCCCCTATCATCGAGGGAATCTCCCGTAACGGAGAGCCTGGAGTTATCTGGATGGATGTCTCTCGTAAGTATGGACGACTTGCAGATCCAGAGAACAACAAAGACTGGCGCATCTCAGGCTATAACCCATGCGCCGAACAATCTCTTGAGTCTTATGAGTGCTGTACTTTGGTTGAGACATACCTCAATCGTCATACCGATCTTGAGGACTTCAAGCGCACTCTTAAGTTTGCTTACCTCTATGCAAAGACTGTCACTCTTCTCCCTACCCACTGGGAAGAGACCAACGCAATCATGCAACGCAATCGCCGTATCGGTACATCGATCTCTGGCGTTGCTAACTTTGCAGATAACAAGGGCTTGCCAGTTCTTCGTTCATGGATGGACGAGGGCTACAAAGTTATTCAGGGCTATGACAAGTCTTACTCTGAATGGCTTGGTATTCGTGAGTCAATTAAGACTACAACTGTAAAGCCATCAGGCACAGTCTCTATCCTCGCAGGTGAATCTCCAGGAGTTCACTGGACTGTTGGCGGTCAGTACTTCAATCGTGCAATCCGCTTCCGTAATAACGACCCAATGCTTGCTCTCTTTACTATGGCTAACTATCGTATTGAGCCAGCCAATGAAGATCCAAAGGGAACTTCTGTTGTGTTCTTCCCAATCAAGAGCGAAGCCAAGCGTTCTGAGAAGGACGTATCTATTTACGAGAAGATGGCTCTTGCTGCTACGGCTCAACGATACTGGTCAGATAACTCTGTATCTGTCACTGTATCTTTTGACCCAGAGACAGAGGCATCTGCTATTGGTACGGCTTTGCACATGTATGACGGACAACTAAAGACTGTCTCATTCTTGCCTATGATGAATGATGTCTACCCACAAATGCCGTACACACAGATCACAGAGGAAGAGTACGAGGAGGCTTGTAAGGCTCTCTTCCCAATCGACTTCGCTGGTGTCTATGCTGGTATGGCTATTGATGCTATTGGTGAGGCTTACTGCACTACTGATGCATGTGAGATTAAACTTGTGAAGGATAATCAATGATCACTGTTTACAGTAATCCAAATTGCTCTCAGTGTGAAAGTACTAAGCGCTTTCTTACTATGAAAAGCATAGAGTTTGAGGCAAAGATGATTGCAGACTCTCCTGAAATCATGCCGTTGATTGAAGAGAAAGGCTACAGGTCTGCACCTGTAGTGGTCACTGAGACCGACTCGTGGTCAGGCTTTAGGCTAGATAAACTTAACGAGTTACTTAAGTAACAAGAAGCCCTACCTTTTGGTAGGGCTTTCTTGCTTTACTTTGAGATCAACATCGTACCTGCTAGTTAAATGCCACTTATGACACTCACTGCACTGGTATGACCTACAAGGTCGTGGTCGTGTTGACTGCGTGCTAATGCTTACCTTCCAAATGATATCTAAGGCTCTATCTGCCTTGTACTTGGTTGGATAGGCTTTCTTATTCCCGCACTGCATCATTGCCCTCCTCTTTGCATGTATGTCGACGAATGTGCTCTTTTGGGTTTCTTAAATAAGAAGTCTTTGTTTGTTCCATTTTGTCAATTGTGTTGATGTCTACTGAAAATAGAGACTGATCACATTCTAGACAGGTAAGTACTATGCAACTGTCTGTATCTATTCGCCAACCTACGTGCACAAGATGATTCCAGAATAAATCATGAAAGTCCCTATCGCTTATTCTGTTGGATTTAGACACGTGACTAAAGAATTGTTCTTGAGCAGATTGCTGGTGGGGACTTACAGTGTTGTATGGCAACTCAGGTTGCACCCACTGACTCTTAACTCTGCGCTCTGTATCTTGGCGCTTTTTCTTCCACTCGTGGTATTGGTAATTCCAATTAGTACTCATAGTGTGCTCCGATGTGATGAGATGCCCCTCTTGCGAGGGGCTCTCGTGCTCCTACTTCTTCTTAGGCTTTGTCTTGCGACTTGCTTTGATCTGATGACCTACAGCCTTTACTTTAACTTTTGCTACTGCTTTATGTACCTGAGGTGTCGCTTTGTATGGGTACTGCGCTAACCAAGTCTTTACGGCTTGAGTATGCAGACCTTTCCATGCACTCCAATCTTTGCCACCATTGCTCATAAGATAAGCAACCTTGGCATTACTCACAGGATTTAGCAGTTGAGCGTTATACGCTAAACCATAATAGGCTCTTCTATCTGCGCCCATAGAGCCGAGCATGTTGATTTGGAACAATCCATACGAGTTATCTCCAGTATGAATGTTGCCATTGTAATCAAGCGCATTTCCATGTGATTCTTTCATAGCGATCGCCCAAGCATCTTCTAGTGCTTGTCCTTGGAAACCTGTGGCTTTCAAGAGGCTAACTAGTTGGGTAGGTTGAAAGACTGCCACGTTCTCGTACTGCTTGAGGACGAGCATCTTTGCCTCTAGTGCTTGTGCGTTGCTTGGGGCTATGGCTGGGGCTGAAAACCCGATCATAACCGATAGTGCTACTGCCGATGCTGAGATAGTTCCCAGCATGACTCTTGCTTTTGATATTGCTTTCATAGTTTCATCACTCCATAAAGTCATTGGCGAGTTCTCCTGCCGTTGACTGCTGGTGACGGAGGCGGTGTAAATACCTCTCCGTTGTTTTAATTGACTGGTGACCTAGACGTTCCTTGACCTCATGTACGTCTACCCCGTTCTTTAACAACAGGGTGGCGTTGGCATGACGGAGGTCATGGGTTCTAGGAGTCCAGCCAATTCCTGACTTGGCTATTGCTTGGTTCCATGTAGTTCTCCAGACTCCACGCGGTAAGTGGCTCTTATCGTTGGTCATGGTCTGCTTTACCTTTGACTTTGCCTTGGCTTGGCGGTGCTTTCGCACTGCCTCCCTGCAGGCTTGGCATCTACAGCCACCATGGGTGTAGGAGTATAGCGTTCCATGCTTGAAGCGTTTTCCCCCCGCAGCGTATGGCTGCGAAGTATCGATCTCGCGTGAAGGTTCTAGTTTACCTGTCGTTAACACGATGCTCCTTGGGAAGAGCAGGTCATCTTTTTGTAGGTCTTTTGCTAGGACATACGCTTTAATCTCATGTAATAGGGCTTTTGAGAGTGTTATTGAGCGTTTTCTGCCCGACTTGGTGGCATCTATAACCTTGAATCTCTCGCCAGAGTTGTAGGTTGCGCCCAATTCACTCACGCGTCTCTGGATAAATACCTCGCCAGAGTTAAAATTGAAGTCTTTTACCCTGAGTTCTGTAGCCTCACCATAGCGAGCACCAGAGAGAACGAGCATCTTGGCAAGTAACTTTGCACCGGAACCGGTTCCGCCAGGTAAGTTACTTAGTATTTTCTTGAATTCGGCAGGCTCTAGCACGTTGTGCAGGTCTGGCTGGTTGACCTTGACCTTGATGCCATGGGTGGGATTGACCGATATATCTTCGTTCTCCACAAGGGAGGCAAAGGCTGACCCTAGGCATGCTTTGATCTGTCCCAGCGTGGCAGGCTTAACGCCCTCGAGTCTGAGATCACTAAGTAACTTTCGAATCTGTTTGGCCGAAATGGAAGTTACTTCATGAGAGCCTAGGCGATCTAGAACGTATGTTCGAAAAGTTAATTCATAGTGCTTCTTGGTGATCGGCATAAGATCAGCCGTCTTGAGCCACTTGGTGAAGTATGTGGCAAGGCTGGAATCAGCCCCAGAAGGCTCTGAGAAGCCCAGAACCTCAGCCTTCATAGCCGAAGCCTCAGCCTTGGCATAGGAATCCCATGTGCCAGCCGAGAGGCGTTTGCCGTTGAGACGATAATAGGCGGTAAATCGCTTACCGCGTTGCACTACATAAGCCATAGCCACCTCCTCGTAGCCTGTTACTGGTCAGTACATTACCCACCAGTAGATCGATAGTCAAAGTCTGGGTATCGAGATACATAGAGAACCCAGAAGTTAGTTATACCTCCAGTACTTGAGTGGTGATGAGATCGTAGGCATCAGTGAATGCTTCTACGATCGTGGTGCCACTACCTACTGCTACCGCTTTGCTCTTCTTATCGAACAGGTTGACTCGAATGCGATCAACCATGACATCAACGTCAATCTCGTATCGGGTTGCCATGTTAGTTACCTTTGCTCTCTCGTTTGGTTATCCATGTATCAATCGTTGACTTGCTCCAGAGTGGCTTGTTGCCGATCTGTAGATCTGGCTCTGGAAGGGTGTTTCGCTTTCGATGTCTGTAGATCGTGTCGTACTTTAGACCCGTTAATTTTGCGATGTCTGTATACGTAAGCCATTCGCTCATGCTTAATTACTCTCCTAAGATTGATCTTCATTGGTTGTCTCCTGTGACTTTAGGTATTCGACAAATTTATCGATAGTCTCAGTTAGTTCTTCTACTGATTGGTCTGTGTAGGCAAGAAGAATCTCAATAATCTTCATCAGCCCCCAGATGATCATCTCTGGCTCTATGTTGTTCTCTGATAGAACGCGATCAAGATGATCGTTTGCTAAATGCTCTGTGATCTCTGGCGGTAAGCCATTAGCACGCTCTGACTCAACCTTGAATCCACGAGCGATCTTAATAAACTCACTGGCAATGATCAGTGCTTTTTTTAACTCGGTTGCCTCTTGGCTCATACTTCTCCTCGCTGAATCTTTTCTTTGCAATTGAAGCAGATAAAGATCAACCTCTCACCTGAGTTGCTATAGATAGTGTGACCTGAGTCGATCATGCCTTGGTTACTGCATGAGTCGCAGAGATCTAATTGCTCTGGTGTTACTCGTATTACTTCTGCATAGCCCACTATGAAGCCCTCCCTATTGGTTTCCTTGTGATCTCTTTCTTCCACATGTTTACTTCGTACATCTTGCCACCCCATACACCAAAGACCTCTGGCAGTGAATCTGCATACTCTCTACACTCTTTTAGAAGTGGGCATTGAATACAGATACTTATTGCCGTAGCGATGTTGTCTGCCCTTTCAAAATTATTGATTGGGAAGAACACCTCTGGGTCTACTTGAGCACAGAGTTGTGTGCCGTTGTATGGGGGTTTCATTAATAGCCTCCTAAGCAGTCCTTGCTTTTAGTATGTCTGGGTATTGCATCTTGAATCTCTACTCTAGTAGGTGCATAGAGTTGTGTGCTACAGGTAGAGCATGTGTAGTGATACTCCTCTGCCTCTAAGTCGTGCACTATCCCTGCATGAATGCTGTCAGGCATTACTTTCCTCCTCTTCATAGATTGACTTACCGACTTCCGTAGCGGTCTCTTGAAGTTGCTCACCGAATCGATCAAGTTCGATTGACTCGTATCTGTCTTGCTCAGCAACGATGTCAGTCCATTGGTTATCGGTAAGAGTTACTTCTGCATAACTCTCGACTGTTGCTTTGTCCCAGTACGCCACGATGATCTCTTCATCTGGTTTGAGGTCGCGATTTAACTGCGCAATTAATTCTTTGACTTTCATGTCATGCTCCTATTCTTATATTCTTACGAAGTTGTGTGCCTGTGTTTCGATGAGATCTCCCTCTACAACATATATGTCAGAGAGGTTGAGTGTCTTGTACTTCATGGTGTGAGGGTTGCTGGGAGTCGTGTAGCCTACGATGAACCTGCGACCCTGAGTGCCTACAACTACGCCGTTGCGTAATCTGCCATGCGCTTGAATCCATACCCAGTCATGCACCTTGAGGTTGTAAGGCTGAGTAGTTGTTTTACCCCACACTAGATTTCCTGCTAACTCGTTAAGCACTGACTTGTGATCAAGAAGAACCGCCTCAATATCGATGCGCTTCTTTGCTTTGCTCGTTGTCTGCTTCTGCGAGTTAGTTGTGTAGTTATCCACGATGAATCGGTCATTTCCCCAAAGATGATCTAGTATCTCTGGTTCAACGTCACGATCTCGAATGCGCCATGCATAGGCTGAATAACTTGTCTCTGTCTGCCACTCTCCACGATCTGGTAAAGCCTTTGCTTGATCTTCACTGAACCTACCGCAGTGACCATTCTCAAGAACGAATGCCCAGTTGGTAGTGACCTTACGAATGATCAATTGATGACCCTTGTATGTCTCTTCGCTGTAGGAGATCTCGGAGTATTTGATCTCTGCAGTGTTACCTAAGTGTTTACGATTGATATAAGTAGAGTAAGTGACGTCACCTTGTTTGGTTGAGTACTGGTTGTTCTCGTAGTAGTGCTTTAACCGCGTTAAGTAGAATGAGTCTGTCATTTCACCATGTCCCTTGCTTCTAGAACCTTCTCTACTATTACCTGCATGACTGATGTATCAATCTCGAATAAGTAAGTAGGTGTGTACTCACCTAATGAGTTGCGCTTGCTACGAGAGGACATAGAGATTGACTCAACGCGATCACCAATGATCGTACGAAGTGAATCTTTGACTGCCTTAGCCAATCGATCTGCACGCTCCTGTTGCTCACGCTCTTTGCGCTGACGTTCTTCAAGTGCAAGACGTGCTTCTTCAGCACGCTTGAATGCGATCTCCTCAGCGATATTCCACCGAGTCTCTAGTGACTCATAATCAGAGACGATGTCCTGTGCACGTGACACCCAGTAAATAGGCTCTACACCATAGGAGTATGACTTGACGAGGTATCCCACAGAGCGAGAGCCCTGTGGTGCTCGTTTGAAGGTAGGGTTGTCTGGAGTGTCTGACTTGTAGACAACGTACTCATACTTATCGAGGCTTACGAGTTCTGCCTTAGCAAGATCTCTACGCTCTACTGACTCTGGGTTCTTCTTATTTGCTGATGAGTACTCCCAAGAAGGAATGACTCCGTATTTAATACCTACTTTAAGATCTGCTTGCTTCATGTTGTCCTCCTTATGCGTTAGTTAGTCTGCGAGAGATCGCGTACTTAACGATCGCTCGTGCCATGGTAATTAGGTCGAATGGATTACGTACTACTGCACCGATCTCACACTTGTGTGCTTTATCTGCAGTCAGTTCTATCTCTTCGTTGCCCTCTGGAATGTAGGCAAAGGCAGTCAGCACACCAGAGCGAGCCATACGTTCGATCGCTTCATTGTTAGTGTCTTGATCGCCGTACCACACTCCGTCAGTGATCGCGAAGAAGATCTTGATCTTGCGATTACTTTCAGCAAGAACCTTGGTTGCATACCTGATCGCTTGATCTGGTTCTGTACCGCCGTTGCTGAACGCATCTCTGATGAATGAATTCGACTTCTCAGTTGCATGGTAGAGAAGGCGTGCTTCGTCAGAGAACGTGACTACTGTTGTGCTTGCATCGATACGATCGAGTGCACGCTTGATCGCATACATCGCACGATTGGCGTTTGCGATCTTCTGTCCACTCATTGAGCCAGAGTTATCAAGCACAATTACGCACTCGATATCTGTAGCATCTTCACGACCTTCGTTCCATTGATCGAAGATAGTGTCGAAGTCATCGCCCCTAACGTAACGACCGATACTGAGTCGACCTGAGTTCTCGTAGGTATCCCAAGCAGGTTCGAATGATGCACGCAAGCGTTCAAGTTCACGACCGAATGATCGAGAGGCTTCTACTGTCACGTTGTCTGGGACTAACTCCTTCCAGTTAGCACGTATTGGTTCGCTTTCGTTATTCGAATCCAGAAGTGGCTTGCCATTGATCACTCGTAGCATGTCGTTGATCTCTTGAGCAATACCAGACTGGCTAAGAATCTCACCGAGGATTGTCTCGATTAATTCACCAGCAGTATTGCCAGCACCTTCTCCAGAGTTCACATTATCGCTTGGCTCTTGAGCATCTCCACTTTCAGAGTCGGTGATCTCATCATCAGACTTTTGATCACTAGGCTCTTGATCTTGATCATTGAATTCCGACCAATCAATATCTTCTGCATTAATCTCTGGTAGATCATCATCGATATCTTTTGATTGGCTATTAAGACGATCGCGCTCCTTCTCCTGCTGACGTGGTGGGACTGGGCGAGAGTTGACTGATGACTCGATACCTTCTGTTGGTCGAGCACCATGACCACATGGGTCGATTACTTTGATTGGTGTACCTGTACCTGTGCCGTCATCTTTGACTGCCTTGTACTTTGGCTTACCAGTCTCTTCACCATTACCACCTTCGCTCTTCGGTAGCAGGTTGTAGTACTGCTCGATTAATTCGACTCCACGATCTGTATCTGTAGGGAATACAAGGGTGCGGTATTCATTGATGATCGCTTTGAATTGATCGATCTTATCTTGATGCGGATATAGCGCACGAGACTCTTTACGAATCTCGATTGGCAAGTATCTGCGACCACAGAGAAGTGGGTATGAGTTCTCGAATACTTCTGGGTTGTTCTTGAAGTGAATCAAGATCATAGACACGAACCATGGGATAGTTGAAGGGTATTTAGCAGTGAAGAATGACTCGATACGTTGATCTTCTAACGCATTGAATGCAGTCCACATGTTCTTATCGATCACTCGCTCAACGAGATCGCTACCTTGACGGCTGGTGTAGAGGATATGGCTTACTTCATGAAGATCAAGTCCCTTGATGCCAGCGATTGACTCTGGCGTATCAAGATCACCGATCTCATTGGAATTGAAGAACACTTCACTAGCCCCAGACCACGCTGGTGCTTTGACTGGTGAAGTCTCGACCTTAACTGTTACAGGTCGAAATGAGAAGGCAGAGTTAACTCGAGAGAAGAATCCAGTAAATCGTTCGATACGCTGGCGTTTAGCCTCTAGTTCTTTCTGCTCTTCACTTATCTCTTGTAGTTCTTCGAAGATCTTACCTAGATCGGTGATGTTGATCTCGCTCATGACGTGCTCCTTAGACTGTTTCGTACTCTGGTGTTACTTGCTCTTGATCGATGCCTAGATCGTCCTTGATATTGAATGATGCGCCCTCTAGGAGCATCTTTACTGCTGGTCGTTCTTCATCATTGAAGTTGTTAGCGAACACTTCACACGCAAGATCGAAGTTCAATTCACGTGCTACTAATTCGAACGTCTTGAGAATGCGTGGAGTGATCGGTGTCTCGAATACTGTGGACTTGCTTGCTTGTCCTAGATCAACGCCACGAGATTGTGATCGCATACCGAATGCAAGATCAAGCAGAGAGCCTGATCGAATAAACTTGCTTTCGATGTCACGATCGTATTCGTAACGAAGTTTTAATTGGAAGCGATCAGCCCACGACTCTGAGAGAGGTTGTCGACCTCGGTACATTGGGTTCCAGTCACCGATGATAAGCAGGTCTGGGTGAGCATGTACGACTTCGTAATCGTGTGCTGTGAGTGTGAGTGTACGGCGGTGATCTGTACCTTCATGGAAAAAGTACTGAGCATTCTTTGCGAGTTGATCAACCTCACCGAGATTGAGCACTCCACCTTCACGCCATACTTTGACATAGATTGAGTCGACCCATTCGAGTTTGCCGTCCTGTGTGACCCAGTTGCCTTGTAATTCGTTAGCACTAAGTGCTGAGTTTGACGGAAGTGATACATAGGGAAGTCCTCTCTGGCTTGCGTAGTACTGCGCGAACGATGTCTTACCTGTACCAGCGTGACCAGCATTGAGAATGTTGATCTTATTCTTTAGTGCGAAGTCTGCGATCTGAACACCTGTGACTCCACAGAATGATCGATCTACGTAGTGATCTTGTGATGCTATTGAAGGAATTAATTGATTGAGTGAATGCATGTTGTTCTCCTAGTTGTAGTCGGGTGTAGATACTTCTGGGTCTTTGATGATTGCTTGCGATGTATCGAAGAGATCATCTAACGAGTTAGCGATATCTACGAATGTGTTGTGCTCTTCTAACCTATGCTCGATGATTGCTTTGAGTTTAGTGAGTGCAGATTCAAGAGTTGCAGTTATGACTATGGGTGCACCAGTTTCGTTGGCGAATTCCAGCGACTTATCAAGCATGGCACCCATGATGCCTAATTCATCTAATTCGAATTCGTACACTTAGTCCTCCTCGTTAATCCACGCATTGAGTCGTAGAGCATTGACTATCTCCCATGGTGTACAGGTTGATGAGTTCCTGAATTCGACACCAGCAGGTAGTTCGATCTCGGTAGTGGTGTCACCCTCGTTGATCTGATTGATCGCCTTAACTGCTGGCTCGACCATGAATTGCGGTACTGGTGGATAGCAGTTACCAGCGAAGTGAATTGAGATCTGTTGATCAATCGATTGTACGAATTCGCCAGAGGCGAGGTCTTGCGCGAAATTAGAGCCCATTGGATTCTTCCTCTTCTAGAGTTTGACGGAGTAGTTCTGAGTCGGGAGTAAGTAAGTGATCAAGCCACACCGCGAAGAGTGTGACTGCTATACAGGTTATAAATAAGAACGCGATCATGACCAGACTGCCCTTCTGACGAGTGATTGGTGCTTGCTAGTAGTGACTGAGTACCTGACGGCTGGTATCTCCCAGCCACCAGAGTGATGCCACGCAATAGGCGTGCCATAGGAGTAGACGATGTAGTGGGGTTGCTGGCTATTGAGAAGTGCTACGAGATCACTCTGCAACCTGCCATATCCGATGTAATCGGAATTCGGATAGATACCAGCCATGGAATTGGCTTTGAATGGTTGGCGATTGGCGATGTATTCGAGTGCACCTGAATTGCTGGTGCGCTTGCCCTGAACCTCTTTGTATAGCGTGCTCACTTATTGCCCTCCCACTTTACGAGTTTGCAGACGTAGCCCTCTGCCTGCCATGAACACCCTCTGTAGACAGGGTGGTGAGTGAGTCGGAATGCGACTCCCCAGATACCGATGATTAATGCAAGAATTATTACTGCAAGTGTTTTCATGAATTGATCTCCAGATTGTCATAGTCGATGATCTCAACCTCAATACCAGCAGGACACTGTGTTACTTCTGCAACACCGCCTGAAACTGTGATGATTACTTTGTTCATGCGTTTACCACCTCTGGCGTTAGTTGACTGATAAGGAATGCATAGAGAGAAGGGGCTACAGAATGACGTAGCACTTCAAGATCGTTGTCGATGTTGTTAAGTTCCACTTACTTCAATCCTTTCAATATCTCTGCGACTTGCTGAAGTTGATCTTCTGTTAAGTGATCGATCTGAATGGCTGACTCGAAGCCGAATATGTCTTTGCTCATTCGCTCTCTCGATTCAATTGCCCAATAAATTCCATGGACACGAGGTATGCCCTGTTGTACGCAATAAAGTCCTCAAGATCGTCAATTGTGTCGATGATGTAGGAGTAGTCCACGATCTCGTGATCGGCTGACCACTCGCGCCTGATCTTGCCCTGAACCTTGAGTCCCATTTAGTTGACCACCTCTTCAAAATATGAGTCGACATAACCGCGTAGATAGCGTTCATAGAGTTCGACAGTTGATTGGATAGGTTGCTTGTATTTCGCAATACGTAGGAATTCGTTGCGTTGAACACGTGATCGACTGCCGAAGATTGAAGTTGCTAGGCGTTCGATCATGGTGTCCAGAACCTTGATCTGTTCATCAGTTGTAGATTGACCGCGTTGCCAAGCGAATTCGCGAGCGATTCGCGCCTTATCGGATGTGAGTTTGTGTGTTGCCATGATTACGCACCCTTCCGAAGATTGCGGAAGTATTGACGGCACTCTGCACACCAGCACTTGCACTCTGGCAAGTTGCTATCGGAGGAAACGCAGATTGCATGTTGACTGCATGATGTATTTTTCTTTGTCATTGGATTTGCCCTTCATGTAGAGATAGCACCAGATTGCTACCAGAACCGCCCACGATCGAGTCATGGACAGTTCTGGGAGCAATTAGTAGGGGCTGGTGTCACTGTTCTGTCGGTCGGATTGATTACCGCCTGCACCTGAATGGCAGTCCATGACCAGCCCCGCTAATTGTGTTCTGAGTTCTCTATGTAATTCGATACCCCTCGCAGGTTTTCGTCACGCGGGTCAGTTCCCTAGGGATTTAATGACTGTTGCCCACTACACCGACTAACTGCTGTGTATCTGTACCCTTTACCACTTCTGGCTTTGATTTCGATCGGTGCCCCTAGGGGATTCTGACCTGATCTAATCGCTACCGCGTGTGTACAAGGAGCACTATTCCGTATTTATAGGACAAGGTCAAATAGGCGCACGCATTTATTGGGTCGATATGTCCGATTTATATGCATATTTTGTGGGGTGTAAGTAACTTTGACCAGTCATCGTGTCCATAATGTCCGATATGAGTAGATTGATGAAATTAGTTGAAGATTCAATTAGTTAGTTGAAAGTTAAACGATCGTGAGGCACGTGATCGCGTGAAATCGCGCCAAGTGTTTTTTCTTCCAGAGTTTGATAATCAAATAGAGAGAGAAGAAGAAGAATAAGAAGAGAGAGATAGATTCGTGATGATCTGTTGCAGTGCATGCAGAGTTGTATTGATTGATTGCATGTGCAGTTGTCCGATGTATTCGCACATGCATGCAACGCGACAACGATGCAACGATGCACGCATGCACGTATCTGTTATTAGTGGGGTGGCACACCTGATCGTCTGGTCGTACCGATGCAGGCATGCAACATTCTGCGACAGTAGCCGAGCCTGCAGAGTGATCGTGTCACCAAGATTGTCACCATGCAGGCATGCAGGCACGCATTCACGCGTGTGTTAACACCGATGTACATGACTTGTAATGATGTGCAAAGTGTAAACATGCAGGCAGACCCCGCACCCCCCACAGTTAATCGTGATCGCTGGCGAGAAGGTCCAGGTCTGAGGCATGGTTGAGGGGTACAGAGCCAGGCAGTAGCCCTAAAATCGGGTTATGAGCAACCTGAATCCCCACCAGTTCCCTGAAAACTACCCTTCAGGTAAGCCTCTCAAGAGCAAGTGGATCCCTCAGCAGACCGATCGTCGCGGCCTTAAGTGGCATATCATGGATCGTCACGTCAGATTTACAGAAAGTCGCCTATCTACCCCTGAATCACCCGCATGGGCAAAGAATGACGCCCCACCTCGTGGCAAGATGAGCGATAACGAGTACCACGATCATCTCCACTCTCTAGGCTTTTTCGATAAAGATAGCGAGCACGAGCACTTTACCCCTAAAAATAAGCGTTAATTACAATCGTAAAGATTCTGCGCCCTGATAAACTAGCCTCATGACAGCCTGTGAGTGGTGCAAAGGCAGCGGATTGCTCCAATCTGACGAAGATTGCCCCTGTGTCACCCTACAATGCGGCTGCAAGGCCTGTAAGGACGTAAAATGAGCGGTCAAGACGAGTACGGCGGAGATCTACCTGTAACAACGGGTAATCGCACCCGTATGCCAGCACTGGCGTGTAGCCACTGCCCTGCTGCATTCTTCAGCCATGAGAATCACCACAACCATATGCTGGCAAAGCACCCCGATCAACCCGTTGCAGAGGCCTGGCAGTCATCGCCAGAGCACCATGTGACCTACTATCCAAATTTCAATCGTCAGACTCCTCATATGTACATCCTTTCTAAGGGTGATAAGCACGTTGCTAATATGGTGACCAGTCATACAGGTGAAATTTTGGGCATCGAGTCCCATCCAAAGATGCGCCGCCAAGGATTGGCGACTGAACTCTTGAACGCCGCTAACGAGCATGCAGAGACCACACCAGGCGTTCCAAAACCTACCTTCTCTAAGACCCGTACCTCAGCAGGCGATAAGTTCCAAAAATCTGCCGCTAAGAAGTTGGGCGGTGAGGCTCCAACTGGAGGATCTCTCCTCTCTCCTCGCCAGATGCAGGGAATGCTGAGTTTCGACTAATGGGAGCCCAAAACGTTTCTAGAGAACAGTTTCAAAACCATATGCAGGATATGCGGACTGAGTCAGACAATATTGGAACTGCCCCAACAGATACACCTGTAGCCGCCAA
>Ga0007866_1000157_pt1 | contig 19149 bp, 18 predicted proteins | sample CryBogCBH18Jul07_FD_71223 | JGI IMG/M metagenome (GOLD analysis project Ga0007866, IMG submission 71223) | Freshwater microbial communities from Crystal Bog, Wisconsin, USA - CBH18Jul07 | ecosystem: Environmental > Aquatic > Freshwater > Lake | place: Crystal Bog, Wisconsin, USA | collected... | reverse complement strand
GCATTTGAACGCAATTGGGGAACATTTAAAGGCGGTAGCAGATGGTGATATTCGGCGGCTTGTCATTAACGTTCCGCCGCGTACATCAAAGTCCTCAATGGTTTCCGTTGCTTTCCCCGCGTGGATTTGGGCGCAAAGGGAATACGGCCCCCTCTCAGGCCCGCACGTCCAGTTCCTGTTTGCTTCTTACGCACAAACCTTGTCTATTCGCGACAGCCTTAAAACGCGCCGCCTCCTTGAAAGCCCTTGGTATAAACGGTACTGGGGGGAGCGATTTAAAATTACATCGGATCAAAACACAAAAGTCCGCTTTGACAATGATAAAGGCGGATATCGACTCGCGACTTCCGTTGACGGATCGCTTACCGGTGAAGGTGGTAGCATCATCATTGTTGACGACCCCCACAACGCAAACGAAGTGGAGTCCGATCTTGTCCGTGATGGTACGCTCGAATGGTGGGATCAATCCATGTCCACCCGTCTCAACGACCCAAAGACGGGCGCGTTCATCGTCATTATGCAGAGACTCCACGAAAATGACCTTACGGGTCATATTTTGTCAAAAGACATCGGAAATTGGACGCATTTATGCTTACCGATGCGTTTTGAATCAGATCGCCGCTGCATTACTCAATGGTTCATTGATGAACGAGAGGAAGGAGACCTTCTTGTTCCTGAACGATTTGGGGATCCGGAAGTCACGGAACTTGAAACCCGCCTTGGCCCATTCGCGGCAGCGGGTCAGTTACAGCAGCGCCCGGAACCAAAAGGCGGCGGCATCATCAAAAGAGAGTGGTGGAACCTTTGGGATGAGACTACGTCCGGCGCGGAAGGCCTCCCCAAAACCGTTTACCCACCGTTTGAGTATGTCGTCGCTTCGCTCGATACAGCCTATACCACAAAGCAAGAGAACGATTATTCGGCTCTAAGTATATGGGGCGTATGGACAGACCGCCAAGATAACCGGCGGATCATGCTCATTTACGCGTGGCAAGACCGCCTCGAATTCCCGCAGCTTGTGAAGCAAATCGGGTTACTGTGTAATAAATTCAAGATCGATAAGCTTCTTATTGAATCAAAAGCAGCGGGTATATCCGTCGCGCAAGAAATCAGGGTGCATTTCTCCCGCGAAAGTTGGGGGATACAGCTCGTTGACCCGGGTCGGGGGGACAAAGTAGCCCGTGCGTACGCCATCCAACATCTTTTTGCGGATGGGATGATCTACGCGCCTGATTTTGATTGGACGGAAAAGATGATTGCCCAAGCGACATCGTTCCCGAAGGGAACGCATGACGACTTGGTTGATAGTATGACTCAGGCGCTTTTACATCTACGAACCATTGGTTTCGCACAAAAACCTGTTGAAGCTATAGCGGAAAAGACCGAAGCTATGTTATACAGGCCACAAAGTAACGCAAAACCGCTTTATTGGGTATAACACATGGCTCTCGCCCCTTTTAATCTTCGCCAGAACCCCGTATCCGGCAAAACATACGACGATTATGACCCTATGGATGTTATTCTTGAGGGTAGTGGGGACATTGAACCCAAAATCGATATGGATAAGGGTTACATCAAAGTCGAGAACGCGGACGGATCCGTGACCATTAACATTGGTCAAATGGCAAACCCGCAAAAAAAGTCTGAAGAAGATTTTAACGAAAACATTGCGATGGACCTTGATGGGTCCGCTTTAGGCCAAATTTCCAACGAATTGTTGCGTTTAATTGAGCAAGACGAACAATCTAGAGCCGAATACCTTCAGCAGATGGTTATGGGTTTGGAGTTGTTGGGTACTAAAATTGAATCCCCTAAATCCAATTCGGCGGATGGGTCTACGTCAGTTGAGGGTCAAGCAACCGTCAAACATCCCCTTCTTTTGGAAGCTATTGTGCGGTTTCAAGCGAACGCGCAAGGTGAAATGTTACCGGCGGCTGGCCCCGTAAAGGTTAGGAATGACGGGTATCAAAACCAAGCGGTTGAAGTAGAAGCGCTTGCGTTGGAAATGGATTTTAACCATTATTTAACGGATACTGCCAAGGAATATTACCCCGATACGGAACGTATGTTCTTTTCCCTTGGGTTCTGCGGGACCGCGTTTAAAAAAGTGTATCACTGCCCGATACGCCGTCGGCCCGTATCTGAATTTGTGGATGTGAAAGATGTTATTGTTTCCAACGCGGAGACAAACATTGAATCCGCGCAACGCGTCACGCATCACATCAAAATGCAACCTTCGGTTATGAAGCGCATGCAGTTGTTGGGTGTATACCGCGCTGTTGCTTTGTCAGATGCTGGCCCCACAAAAAAGAACGTCGTTGATGAAAAAATTGATGATATTCAAGGGATTAAGCCGACTCAAACATCCAACCTTGAAAACGAATTGCGTGACGTATACGAATGTTACTGTGAGTTGGACATTCCGGGGTACGAACACGAAGATGCTGATGGAAATATTACGGGCCTTCGCCTCCCTTATCGGGTCACAATTGACAAAACGAGCCGCGAAATCCTAGAGATTCGGCGGTGGTGGAGACAAGGTGATGATAATTTCCTGCGTAAAGGGGTGTTTGTCGAGTACATCTTTGTACCCGGTATTGGTTTTTATGGCTTTGGCTTACTTCACTTACTCGGTAATTCAACTATGGCGCTAACCGCCGGTTGGCGGTTGTGCATCGACAACGGGATGTTCGCAAACTTCCCCGGATTTATTTACGCAAAACAAGCGGGTCGCCAATTAACAAACGAATTCCGCGTTGCGCCCGGTTCTGGCGTGGGTATTGAAACTGGCGGACAGCCAATTCAAAATATTGTTTCTAATCTTCCGTACCGTGGCGTAGATGGAGCGTTCTTGCAACTTCTTGAATTGATTGATCAATCAGGTCAACGTTTGGGCGGGACCGCCGAAATGAAAGTCGGTGAGGGAAATACGGAAGCCCCCGTTGGCACAACAATTGCTTTGATTGAACAGGCTCAAAAAGTCATGTCATCCGTCCACAAACGGATGCATAACGCGCAGGCTCGTGAATTTGCGTTGCTTCGTGACCTCTTTAAAGAAGATCCGGAAAGCTTCTGGCGTGATAACAAATTCCCCGTTGGAACTTGGTCGGAATCAATTCTGACAAAAGCACTTGATAACGCTAACTTGGTACCCGCAGCGGACCCTAACACCCCATCTCAAACCGCCCGCATTCAAAAAGCGATGGCTTTGAAACAACTTCAGGCGGCTAACCCCACTTTGTACAACGCGCAAGCGGTTGATGAACGTGTATTGACGATGTTGGGTATTGAGGACGCTAAAACCTTGTTTGCCCCGCAACAGCCGCCGGATCCAATGCAAGACCCCGCAATGGTTATGGCGCAAGCTAAAATGATGGATTCGCAAGCAAAAATTGCGGAAGTCAAAGTCAAGGCGGTATCCGCGCAAACTGAAGCGCAAAATCGCGCTGCGGACCGTGAAAGTAAAGAACAAATTGCGTTGTATCAGCTTGCTCGCGAAATTGCTGTCCATCCCGAAAGCGCTCATATCGCTGAAAATGTTATTGAGCCAGACATGCAAAATTTGAAGCAAAATCCTAACGTATAGGCCATTGGCAGGGTTAAAAAATTAGTTTATGGTGCGAAAATCCACCGTGGAGAACCAGAATGTCACACTACAAGCATGAAGCAAAACAGTCTCGCCATGAAAAACTAAAGAGCATGGGCGTTGATAAACCGCATAAAACCGCGAAACATTTTGATGATACGCATCCTTATGACGGCGTTCCGCTTCTGACGACGGACGAAAATTCTGGTTTGCAGCCCGTTGGTAAACAGCGTTTTAGACGCGGGGGTAAGGTGGCTCATGCTGAAGGCAAAGCCGCCAAACACCATTTGGGTCATAAGCCTCGCGTTAAAAAAGAAATCGGCGGTGGACTTCGCAGCGAACATACCCAATACGAAAAATCCCGTCAAAAAGCGGTAAATGAAGCTTCTGATTACGGTATGGATAGTGCGCATAACGAAGATACTTTGCGTGATGCGACCCGTAAATTTGAACAGACCGCTAAAGAAACTGGTTATGCGGCTGGTGGTTTGACTGGTCTGAACCCCATGCTTCGCAAAAAACGCGTAGCAGCACTTGCGATGCGTAAAAAGAAAGCTGGCCTTCCATATGCTCCCCCCGCAATCGGTGGTATAGGCATGCCCCACAAAAAAGGTGGTGCCGTACACAAGCATGAAGATGTGGCCGCTGACAAAAAGCTTATCAAATCAATGGTTAAGGGTGAAGCGCTCAAGCACCGCGAAGAAAAATGCTGGGGCGGTAGAACCAAAAAAGCTGACGGCGGCGGCATGCGTTCCGAAAGCACCCAGCTGGCTCGCGCACAACGCGAAGCAAAAGATGCTTATGATGACGTTTATCCAAGCAGCCCCGGTAAAATGGTTAGCAATTTGTTGAGCCCAAGCAAATGGGAAGGGCAAAACAGCCGCATGTATCAAAGCGGTAAAGACCTTGCTGATACAAAACAGCAAACTGGCGAATACAAAAAAGGTGGCCGCGCACATCGCAAAGCCGGTGGTAGAACCACGATTAATCTTATTGTAGATGCCGGTGGTAAGCAGGCTCGCGGGCAGGCTCCTATGCCTATGGCTGGCGCTCCCGCTATTCCCCCACAGCTTGCTGCTGCCCTTGCGGGCGGCGCTGGTGGTCCTCCTCCCGGCGGTCCTCCTCCGGGTGCAATGCCTCCGGGCGCGGGCATGGCTGGTGCTGGCGGTGGTTTGGGCGCAGGCCCAGCTATGAATGTTGGGAAACCCGGTATGACGGCTCCCACACCCCCGATGCGCAAGTCGGGTGGTCGTGTTGGCGGCAAAGCCCTACAGGCTTCTATGCCAGCACATCAAGAGCATGACTATGGTTCTGGTTCCGGCCTTGGCCGTTTAGAAAAACGGAAATGGCCTCTTGCAAAATAAGGAGGTGCAGTGAATAGTTTTGACTTGTTGTTCTATCGCAAGCTGCGTGAACGACTGAATGAGGAAAAGTTGACCCGGGCGGAATTCATCCTAAGCGGGTCTTATGCAACACTAGAGGAATACAAAAACGCCGTCGGATATCTAAAAGCGATTTCTGACACACTTATCTGGGCGCATGAGATTAACGAACAGTTAATCGGCGACAACAACAACGCGAGATAGGATACAATATGACGTATATGAAAATGGAACACGTGGGAGACCCGCGTGAACAAATCGGTAACGCTATCGGTGACCTTTCTAAAGTAGATATTTTCTTTAATTGGGTGCTTGTAGCAGTGTACAAGCGACCGGAAAAAACCAAATCCGGTATTTATTTAACAGATGATTCGCGCAAAGAAGACGAATATCAGGGAAAAGCTGGCCTTGTTTTAAAAAAAGGCGTTCAGGCTTTTGTTGATGACGCGAATACTTCCTTCCAAGGACAAAACGTGAACGTTGGTGATTGGGTTGTAATTCGTCCGTCGGACGGATGGCAGGTCATGATCAATGGTGTGCTTTGCCGTATGGTGCAGGATGTCCAAATTCGCCTTCGCATTGAATCTCCAGACGTAGTTTTTTAAGGTGATACATGGATAATACAGCAGCTAAAGAAGTCATTGTTGACTTAGCGCCGCCCGCTGTCGAAGAGATCGATATCGGTGCGGATACCCCCGCAAAATTGCCTGTAAACGCAGTGGAAAAGGAGGAAGAGGTTCCCCTTTTAAGCGCGGATGAAGGCATTGAACAGCTAAAACGCGAATTAGAAGCTAAAAAGCGTGAAGCTGAAGAGATTAAACGCCAAAAATATGAAGCGGAACGGAATCTTTATCAAAAAGAAACCGAAATTCGCACATATGCAACGCAGGCGGCTGATTCTCAACACACCGCATTTGTAAATGCTATTGCATCGTACGAACGCGACGGTGAAATGTTGGAAAAAGAGTATGCGAGTCGCCTTGAACAAGGCGATTATCATGCTGCCGCCAAGCTTCAACGTCAAATGGCACAGGTTGAAAGCAAGCTTGCGACTTTGCAACAAGGGCGCGAAGCCCTTGAAGAGCGGATCCAAATGGAACGCTCCAGACCGGAACCACAATATCAGCAACCGTCGTATGAACAAACTAATTACGACCCTATTGAAGCTGAATTGCAGCGTTTATCGCCTGAATCACAAACATGGTTGCGTAAAAATATCCATTTAATGCAGGATCAACGGTCAAAAAACATGTTGGCGGCTGCTCATTATAAGGCGATTGCTGACAATTACCAGCCGGATACACCGCAATATTTTCAATATCTTGATAATGAACTTAATGCACCGGCTCGTGAGGTTGTTTCCGCTCCTAAACAACGCAGTGTTGTGACTGCTGCACCTGTCGCACGAGGCGGAAGTGTACCAACTATGGGTCAAAATCAAACTCGCGTGACACTTACACCCGAAATGCGGGCATATGCTGAAGAAGTATTGGGTATGTCCGATGAAGAATACGCGGAAGCAATGGTACATTACGCCAAGAAAGGCCAGTTGAAACTATGAATGACATCAAACGCAAGCCGGGCCGCCCCCGCAAAATAGAAATTGAAGAAAATACACCTGTTTTTGAGGATAATGTTGTGGAAAATCAACCAATTGAAGTAAAATCAGCACCCGTAACACGCGGTGTTCGCGAAGCGGCTATTAGAGCGGAGCAAATTCGCAATAGAACCCGTGACGCAGAAACGGATATGGCGATTTATGATAAGTTTTACATTGATCCACGCGATATTCCGGATGGTTGGGATTATAATTGGAAGCGTTACGAGACTTTGGGTCAAACTGACGGGTCGTACGAAGTAGAATTAGCGCAATCTGGATGGGAAGCGGTTGATGTTAGCCGCCATCCACACATGATGCCCGCTAATTATAAGGGGCCAATCATCCGTGAAGGTATGATGCTCATGGAACGCCCAGCGGAAATTTCAAACCGTGCTAAGTTCTTGGAATTGCAGGAGGCTCGTCGCGTTGTGAAAGAAAAAGAACGCGCTTTGGGCATGGCTCCATCGGGTACTTTTGAGCGCGATCAACGTCGCACACAAATTAATAAAGAATATATTCCGATGGAAATTCCAAAAGGCTAAAAATTAGTAATTTTTTCCTTTAACGCACTTGCGCAGTAAATAATTAATGTGTTATTTACTGCGTATTCACTTCCGTTACGCGCCGTAGCGGGCTTTGCTGACTGATCTTAACATGACGCGCTGTCAAGAGGTAAGATCATTCCAGACAGGAGCTACCTATGGCGAACACATCAGCGCCCAACGGTTTCCAACTTGCTGGATTTCTTGACGGGCGTGACGGTTCTTTGGGCCAATCGCAGTGGCAGATCTCCAGCGGTGATTCTAACTACTACATGACGGGTGACCCCGTCGCTCTCTCCGGCGGCTATTTGACAGCCGCTACTGTCGGTGCAAACCAAATCCTCGGTATTTTTATCGGTTGCGAATACTACTCTTCAGCCGTTAACCGCGTCATTTGGTCTCCTTATTGGCCCGGCGGCACGACCGTTCCTACCGGAACCGTCATCACTGCATGGGTTATTACTGACCCACAGGCTCTCTTTAAAGTTCAATCAAGCGGTTCTTCTGCTGTTGTGCAGTCAAACGTTGGTAAAAACATTGACTGGGCTGGTTTGACAACCTCCCCGACCTCCGCACAGCAGTTTAGTGGTCAGTCTATTGCTTACGCAAACCAAGCAAACATTTCCGCTTCCACGAACTATGCATTCCGCATTTATAATCTGATTACCGCCCCTCCCGGCGCGAACGGCACGGACACTACAACCGCGTACAACTACATCACTGTAGCGTTCAACAATCAGACCTTCCGCACCACAACCGGCCTGTAAGGAGTAACACACAATGGCTATTAATCTTAGTCAAATTCGTGACCTTCTCCTCCCCGGTCTCCGTGGCGTTGAAGGCAAATACGCACAAATCCCAAGCCAGTACGACAAGGTGTTCGAAATCACCAAGTCGAACATGGCGCTCGAACGTACCGCTGAAATGCGTTACCTCGGTCTGGCACAGTTGAAGACTGAAGGTGGTAACACCCAGTTCGACAACGCTGCTGGCGAGCGTTACGTGTACAACCAAGAGCATAACGAAATTGCTCTCGGTTACGCGATCACCCGTAAGGCGATTGACGATAACCTGTACAAAGCACAGTTCAAGCCAACCAACCTCGGCCTCGTTGAGTCCTTCCATCAAACGAAGGAAATCTACTCTGCTAACGTTCTGAACACTGCGACGACTTACAATGCGTCCATCGGCGGTGACGGTGTTGCTCTTTGCTCCACCTCGCATCCTATCGACGGCACCACGATTGCCAACAAGCCGACCGTTGACGTTGACCTCAACGAATCGACCCTCTTGAATGGCATGGTCGCAATTCGTCAGAACTTCCGTGACATCGCTGGCATTAAGATCTTCGCTCGTGGCCGCAAGCTGATCGTCCCTCCTTCATTGGAGCCGGTTGCTATCCGTCTGACGAAGACCCAGTTGCGCCCCGGTACAGCAGATAACGATGTGAACGCGATCCTCATGACCGCAGGCGGCTTGCCTGAAGGTTATATGGTCATGGACTTCTTGACCTCCAACTACGCTTGGTTCTTGCTGACCAACGTAAAAGGTCTTGTGTACATGGAACGAGTTCCTTTCGAAATGGATATGCAAGTAGATTTTACGACAGACAATCTGTTGGTAAAAGGCTACGAGCGTTATTCGGTCGGCTACTACAACTGGCGTTCGATCTACGGTTCATTCCCAACTTCGTAAGATTGGAGACAGCAAATGTCTATTACAGCTAACTCCGGTCCTTATATTTCGTATGGGCAAAACACCAACCCAAATAGTCCGTCGATGACGGATTATAATCCGGAAGCTGGCCCGTCGTTGTTTTACAACGGCGTGGCTCTTTTGGATAACCGTTGGCCTTACAGCTACGAGCCGGGACAAAATTTCGGTAACGTAACTGCTGGTTTGCTTGCACAAAACATTCAAACCCTCAACGTTGTACCATATACGTTAAGCGCGACAGCAATTGCGGCTGCGGCGGCTACTACTGCTTCCACAGCAATGACTTTGGTTTCGTCTTCTTCGACGACAACCGGTATCGCAACTGCTGTTTCTATCAATCGTGCGGACACCGGGGCTTCGGTTACTGGTCTTCTTGCGATTGATGGTTATACATCAGTCTCTGGTTACGTTTCTAACGGAACAAGCGGTACTGCTGGTAACATTCTTGTCGTTAGCACCGCTTCAAACGGCCCGCTTTCGGTTGGTATGGTTATTAGCGGCACTGGTATCACTACCGGTACATATATTACTGGTATTGGCCCTGTTCTTAACGTTACAAACGGCAATCCGGGTACGGGTGGTACGGGTACGTACTATTTGAGCACCTCTCAGGCTGCTGGTACTAGCGGTTCTCCTATTACGATTACCGCATCTATTGGTACAAGCACTGTTCCGGCTACGACTCAATCGCGCCAAGCTTTTGGTTCTGCTGGTACGGTTCAACTGTGGAATCCGCAGTGCCTGATCGCTCGTGCAGTTAGCGTAACACCAACTTCCGGTACGCCAACCGCAAGCATTACTTTCACTGTTGCTGGTTATGATATCTATGGGTATCCAATGACCGAAGTAATTTCGTTGACCACTGGTTCAACGCAAAGCACCGCAGTGAATGGTAAAAAAGCGTTTAAGTATATTGCTTCTGTCACACCAAGTGTTACAGATACGGTTACTTATTCGGTTGGTACAACTGATATCATTGGTCTCCCCCTTGTTGCTAACAACTTTGGTGAACTGGTGATCAACTACCCGGCTACTGTTGTTACGGCCAACACCGGCTTTACGGCTGCTGTTGGTACATACGCAACATCCACCACTGGCGATGTACGTGGTACATATGCATTGCAGACAGCATCTAACGGTTCGCGTCGTTTGATGATTACGCAATCGCCGCAAACTTATAATATTGCCGCACCCGCTGGCGTATTTGGTGTTACACAAGCTTAACAAGGATATGACCCATGAAGGCTCATAAATCTCACGGCATGCATCACGAACATCATGGTCATCACGAACATGACATTCATGCCCATGTCAAAAAACATTCGATGAAGCATCATCGCAAGGCGCACAAGCGTGGCGGTAAAGTGGAAGAAGGTCATGAAGTTCATGACGATGCTCCACATGAAGTCTATGCTGGTGCTGGTTCCAATGTTGTTAAAGAGGCCGCTAAGAAAAAGCGCGGCGGCGCTCTGAAGCACAAGCACGTTGAGGCTCACGGTCACCACGCGCATCACCGTCTGGATCGTCCTGCTCGTAAGCATGGCGGTAAAGTCGGCGGTTCGGACATGAGTCCTCTTTCTTCGGCTCACAAAGTCAAGACCCCAGCCGGTCGTGACGTGGGTCCGGGGGAGTCATAAGCCGTTCTCACTATTCAAGTGGGGGCGGCGAGAAGTGGATCCAAGGGGCTATTAAACACCCCGGAGCACTTCATAAGCAGCTTCATGTTCCGGCGGGGGAGAAAATCCCCGCCAAAAAGCTGGAAAAGGCCGCACACAGCGACAATCCCGTGCTCGCTAAACGCGCTAATCTGGCGAAGACATTGAAGAAAATGCACCATTCATAAGGACGGGGGCTACGGCCCCCTTTCTTCTTTGGAGACGAGAGATGACAGCAGCGTGGCAAAGATCTGAAGGTAAAAGCCCATCGGGCGGCTTGAATGAAAAAGGCCGCGCTTCGTATCATTCTGAAACGGGTGGGACATTAAAAGCCCCGACGAAAGATACGCATAACGCACGGCATCATTCATTTTGTAGCCGTATGGAAGGGATGCGTTCTAAAATGACGAATCACAAAAACGCTCATGATCCTGAAAGCCGGATCAATAAAGCATTGCGCAAGTGGGGTTGCTAATGGAAAAGAAACCTTTTTGGGAACACCCTCAAGAAAAAGAAGCGCATCACAAACATTTGACCGCCAAGCAAAAGGCGACCGCAAAAGCACATGCACGTGCTGCTGGCAGACCTTATCCAAATCTGGTAGATAATGCAGCAGTAGCCCGTAAGAAAGGTAAATGATATGCGTCCTGTAACCGTTACAGTTGGGCCTTTAGCAACTGCATCCGCAAACAATATTTGCCTTTCACAGACCCCAACAGCCACGTTCACCATCAATGGTGCGCTCGCATCCAGTGGTGTTGCGACATTGGATACTGCTCGCCGCGTTTTGTTTACGCCCGCAGCCAATGAAAGCGCAAACAAATTTACGATTGTTGGTACATCCGCAAATGGTGCGCCTCAAACGGAAATTGTTACGGGTGCTAACGCTGCTGCGTTTTATTCAAACCTCGATTTTAAAACCGTATCATCCATTACGGTATCTTCTGCGGCTTCAGGTGCAATTACTGTCGGCACGAACAACGTTGCGTCATCCCCTTGGGTGCGTTTTGACGATTACGCTTTGTCGCAGGTCGCAATACAAGCGACCGTTAACGGTACCGTTGTTTATACGTTGCAGCAGACATTGGACGATCCCAACAGTTCCACGCAAAACGTTACCTCTTATGGGATGACTTGGTTAAACACCAATGATTCGGCGGCTGTCAATGCGACAACGTCGTTGCAGAGCAGTTATCAATACGCTCCAGCATTTGCGCGAATCACTCTTACATCCGGTACGGGATCCGTTACCGCAACCTTTACACAGTTTGGCGTAGCGCCGTACTAATTGGAGTTAGAAAATGGCCGGTCTTAGCCTTTTATCCGCTTCCCCAGCAGATGGCGTTGCAACTGTTGAATATCCACAACGTCTTCGCGATAACCTTGGGAAGACTGAGGTTTCCGAAGCGCAAAACCTATTTGAAGCGGATTTTGAATACTCCGCACAGCCCATGCGTTGGGAACAATATGTTGTAGGTGGTGCTACTATCCAACAGGTTTCGGGTCAGGGAGGTATTCAATTATCCGTTACTTCCGCCGCTGGTGACATCGCGATTCGTCAAACCCGCCCTTACATTCGGTATCAGCCGGGCAAAACCATTTACATGTCATCTGGTTTTGTGTTTGGAACCGCGTATACAAACCAGCGTCAGCGCGTTGGCTTTTTTGATGATGGTAACGGCGTATTTTTTGAACAGGGCGACCCTACTTCGACTAATCCATCGGGTATGGGCGTTGTTTACCGTTCTGACGTAGGCGGCACTCCGTTTGACACCCGTATTTCGTACGAAAACTGGTCTGACCCGCAAGGTATCAAAAACACTATTGTTTGGACGCAAATCCAAATGATTTGGATTGAGTTTGCTTGGTATGGTGCTGGTTTGTTGCGTTGGGGCGTTGTTATCGGTGGTGAACCATACACCCTTCATCAAGTTGGTATTGGTAACAAAGCAAGCCAAACAACCCCGTGGTCCCGTACTGGTAACATTCCAGTGCGTTACGAATTGCGCAATGTTGGTACTTCTACCGCTGGCTCTATGTATCATTACGGCGTGTCGGTTCTTGCGAAAGGCCGCATTGATTCGCAGCGCGGGTTTACTTACGGTTACGGTATGGCGGCAGGTACACCCGCTCGTCAACCCGGTGCTTCCGCTACCCGTTATCCTCTTTTGACTGTTCGTTATCGCACGATGGGTACATTAGAATATGGGGTAGATACCGCTTACTCTGGCGCAAATGGTACACTCCCCGCAGGCGGTGCGGCTATCACGGGTGTAACGCAAAACGCTACCAATACCGTTATCACCGCTTCTTCCGCAACGTGGACCGTTAACCAGTGGGCGGGCAAATACGTGTTTTCTCGTGGTTCTTCCGCCGCAATTACAAGCATCGTTGTGACGGGTGCATCTGCTCCTTACACAGCGACTGTTACGACTACCGCTAATCCTAACTACCTGACAACTGGTCGATATTTGACAGTTTCTGGCGCGACAGGCAATACTTCCGTAAACGGCACGTTCCAAATTACTGTAACGGGTGCAAACACGTTTACGTATTCTGTTACTTCGTCTGGTGCAGTTGGTGGTACCCTTGTGTACACGCAAGGTCAGGGCGGAATTGGTCGTATTATTTCAAATACAGCGACAGCGTTGACTGTAGTGGATAATATTACCGGCAACACACCCATGATCATTCCACCAGCTACAAGCGGCAATTACATTATCGGTGAAATTGACCGTGGTCAGATCCTTCCGCAGTTGTTGAACATTTATTCTTCCGCAAACTGCACGTTGGAATTGATTGCATCTACCTACTATTCCCCAATCTCTTTGACGGGCGCTACATTTAACACAATGTATTCGCTTGGTTCGTTGAACAGTTTTACGGAACGCGATGTAAGTGCTACGGCGGTTACTGGTGGTGAAGTCGTGTACAACGCGCCTCTTCCGGCTGGCGGGTTGCAAAACTATGATCTAACCAATTTCTTTCCGCTTTACACGACTGTACAGGGTAATATGCCCGACATGTTGACTGTTGCTATTACAACGCCTTCTACGTTTGGTACAAACACCGTTGGTGCGTCTATTATTGCGCAGGAAGCGATGTCGTAATGACAACAAGCGGGACATACACGTTCAACCCAACACTTGGTGAACTTGTCCTCAACGCTTTTGCCCGTTGCGGAGTACGCAGAACCGCGCTTGTACAAGAACACATGCAGGATGCCCGGCTTGAAACAAATTTTATGCTTTCAAGCTGGTCAAACCGTGGCGTTAACCTTTGGAAGGTGGATACTCAATCGGTTCCTTTGATCCAAGGTCAATCGACATATACGGTTCCATCCAACACAATTATGATGTTGGACGCGTATATTTCGACTGGGAGCGGACAAAGTGAATTTGACCGTGTCATTCTTCCGATCTCTCGCACGGAATATGCGTATACACCAAACAAAAACCTCCAAGCGCCGCCTACGGTGTTTTGGTTTGATCGTTTGATTAACCCAACCGTTACCGTATGGCCTGTTCCTGATCAGACGGGGTATTACACGTTGACGTATTACCGTGTCATCCAAGTGCAGGACGCAAATTATGAAAATGGACAAACTGTTGACATCCCTTATCGTTGGTTCGATGCGTTTGCTGCTGGCTTGGCCGCGAGGCTTGCAGCGATTTATGCGCCAGACCGGACTCAACTGTTAGAACCAAAGGCGGAAGCCGCCTATATGATTGCCGCTACGCAGGATACTGAAAACGTCCCAATGTATTTGACCCCGGGCTTGTCTGGCTATTACAGGATTTAGTCATGGCATATCGGTTTCATGGACGTGCGAATGTAAATCCCAACAGTCCAAGGGCATTTGGTCGTTGTGACCGCTGTGGGTTCATTTACAATCATAACCAGTTACGGTTTCAATTTGATTTCCGTGGACCGCAGTTGCAAAACTTGCGGTTTTTGGTGTGTGGCCCGTGCTATGATAAGCCGCAAGCGCAATTAAAACCGATTATTCTGTCGCAGGATCCGACACCCATCCTTAATGCGCGGCCTGAAGATTATAATTACGCAAATACAAGCAATTTGGCAGCTTCTGAGCCGACCACAACATTTTTGCAGACGGGTATTCCCGTAGATAACAGCATCAGCCTTTTAACTGAGGGCGGTGATAACATCGTCACGCAGCCAACAGGTGTGCCTACGGGGTTAAACCCAAATGCTGTTATGCCGTTACAGGGGACAACGCAATACGATGTAGTGCTCCCCGTTCTGTCGATTATCGCGAATGGGACAACCGTTATTACGGTTACTTGCTCCGCTGCGCACGGGCTGTCAAACAATTCGCAAGTTTCCGTTGAAGATTTGACCAACAACAAAGCGTCCGGCTTTTTTTCCGTTACAGTTACATCAGCAACAGCATTTACGTATACTGTTGCATCGCCTATAGTAGCGGGAAGTTTAATTGATGGTAATACACGCGTTGCGACCGCGAACGTTGGATTGCCAACCGGATTTACACAAATACCACAAGTCGGGGTTTTGAATGGCTAATATTTCAATCACCAACCTCCCCGCCGTAACGTCCGTTTCCGGTACGGATTCTCTTCCTATCGTCCAATCCGGCATTAGTTATCGCGCAACGATATCGCAACTTGCGTCGTTTGTGCAGCAAGCGTATCCGGCTCCGGGTGTGTCCTCTATTGCGACCACCGGCCCTATTACGGGCGGTCCTATTACGTCAACCGGCACAATTGGATTGCAAACGGCTGGTGTGACGAACGCGTATTTAGGGACGATGGCAAATAACACCATAAAGGGTAACAACTCTGGTGGTGCTGCTTCTCCTTCTGATTTGACGACCGCGCAAGTCATGACGATGTTGGGTGCGGCCCCGCTTGCTTCGCCAACGTTTACGGGGACTCCGGCGGCTCCTACGCCATCCACGTCAGATAGTTCAACGACAATTGCGACCACCGCATATGTAAAGGCACAAGGTTATGGAACTGGCTCTGTTACTTCTGTGGCGGCTGGTGCGGGGTTATCGGGCGGCACAATTACGACAACTGGAACAATTTCATTACCGACTACGGGGGTAACGGCTGCGACATACGGTTCCTCGTCTGCTGTTCCCGTATTTACAGTTGATACATATGGTCGAGTAACGGGTGTTACGAATACGAATATTTCTACATCCGCCATTGGGGCGGTTCCTACCAGTAGAACAATCTCCACGTCTGGCGGTATATCTGGTGGTGGAGATTTAACATCCGATAGAACGTTATCTCTGACCCCCATCGCAAATAATACTTTGTTGGGGAATACGTCTGGTAGCAGCGCATCCCCATCATCCACGACGTTGACGGCTATTATGGACGCGACGTTTGGGAACCAACAGGGTGACGTTGTTTACCGTGCGGGGTCTTTATGGACAACCTTGACACCCGGTACAGCCGGTCAGCTTCTTGCGACTGGCGGATCTGGCGCTAACCCCTATTGGGCATCCGTAACGGGTACTGGTACGGTTTTAAGTATTGGTGCGGGGACTGGATTATCCAGCAGCACGACAAATCCAATCACAACATCAGGCACGTTAAGCATTGCAAATACGACTGTTTCCGCAGGAACGTATGGATCTGGTACGCAAGTCGCGACGTTTACGGTTAATGCTCAAGGTCAGTTAACTAACGCAGCCAACACATCGATTGGGATTGCGGCATCGCAAGTCACAAGCGGTAATTTTAACGTTGGGCAAGGCGGTACGGGTGCCACGTCGTTTACGCAGTACGGTGTTCTTTACGGTAATAACACGTCCGCCATACAGGTCACGGCTGCTGGTACTACGGGCCAAATCCTTATTGGAAACTCAAGTTCCGCACCGACTTGGTCATCTTCTCTTCCATCCGGTTTTGCGGTTACAAGCTTTAGTGGTGGTTCAACGGGTCTTACCCCTAACTCCGCGACAACTGGCGCTGTAACATTGGGCGGTGTACTTGGATCGACATATGGTGGAACCGGTGTTAATAATGGGTCTTCAACCATTACATTGGGTGGCAACCTTACGACATCCGGTGCATTTAACACTACATTTACCGTAACTAATAATACAAGTGTTACGCTTCCTACATCTGGTACACTTGTTAATACAGCCGTTACGACTCTATCGTCACTTTCAAGTATTGGTACTGTAACAGCGGGGACTTGGAATGCGTCAGTTATTACGGGAACTTATGGTGGTACTGGTGTTAACAACGGTTCTAATACTATTACATTAGGCGGGAACCTAACGACATCCGGAGCGTTTAACACGACGCTGACTGCTACCGCATCTACATCCGTTACTCTTCCCACATCGGGAACATTGATTAGTTCTGTTACCGCATTGTCTGGCGCTGTTACGGGAACCCCGTCCGCCACAACGTATTTGCGTGGTGATGGGACATGGGCAACTACGGGTACAGTAACGAGCGTTTCATTTACGGGCGGTATTATTTCCGTTGCGACCGCAACCACAACCCCCGCTTTGACTGTCGCGGGTACATCGGGCGGTATTCCATACTTTAGTAGTGGCACCACATGGGCATCTTCAGCAGCATTAGCCGCTAACGCAATTGTTCTTGGCGGCGGTGCTGGCGCAGCGCCCGCAACAACTACAACGGGAACCGGTGTTGTTACTGCAATTGGGAACAACGTTAACACCACAAACGGCCTTGCAACTGGTTCTGTAACGACTCTTTCGTCGTTGTCGAGCGTAGGAACAATTGGAACTGGCACGTGGAACGGGTCGATTATTGGCGGTACTTACGGCGGGACCGGGGTCAATAACGGCGCATCGACCATTACAATCGGTGGTAACCTGACGTTTTCAGGTGCGTTTACGACCTCGTTTACGGTTTCTGGCAATACTTCCCTTACACTCCCAACAAGCGGTACAGTCACCGCATTGGGGAATAGTTCAACTGGTTCCGGCAGTATTGTCCTCGCGACATCGCCAAACCTGACAACCCCGAATATTGGGGCGGCTACAGCTACAAGTGTTACGGGGCCAACGATTTACGGCGGAACTGGCACTGGATCCTCCCTCACATTGCAATCCACAACGGGTATTGGCGCGACCGATTCCATTGTGATGAAGGTTGGAAATAACGGCGCGACGACTGCTTTGAGCATCGCGACAACCGGTATTGTCTCATTCCCAACGACTGGCGCTATTGTTCTCCCTGTTGGTACGACCGCGCAGGAACCGACCGGTCAAACGGGTATGTTGCGGTTTAATACTTCGACAACCGCATTTGAAGGGTACAACGGGACCGCGTGGACATCCGTTGGTGGTGGCGCTGCGGGCGGTGGTACTGATCAAATTTTCTATCTAAATGGGCAGACAGTGACGACGAACTATAGTATACCTAGTGGTCAGAATGCCGGTACATTTGGTCCGGTAACGGTCAATTCTGGTGTTACCGTCACTGTTCCGTCCGGTTCAACTTGGAGTATTGTCTAATGCCGATTAAACTGAACGGTTCAACGTCAGGTTTTACGCAATTGCAAGCGCCAGCAACCGCTGGCAGCAACACCCTTACATTGCCTGCAAACAACGGCACCAGTGGGCAATATATGCAGACTGACGGTTCTGGCAACCTGTCGTTTGCAACTGTAACCATTCCTTATTCTGGGTTCTATAATATGTCTGTCGGGACATATACAACTGCATCCAATTCCTCCGGTTCTTCTCTTGTATGGAACAGCAACGGCAACCTGAGTTGGACAGTACCGACCGGCATCACAGTTGCTAAATTTACCCTTGTAGGCGGCGGTGCTTCTGGTGGATTGCAGGGAAGTTATCTTGCAAGTGGCGGCGGTGCTGGTGGTATTGCTATTAAAGTTGTAACAGGTTTAACCCCGGGCGCTACAATCGCAATTCTTATTGGCGCAGGCGCTAGTGGTGGCGCGGGTGGAAACTCCACAGTAGGGTCGCCAGCAAACTTGGTCGCATACGGCGGTGCGGCGGGTGCTACAAATGGCGCTATTTCTGTATTAGGCGGCACTGCAACAGGCGGAACAATTAACATTCAAGGTGGATTTGGTATGCCCGGGTTCACTTGGGCTGGCGTTGGAACTAACGCTGGGAATGGTGGCTCCAATATGTTTGGGACGGGTGGTGCAAATACTACAATCAATCAAACAGCTGGCAGCAACGGTACGGGATATGGCGCTGGTGGGGCAGGTGGAAGTTCATCTGCTGGGTCTGGCACCGGCGGTCTTTGCATTATTGAGTTTTAAGAGGATAACATGGCAGTCACCATTGACGGATCAGCAGGCATTACAACCCCCGGTGAAACAATCACTGGCACGGGGTCTAAGGTTCTTGGTGATTTTTCTAACGCCACTGTAGCAAGCCGCAACAGTTTCCAAACCAGCACAACCAATGGCTCAACTGGTATTTATGCCTTGCCAAATGGCACAAGCACTGCCGCGTCATGGCAGGCGACCAATGCTGCTGACCCGACCAATGCCAGCAAGATCCTGATTGCTACCAACGGTAGTACGGATGTTCAGCTTGTGTCAGGTATTAACGGCACTGGCACTTATTTGCCAATGTCATTTTATACCAATGGCACACAGCAGATGCAGCTTTCTACGGCTGGTATTCTTACTGGCACGGCTGGTAATTTGATGC
>Ga0007866_1000153_pt1 | contig 19213 bp, 29 predicted proteins | sample CryBogCBH18Jul07_FD_71223 | JGI IMG/M metagenome (GOLD analysis project Ga0007866, IMG submission 71223) | Freshwater microbial communities from Crystal Bog, Wisconsin, USA - CBH18Jul07 | ecosystem: Environmental > Aquatic > Freshwater > Lake | place: Crystal Bog, Wisconsin, USA | collected... | reverse complement strand
TAGCTTCTGCACGGGCTTGCTGTACTGCCTTAACGATTTCGTAAAATTCTTTAAAAAATTGTTTCATTGATGTATCACCAAATAAGTTATGATTGCCACTATGCACCATAGGGCGAATTTAGGGCCGTATTCTTTTTCGAATTTTCTAATAGCTTCTGCCATATTAAAGTCCCCTTGCCCAATAGAATGTGTTTCTATTAGTTTCGTATTCTTTGGTTAGACGATCTACGTCTGCGGCGTTTTGTGGCTTGTTTGATACAATGTAGTACTCTAGTCCACTACCGTAAGTTTGTGGTTTACTGAATGAATTTTCTAGGTTTTTGACCCAGTTTGATATGGTTTTTAACATTTTGTGTTCCTTTAAGTGTATATGTGTAATATCGGTAGAAACGTTATCATGGTTTCTACTGAGTATTTAGTATATTAGCGTAAACACTGATATAAATCAACCTTCTTGATTTCCGTTCTAACAAATGTTACAATCAAATAAATATAACAAAGAGATATTAAATTATGCGTAAAAGCACCCGTAGTATTTTGCAAGAATTGAGCGATCTAGGAGTCAGTAGAGATGCTGATTCCATAATAGAAAGCCGTGGCAGTAATGTCATTGACAGTGCAATCAACCTTCTTAACCTAATACGTGAAAATTATGATATCGAAACTGCCGCAGAATTAGAGCGTAGATTTATCAATAGTATTCGTAGCGGCGACAATACCAAATTTAAGCGTGGCGTCAAACGTATCCAAGAGAGTAAGAAACAATGAGTAAAAATGCCTTAAAGCCTTTGGGTATCGGCACCTTTGATGGCGATTTTACGCCTACTAAGGGTGCAATTATAGATATTCCAAAAGCAGACTACTTGGAACTCAAAAAACAAGTGCAGGCCTATTTGCACAGCTTGGGTGATACAGGTTTTTGGAAAGCAGGCGGCGGCGGATCATTTGACCCAGAACATCCTGATCAAATGGAAATTGACCCTACTACTAATAAACCCTATGGTACCACCAAAGAAGTAAGTGGTGATATAGATGTGTTTATGGACAGCGATCTAATCAAAAAGAAATTAGGTTTAGATCCTAAACTATCAGATATAGACGTTAAGAATGAAGTACTAGCACATACACAAAAAAGCTATCCTAGTGTTAAAGGTGGCAATGGTGTACACCTAGCATGGCCTGCTCCTGGTAAAACCAAGGGCTTGCCCAACTACTATCAAATAGACCTTATGATCATGCAGGATGCGCATGGCATAGGCGAGCATCATATGCACAGCTATCGTCATAAGAATAGCCCTTACAAGGGTGTTGACCAACAGTTGGCCATGAGCAGTTTAATCAACAGCCATCCATCATATGAACCTAAGGAACTACAGTATCATGGCTTTGGCGGCGCAGTCAAACATCGTGCCAGCAAACAAGTACTAAGTCCAGATAACAAAAAACGTTATACTGATATTGTACATACCGCAGAACTAGCTCTAGGACCAGGCGCAACATGGCGCAATATATCCAGCGTGGAAGATATTATCAAATGGTTTGAAAAAGAGGGCGGTATCGAACATCCACGTCTAGCCCAGTTAAAAGCAGATCTTGAGCGTAAAAAAGCAGAAATGACTAAGAAAAAGCTCAAAGAAGGCTCTGCAGACTGGTTCAAACATATATCTCAAAATTTAACCATATAAAGCCCAATTTTTATATTTGGGCTAAATAAAAATACAAAGGCACACAGAGTCGTGTGCTTAAGATGACAAACGAGGAGATTATTATGCCATCATTATACGGAACTACAGTAGCTAACAACTACGGAAAAATGTCAGCACTTCAAACCTACGGCGTAGGCGAGAACTATACAAACTTTGGTACACGTCAAATTACTTTGATCAAAGTTGCAGTATCAGGCGGTACAAACGATATGACTAAAGGTTCAAACGGTTCATCTGGTTCTTACACAGATGCACTAAGTTTGTTCGCAGTTGCTATTCGTTCACTACAACAATACATGGAAATCTACGCAGTTTACCCACCAGTAGCTGGCGGTTTCATGGCTCTAGTTGCATTTGACACATCTAACACAGCTAACAGTGGTAACGGTTCTGCCGCTAACACAAGTAACTTAGCTCCAAACTTTACACAAGTTGGTTTAGCCGCAACTGCTGTTCAAAACTCATTGAACGCAAGTGCTTCAGTTACAATCACTGCTGTAACACCACAAATCGGTACAACACTATAATTTTATAGTTTATTCCTGTTCGGTAAAGACGCAAGTCTTGGGAAGGAGAAAAGCCTAGTTTTACTAGGCTTTTTTTTATGGCTGTTAAATATAGGCATGGAATATAAGTTATACACGCTAGTAGACATTACCCACACAGGGCAATATCGTAACGAACCTAACAAACAGAAAGAACGTTGGCAAGAACAAAATTTCAATACGGTTATACAAACCTTAGGCATACGTAGTAACATTACCTACTTGCATTCGCCCAGTGTAACAGAAGTGCGTGGTAGTCTAGTTGGATTTGCTACAGAAGAAATTATACGTGTATGGCGTTTTGATTTTTATACAGAACGTGATAAGTTATATGAAAAAGATGGAGATCCTGTAGGTTTATTAAAGGATGACTTCTTTCTAGTGCCCTATATCAAAGGTCTTAATGAAGCTATGGAGCAAGAACATGCTGTATTCAACACAGATGAACCCGGCTGTAACATAGTTTTCCATGTCAAGGGCTAAATACTTCAAGAAGGCATTACAAGAGACAACTTAGGCTAGTACAAAAGGCAAATTAATCATACACTAGAGTACCGTGCTCTAGACACATTAATTGGAGAGCGAGCCAATGGCTACAGTTGCAGAGCGAGTAAGCGTATTAGAAACAAAGATGGATGATGTCAAACAGGATATCAGCCAGAATCAAGCATCCTTAATTTCAACCCTTAAAGAAATGCGCGAAGAGTCAACTCAGCAACACAATGAGTTAGCTGGTAAAGTTAAAGACCTACAACAAGTCAAAGACAAATGGGTCAAATACAGCATGATTGGACTAGCATTTATGGCAGGTGCAGGCTGGATACATGCCGCCAATATTAAAGATCTAATCAAGCTCATAGGACTATAATTCAGTTAAATACTGAATGCTAGTCACAGAATTCGTCCAATCCGTTCATTACAACAAAGAGCTTAACCCTAAGCTGTGGAGTAACAATTTCCTCCGTAGAGAAGTGCGCAACAAGCTACTTAACATAGCTCAAGACTTTGTTAAGTTTATCGCAATTCCAAACATCAATTTAAAAGACATCACCATCAGCGGTAGTAATGCTAGCTATGGTTATGGCGAACATAGTGATTTAGATCTACATCTAGTAGTGACCATGCCAGACAATCCTCTAATACGAGAATTGTTTGATGCTAAGAAAAACAACTATAACTATAAACACCAAATAAAGATAGAAGGCATAGATGTTGAAGTCTATGTGCAAGATGAGGCACAGCCTCACCACTCAGCTGGTATCTATAGTGTACTTGATAATATATGGTTATCCAAACCCACACACAAGATACCTAAAATCACTGACAGAGAAGTGCGCTCTAAAGCCCGCGGTTATAGTAGCATGGTTAATAAAGCTCTCAAGTCAGATGACTTAAATACAGTTGAAGAAGTAATGAAAGATTTAAAACGTCTGCGTCAAACAGGTTTAGATGTAGGCGGAGAATTTAGTGTTGAAAACCTAGCATATAAACTGCTACGTACACGTGGTCAGATAGACAAACTGCACAAACACTTACAAAGATTAAAAGATGCTCATTTGAGCTTGGAGAATAGGTAATGAAAGTAAAACAAATAGTGGGCGAAGATAATCAATCAATGTTTCCAGGAATGGGTACAGGATCTAATTCATCAAGCCTTAAAAAATATACAGTTGCTCCGCAACAAACTACTGCCGCTCCAGGACAACAAAAAACAGTTACTCTAGTTCCACAAGGCGCACAACCAGGAACTCCAGGACAACCTACACCAGGTACTATTACAGTTGCGCAAGATCAAATTGACATGACTGATCCATCTAATCCTAAGATCAATCCTAAGGCCATGCAGGCACAACAGCAGAATCAACAACCTGGTGCATTGAATAACAAGACAGTGACCGTAGGCCTAGGCGAAGAGCCTAACGAAGATGTGCTAGCTGGCGGTGCAGGACTAGAAACTAAACCAGGCCGAGATAATACATTCAAAGTAAGTATGCAGGGAGGCAAGCCTGCGGCACTAATGGGCGGAACTGGTCCTCAAGTGATTACTCCAAGTTCAAAGTGGCCAACACTTACACCTGAAATTGAAGCTAAATTAAAGACACAATACTTTCAAGTTGTTTATCTAAATGCTAATGGCAAAATGATTCCAGCGGCATCAGGCGGTGGAAAACTATATGTGGGCTCACAGGACTATTCAAGTCTAACCACTGGCTCTGCACAAACTAGTCAGCCATTACAACAAGAAGAGCAAGGTGAAAGCACACTAGCACGTATCGCACGTTTGGCAGGACTATAATGCGAGTAAGTGAATTATTAGGAGAGTTTGGAATCTTCACTACAAATGAAGAAGCGGCAATTCTGGCCAAATTAAAAACTCCTGTTTCCCTACACAGTCTAAATGAAACTGAGCGTTTCAGGATCGAGGCCTTGATCCGTAAAAGTCTGGTAACTAAGATTGGACACGAAAATCCTAAAGTAGTTGCAAATGACCCTAAAAAAACGCCAATCTAAAAAACAAACTAAATCTGCGGCCAAGCCCAACGTTCAAAAAATAGCAGAAACTTTTGAAGCAGAATTTAATAAAACAATGAAACTTGTGCCGTTGCCCGACGGTAGCGTAGCCTATAAGAATTTTATTGTAAAAGAAAACAAGAAAGGTATTTGGCAGATTCTAAGTAAAACTACTTTAGATCCGCACGGAGAGTTTAATCTCAAGTCCTGCGCCCTAATAGGCGCTAAGGCTTTGGATCGTTTGGATTTCAACGGCTTTAATGAAGTCAAACAGCTTGATAATAAGTACTGGAGCAACTATACTACAGTACAGGTATGTCAGCATCATATCAAAAAGATCAAAGAATTTGATAGATACATGATTATGCTTAATAAATTAGAACACAGTACATGGCTAGCGGACATCTATAAGGAAGAAATATCCAAGAGGTTTCACTGGAGTTTTGTATAAATACGATATGATAGCTTAGGATAATACCATGCAAATTAGAGATCTTTCTCAACCAATTACAAGTAAACAACTCAATGAAAATATGGCTAAGAACATTGGCTATAAACTAAATCTTGATCAATTTACTGACCAACAACTACACGATGCGCAAAACAAACTACGCACAGAAATGAGCCAGTTTGAAGTAAGCGAAAGCTTCGACAGCATTACTACAAGCCCACAGTATCAAAAAACTCGTATGTTACACGATGTAATTACACAAGAGATTTTGGATCGTGAAACTGTAGGATTAGATGAAGGTGCTAAAGTAGATCGCATGGTAAAACATATCAAATCTAGCGAAAAGAAAGCTGGGCATTCAGATAAAGAAGCTGAAAACATTGCATGGGCAACTGCCAACAAACGTGGCATGTTGAAGAACAAAAACCATAAAAAGGCAGAGGAAAGTATGGAACACGGTAACGACATTTATCTTGCTAAATTAGCACTAAAGGCTAAAGAGCATTCAGTACCAACAAATTGGATTGCTAGTGCAATTCAAAGAATTGAATTAGGCGAAAGCGATCAAGAAGAACTAGCAAGTGAATTAATTACTCGTTACGATCTAAATGAAAGCGTAGCATACGACATTGTTTATCTACAAGAAGGCGAAGAAGAAAAAGCCAAAATCATTATGTCTACAAAAGACATGGTTGATCGCGTAACAGGTTGGTTAGACGATGTCTCCGAAATGCGTGCCGAGCAACTATTACAATTATTAGACTCTATAAGAGCAGAGTTAGGCGCACAAACAGCCGAACAATATACACAAGCAGTACGTCCTGCACTAGATGAATTATATTCACACTTAGAACAAACACGTAGTCATTTACATTCAGCACTTTCTGTTATTTCAGGCGGTGAACAAGGCGAAATGATGGGCGCAGAACAACCAGGCGCAGATGCAATGGCAGGAACTCCACAACCAGGCATGCCAGGCGGTGAAGAAGGCGATATGGATCAAGAAGGCGGTGAAGAAGGCATGGCTAATGCTGAACCAGCACTAGGCCGTGAAGTAAGAGAAAATGCGGCTTACAGTCGCAAATTAGGCCAAATGTTAGCTTCAAAAAAAAAGTAATATGGGAATCGGAAGCTGAAACAGTTTCCGATCCTTTAATTCAAGCTATCCTAGCAATACAATCAAAAGCAAACAACGACGAAACAACTGCACCAGCTGACTGGTCAACTATCTCTGCTGAGATGGGCGATGGTGGACAAATGGATTACAGCATGTTTGCCGCTCGTTGGGAAGCTGAAGATCAACTACCCGATGAACAACAAGTGTTACACAAACACGTTGAAGACTTTGACCACGACGGACTTGTAATCAAAACTTATAAGGAAGGCGATCATCCAAGAGTACAAAGTGCCAGCGCAGGTAAAAGTGCATTAGACACAACAGCACAACGTGGCGCCGCCAATACATCTTTGGCGTAATTAGTATTGACAAACATAGGACAAGATAGTAAAATTGTCCTATGACCTTACTTAAAGAAAGATTTAACTACACTCCAATTAATAGAGAAAGCGTAGAGGGCAAGCGTTTATATGCTACTCCGGATGGAACTAAAGTTCCTAGCGTTACTACTATTTTAGACAAGACAAAACCTTGGGAAAAAGTACAAGCCCTACTCGAATGGAAAAAGCGGGTAGGTGAAGCCAAAGCTCAGGAGATTGTAACCGAAGCCGCAGGACGTGGTACACGTATGCACAAGTTCCTAGAGGACTATGTTATACAAGGTACAATTAATCCTCCAGGCACTAATCCTTATAGTAAACAAAGCCATAGTATGGCAGAGTGTATTATCAAGCAAGGATTATGTAATGTCAACGAAGTATGGGGAGTAGAAGTTCCTTTATACTTTCCAGGATTGTATGCAGGTACTACAGATGGATGCGGATTACATCTAAATGAAGAAGCAATTCTAGATTATAAGCAAACTAATAAGCCTAAAAAAGAAGAATACATCGAAGATTACTATCTTCAGCTGACTGCCTATGCTTTGGCACATAATGAAGTGCATGGCACAAATATACGCAAAGGTGTTGTACTAATGTGCGTTAAACCGCCTGAAATTGCGCCTTTACAATGGGGAACTCCTGTATACCAGGAATTTATACTGACTCCTGACAAGTTTGATTACTGGGAAAAACGCTGGTGGGATAGGGTGGAGCAATACTATAAACAGAACTGATAAATATCCTATATAGAGGATATTTCAATGGCTGTCGTACAGATATCAAGAATTCAAGTCCGCAGGGGTAAAGAAAACTCAGGCACAGGACTACCACAATTAGCTTCGGGCGAAATGGCATGGAGCATCGACGGGCAAAACTTATACATAGGTAACGGCTCTGTTGCAGAGGGTGCGCCTAAAGTTGGAAACACTAAGATTCTTACACAGAATGACTTAGGATCTAACGGAAGTATTCTTGACCTAATCACTTATCAATATAAGAAAAACGATTATTCAATCGTTACAGGTGTTAGCGGTCCTAACTATCCTACTGTACGTGGCGCACAGAATAAACTAGACGATGTAGCCAATGTACTCGACTTTGGTGCAAAGGGTGACGGTGTGACTGATGACACAGCCGCTATTCAATTGGCTATTAATGAGTTATTCTTAAACCCAATTAACATTACAAACACAGCTAGTAGAAAATCATTGATATTTCCTGCTGGCACATTTATAATTAGTTCAACACTATACATACCTAGCTATGCTACCCTAATAGGTGCAGGCATGGGTAAGACTGTTATTCAATTTAACAACACAGCTAGCACACCAGGTGCAGTTGTACAATTTGTTAATGATACTGCTACACCAGGCGTTCCTAATATCTTTAGTATGCCTACTGTAGAAAACCCAACATACAATCCAGTTGGATCAAGTGGAACTACACTAAAATTAGTTAGAACTGATGCACTAGCAGGAACAACTGGTATTGCATTGGGTATGGTTATTACAGGAACTGGATTTAATAGTGCGCAAACTGTTACATCTATTGTTGATAGTCAGACAGTGACTATTAGTGCTCCACCTGACAGTACACCTAGCGGAGTATTAAAATTTACTGCTAATAGTGCGCCAAGTCCAACTTATATTAGCCAACCTAAGTATATCGAACTACGCAACGTAACTTTATTTTCTAACACTCCAGACCAAGCAGGCATGCAGTTAGATGCAGTGCGTGACAGTACGTTTGAGAATATTGAAATTATTGGCGCATGGGGCGGTTTGTTTACAGAAACTAGTCGCGGCATTTATCTAACAGCATTTAGCCGCTTGGTCACTTGCCAACGCAATTTGTTTAAGAATTTAAAAATTTCAAGTTTTGGTTATGGTGTTTTATCTAACAACGATATCTTAAATAATCTGTTTGAAAACTTGTATGTTACAGATGTGCAACAAGGTGCGGCACTAGGTAAAACTAGTAACCACAGTAGCACAGGACAAGTTTATGGTCCTTGCAACACAACTTTTGAAAACTGCCTATTCCAAAATGTAAAACAACATGCCGTTTACATCTACTACGGTTCTGGTAATGCAACACGCAATACTCGTTTGATTAACGTTGGTAACAATGGCGGTAACAATCTTACCTCAGCACAGTATCCTCAAATTTATTTTGCCACAGGCGGCAACAGTAGTCAATACGACCAAAGTGATCGTGGAGACGATCTAGCAACTGCTGTTCCTACAGTTAGTTCAGCGTACTCTTCAATTGGTAGTAGCGGTACTACACTACAAGTAGCCAGCGTAACTGGTATTACTCCAGGTATGGCTGTTAGTGGTACAGGATTTAACTCTGCGGTTAGTCCTTATAGTTGGATTGTGCAAACTGTTAACGTACTTAACAATCAAGTAGTACTAAGTGCGGCACCTAACGGAACTCCAAGTGGCTCAATAACATTTAGTGTTCCTTATTATCCAGAAGTAAGTGGACTTGTATCATATAACAGTTATGGTACTAGACAAATTACTACAAACTACACTAGTAGTTCAACATTTGCTTTCCGTTTACCATTACCGACTGATGGTGTAAACTACGTGGTCAATTACATCTATCGTAGCACCTATCGTGCTATTAGTCGTAGAGGCTCAATGACCATCATGTGCGATGTTGTCAACAATAACGTGCAATTATCGGATGAGTATGATTATACAGGCGATGATACCTACAACGTAAGTTTGGCATTCACAGCTCGTATTGTAGCCAATAGTTTAGAAATTGATTATGTCAATTCTGCTACTAGTGACACCGGCTTTGTGATGTATTCCTATTCAGCAGTTTTATAATCGAACTGCTAGACATTAGAAATAAATGCGTATATAATTCATTTTAAGGTAGAGATATGTCTCTCGGGTTTGAAAGAACCTGCGATATCTCTGCGATTTGATTAAGAAAAATAGGACACCAAAGAACTTTGGTGGAGTTTTGTGATTCAATAAATACTTCCTAGACAATCACACTAACTCGTAAAGCGGACGAAATGAATATTACAGTAATTAAAAGAAGCGGAATTAAAGAGCCACTACATATTGAAAAGTGGCAAGCCCAAGTGGCAAAAGTGTGTCAAGGCATTGCAGACGTTAGTCAAAGTATGATTGAGATCAAAGCTCAATTGCACTTCTACGATGGTATCACTACAAGTGAAATCGATGGCATAACACTACGTGCAATCGTTGACCTAATTGATGTTGAGCAAAATGCAGACGTTGGACACACTAACTATCAATACGTAGCAGGTAAACAACGTTTAAGTATGTTGCGTAAAGATGTCTACGGTAGTTATGAGGTTCCGCACTTATACACTATCGTTAAGAAAAATGTCGAAGTTGGTTTGTATACTCCTGAACTATTAGAATGGTACTCAGAAGACGACTGGAATCGAATGAACGAAATGTTAGACCATGAGAAAGACGAAGGTTATTCTTATGCGGCTATTGAACAGTTGATCGAAAAGTATCTTGTTAAAAACAGAGCTACTAAACAAACTTACGAAACACCTCAAATAAGATATATGATCGCGGCGGCTACTGTGTTCCATAAAGAGGAACCTAATACAGCTCGTATGCGTTACATAAAGGAATATTATAATGCGGCTTCTGATGGTTTGTTTACTCTTGCTACTCCTGTGTTGGCCGGACTTGGCACTCCTACTAAGCAGTTTAGTTCTTGTGTTCTCATACGTAGCGATGATGACCTCGATAGTATATTTGCTAGTGGTGAAATGATGGCAAAGTATGCCAGTAAACGTGCGGGGATTGGATTGGAAATCGGTCGACTGCGCCCATTGGGCTCCCCAATTCGCGGTGGCGAAATCATGCATACTGGTATGATACCATTTTTAAAGAAATGGTTCGGAGATTTACGTAGTTGTAGTCAAGGAGGAATTCGTAATGCAAGTGCTACAGTCTTTTATCCCATATGGCATCTTCAGTTTGATGATCTTATTGTCCTTAAGAATAATCAGGGAACGGAAGAAACACGAGTAAGACACATGGACTACGGTGTAGTCCTATCTAGCTTCTTTTGGCGCCGCTTTAAGAACAAGGAACAGATTACATTCTTTGATCCTAATGAAGTGCCTGACTTATATGAAGCGTTTTACAAGAACACAGCTCTATTTGAAGAGTTGTATGTAAAATATGAAAAGCGTAAAGACCTACGCAAAAAACAAATGGCTGCTGAAGAAGTATTCAAAAGCGGCATATTAAAAGAACGTACTGATACAGGACGTATCTATCTAGTGTTCATTGACAATGTACAGAATCAAGGACCATTTGATCCTGAGTTCCATACTATCTACCAAAGCAACTTGTGTTGTGAGATCCTACTGCCTACAAAATCTTTCAAACGTCTGGATGACGTCGAAGGTCGCATAGCGTTATGTACACTAGGATCTATCAACTGGGGAGCCTTCCGTAATCCAGAAGACATGCGCCGTGCTTGCCGTATTCTACAGCGTAGCCTATGCAATATCTTAGATTACCAAGACTTCCTATCAATCCAGAGCAAGTTATCTAACGATGAAATTCAACCATTAGGTATCGGTGTTACTAACCTAGCCTACTGGCATGCCAAACGTGGATTGAAGTATGGAGAGAAAGATGCACTACAAGATGTTAAAAGCTGGATGGAACATCAAGCATTTTATCTAACAGAGGCTACTGTAGAATTAGCCAAAGAACGCGGACCGTGTACACATAGTGATAAGACACGGTATGGGCAAGGCATGTTTCCTTGGGAACTACGTGCCGCTGGCTCTAATGAACTAGCGGACTTTACACCAGAACTTGACTGGGAGACACTACGCACTAATATGAAACAGTACGGAGTTCGTAACGCTACCCTAATGGCAGTTGCGCCAGTTGAAAGCAGTAGTGTTGTTATAAACAGCACTAATGGAATTGAAATGCCAATGAGTTTGATTAGTACTAAAGAAAGTAAAGCAGGTTCATTTACACAAGTTGTTCCTGAATACGCTAAACTTAAAAACAAGTATCAGTTGATGTGGGATCAAAAGGATTGCACAGGCTATTTGAAAACAGCCGCAGTTCTTGCCGCCTATGTTGATCAAAGTATAAGTACCAACACATTCTACAATCCAGCGCACTTCGAAGGACGTAAAGTTCCAACTACGCTGATTGCAAAGAATTTGATGCAGGCTCAGTTGTGGGGATTGAAAACATTCTACTATAGTTTGATTAACAAGGCAGGAAGCCGTGCAACAGACGAAGTAGTAGCAGTTGCACAAACCTATGTGACACAAGAGCTAGAAGATGATTGTGAGGCATGTAAACTATAATGTTAGAAACTATCTGTAATGTATTGCAAGAAGCATATAGCCGAAACTGGATTACCAGTCGTGATGGTAATGTAAGTATACGACATCACGGCCGTAACCATTTTTATATCACTCCAAGTGGTGTGCGTAAACAAACACTACAACCAGATCAATTTAAAAAGATCATAATTGGCAAATGGATTAACAGTGGATTTGGCACAGGTGTATATGGTTATAATTGGCAAGAAATGGAATATACTGATATCAGTGCTAATTTAAAACCTAGTGGAGAAATTCCTCTACACTTCGGACTACAAAAAGAAATGGGTCAACACAGCAATGACGTCAGAGTTATTGTCCATATACATCCAACTTACTGTATTGCCGCTATGCATGCCGGTATCGACCTTAGCACTATTAGTAAAGATTTTCCAGAACTGAATCGCTATACAAAAGTCGCACCTAATGTACCAGACGTTCCTCCTATTAGTCAGGAACTAGCCAACCAGTGTTTTGAAAAATTAGAATTAGACAGCATGGGTAATATTGCCTATGATATTGTAGGTATAAAAGGACATGGAGTAGTTTCCATTGACACTAGCCCATGGCGTGCCTATGAACATATTGAACGATTAGAACATATTTGCAAGATAGTGCTTGCATCAGGAAAATATTAATGAGCAAAGAACAATATAATTTAAAGACAAAAACAGACTATCTTAGTCGTAAGATGTTTTTGGATCCATCTGGCCCAGTTACTATACAACGATTTGAAGAAGTAAAATATAATAAAATTGTTGACTTTGAAAAAACAGCTCGTGGATTTTTTTGGGTACCTGAAGAAATTAGTCTAAGTAAAGATTCAAATGATTTCAAAGATGCTAGCGATGCTGTTAAACATATCTTTACCAGTAACTTGTTGCGTCAAACAGCACTGGACAGTTTACAAGGACGCGGCCCAAGCCAAATCTTTACACCAGTTGTTAGTTTACCAGAATTAGAATCTCTAGTTTATAATTGGACATTCTTTGAAACAAATATTCATTCACGTAGCTATAGTCATATTATTCGTAATATCTATAATGTACCCAAGGAAGTATTCAATACAATCCACGAGACGAGTGAAATTGTAGATATGGCCAGTAGTGTAGGCAAGTACTATGATGACCTGCATCATTTAAATTGCGCTAAAGAATTAGGACAAGAAGTTCCTGAAAGCACACATATCCGTGCAATTTGGATGGCACTACATGCAAGCTATGCACTAGAAGCGTTTCGCTTTATGGTTAGTTTTGCTACGAGTCTTGCTATGGTAGAGAACAAGATCTTTATTGGTAACGGTAACATTATCAGTTTGATCCTGCAAGACGAACTACTACACAAAGGCTGGACAGCATTTTTAATTAATCAAGTGGTCAAAGAAGATCCACGCTTTGCACAGGCCAAACAAGAGTGCGAAGAGGAAGTATACAAACTATATATGGATGTTATCCGAGAAGAAAAAGATTGGGCTACTTATTTGTTTAAGCTAGGTCCAGTGATTGGTTTAAATGCAAACATCCTGCGTGATTTTGTTGATTACACAGCAGTTGGAGCATTAAAAGAAATTGGTATCAAATATCAAGCTACTGCTCCTAAATCAACTCCAATTCCTTGGTTTAACAAACACGTTAACACCAGCAGTAAACAAACTGCACTACAGGAAAGTGAATCAACTAACTATGTTATCGGAGTCATGAGTGATGTGCTTGACTACGATGAATTACCAACATTATAAGGAATAAAATGAAAGCTATTGTATGGAGTAAAAACGCCTGCCCATTTTGTGTACAGGCCAAAGCCTTGCTAGAAATGAAAGGTATCGAATACGAAGAACGCAATGTTCAAACAACCTGGACCAAAGAGCAGTTATTAGAAGCTGTACCTACTGCCAGAACTTTACCACAGATATTTTTAGACGATAATTACATAGGCGGGTTCACAGAACTCAAAAAACATTTCGAAAAGGTATAATATGTTAATTAACAAAGGCGTAGCATCAGGTGAAGTTGTAACAATTAAAACAACTGCGGGCGAAGAGATTGTCGCTAAACTAATAGAAGAAACTGCAACGAGTATCAAAGTAGCAAAACCGTTGGTGTTGACCGCAAGTCAAAAAGGCATAGCTTTAGTTCCCTTTTTGTTTACTACAGAGCCAGAAGCAGATATTGAAATATTTAAAGGCACAGTAATGGTACTAGCCCCAACGGGTAAAGATGCCGCAGATACTTATATTCAAAATACCACCGGCATTAAGCTAGTATAAATATTGTTTTAGGACTTTATTATGCCATTTATTCCATCAAATCCACCACTTGATCCAATGGGCGCACAAGCTATGGCTATGCCTATATTGGTAACCAGTTCTGGCGTAACAACAATAAATGGCTTTACTTATGATCCTACATTTCCATTATTAAATATTGCAGTAGAGTTACAGGCAATACAAGCGGCATTGAATGGCGGAGCAGGCGGACAAGATGTGCAACCTGGGTCAATTTCAGCAATTGGCGGCGCAACAGGAAAAACCCTAGCTGAGATCAAAGGCGATTTAAATCAGTTACACGTTAGTGTTGACAAATTATCAACAGCAGTGTTACAAGCCGCTGACATTGTGAATAAAGCAATCACTGCTAGTACAGGTTTCCAAGCAACTGCACTTGCTATACAGCAGATGGCTCTAGCTGATCAAATTAAACATAATCAATTTGTGCAAACTACGACCAATACTACTAGAACAGAAGCTAACTTACCTATTGTAGAAGTTAAAGACGACGCCTATACTAAACAGGTATCAGGAGCCGCAACCGACGTCGGTACGCTAACGGCACAAGCAACTGCTGGTAATTTGATAACATCGGCTGTTACCAATGCCGCAACTACCGCAGTAGGGTTAGGTAAAACATTACTCGCATCAACAAGTACCGGCGCAGATTTATTAGCCCAGATTACCGCATGGCAGAAGAGTGCTACTACTTTTGTAAGCGATAAAATTGCCGCAGGTAATGCAAGTGTGGCAAAAGCAACGGCCAGAGCAGAAGCGGCATCTACTGCGCCTGCTTCAGGCGGCCCACCAACACCAACCATTATCAAATAATATATGGCTGATAGAGGCGTAGCTAGAAAAAGTGATTCAACAACTGAAGGGCTAATTACTTCAGGCACTACCACTGTCATAATTGAAGATAAACTAGTTGCAGTAGAAGGACTTTCGGTAGATTCAAAAGGCGCAAACGTACTAAGTCATTCATCAACTGTATTTGCCGAGGATAAAGGTGTAGCAAGATTATCGGATTCTATGAGTAATGGACATTTGATATCTTCTGCTAGCCAAACTGTATTTGCAGGTTAATCAATACGATTGACTATTACTGTAGATAATGCTAAATTACAACTGTAGTTCAACAAAGGAGATTTTATGAGCACAAACAAATATTCAGAGTTTACCAAAATCGTAGAAGAAATGGAAGCAGATTTTGAAAAGTTTTACGATAAAGGTGTAAGCGCCGCAGGTACTCGTGTACGTAAACATTTGCAAGAATTGGCTAAAACCTGCAAAGAAACTCGTAACGATGTTACAGCAGTTAAAAACGCTCGTAAAGAAACAAAATGAAATCCAAGCTAATCATTAGTTCAATTTTTGCCAGTATTTTGGCATTAAGTGCTCTATTTGCTTATACTTCAGATGCTCATGCGGAAGGATGGCATCACGGTGGCGGACACTATGTCTATCGCCCAGGCTACGGTTGGGTAGTACCAGCAGTAGTCGGTGGAGTTATTGGATATGAAATCGGTCGACCACGACAGCCCGATGTAGTTATAGTTCAACCTCAACCGGTAGCACCTCCTCCAGCCGCACCCTATTGGCCACAACCAGCTGGCTATCATTGGGAAGCTATATTAGATGCTGGATGTAACTGCTACAGAACAGTTCTAGTACCAAACTAAAATGGCTTACTCAGACAAGGTTATTGATCATTATGAAAATCCGAGAAATGTAGGATCTTTTTCAAAAGACGATCCTACAGTCGGTACTGGCATGGTTGGTGCACCTGCCTGCGGTGACGTCATGAAATTACAAATAAAGGTAGAAGATGGTATTATTAGAGATGCTCGTTTCAAGACATACGGATGTGGTTCCGCAATCGCTTCTAGTTCACTCGTTACAGAGTGGGTCAAAGGAAAAACTCTTGACGAGGCGAGAAGTATTAAAAACAGCGACATCGCCGAAGAGCTGGCTCTTCCACCTGTTAAAATCCATTGCTCAATCCTCGCAGAAGACGCAATAAAGGCGGCAATCGATGATTACCGTAACCGACACAGCCAGTAAAAAAATTAAACAAAACTTAGAACGACGAGGTAAAGGCGTCGGCATTCGTGTTGGTGTAAGAACAACTGGCTGTAGTGGACTAGCGTATGTGCTAGAATATGTAGACAAATACGAAGCAGAAGTTGGTATGACAAATTACGCTCACAATGATTTCTGCGTATTAGTTAGTCATAAAGATGAACCGTATCTTACTGGACTAACTATAGATTGGGTCCGGAATGGACTTAACGAAGGATTCGAATTTACCAATCCAAACGAGCGTGACCGTTGTGGATGTGGCGAAAGTTTTCGAGTATAATCCCTGATTGACATAGTTCAAAATTTACTGTATACTAGCAGTACTGTTATAACTTTTGGAGAATATTTTGAGTATGCACTTGCTACCGCCTATGTATTCAACTACAGGCAAAAAGAAAGGCAAAAAGAAGTTTGCTTCGGCAGAACATGCTAGAAAGGCTAGAGAATTGGACGAAAGTTGGAAAGAATTGCTCAAACGTCAAGGTATTGAACAAGAAAATAAAAAACGTGCCCGTGCTATGAGTGCAGGTAGTTTGATGTCCACTGGATACAGTTTGACTATTCCAGAAGGTCGTAACACCACAGCTCATATCAAGAGCAGAGATACAGGCGGAGGCAATGCTACGCTAGCACCAGCCAAAGTCTACACAGGAACTAAAGTAAAAGGTATTGCAACCATGCATAAAAGCAACGCAGTGCCGGTTTTTAGTGATGAACAGGCAGTAGATATCTCCCGAATGAGGAGATAAATAGTGCCCATTCAAAATAATAGTATATTACCTGGTTACTCAGATGATAACTATATATTGCACCCAAAAGTTTTGGGACATAAAAAGGCTAACTTAAGGAGAAACGGAAACAGCCAAACATTAACCAATGACGGTACTAGCGATACCTCATCCAGCGTAAAGGAGAAAACAATGATACGCATTATCAAAATAGCAGTAAACTTATTGGTAGCAATAAGTATATTAGCAGTAGCACAAGTAGCAGTTTCGAAAAAATTCGAAACACTCAAACAATCTCGCACAGAAGCGAGTCCAGTTACAGCCCAAATGAGACAAACACAATTGGATTGTCTAGCTCGTAACATTTACTATGAAGCAGGCTATGAACCTTTCGAAGGTAAAGTAGCAGTTGCGCAAGTCACTATAAATCGCACCGAAAGCGGAGAATTCCCAAGCGATATCTGCGGTGTAGTTTATCAAAAAAATATTGTATACCAAAAAGTATTTTGCCAGTTTAGCTGGTACTGTACTGCCGCTGGTAGCCAGAAGCCCATGAACGGCCCTGTGTATACAGAAAGTATGGAAGTAGCCAAAAAAGTATTGTTAGAAGGATTCCGTTTAAGAGACCTAAACAATGCGCTATATTATCATGCAGATTACGTTAACCCTGGCTGGGGCAAGAAACCCATAGCCAAAATTGGACATCATGTCTTTTATCACTAAGGAAAAATTATGAACACAGCAGTAATTTTACAAACAATTAAGTCTAAAATACATGATTTATTTGATCTAGATTTATGGGTTAAAAACATCAAAGAACATGCTCCGCATGTAAGTGCAGAAACAATGGGTTGGGTAGCAGTTATTCTAATGCATCTAGCCACTGTTCCTACGCTTTTAGCAGTCCTAACAGGACTAACTGAAAAAATGCCCCCTGTAGATCTAGTATTGTTTGCATGGGCTGGATTGTTTTGCTTTTTTATCAAAGCCGCTATTCAAAAGGACTTTTTAAATATTGTAACCATTGGATTTGGCTTTTTTGTACAAGCTGGCTTAATGGCTATGATTATTTTCAAATAATTTGCAATCTCAATAGCCTCTGTGTATAATGAGCATTAGAGGCTATTTACAGATAAATACCTAATATACATAGGAGCCCATCATGGCCGGATCAGGATTTAATTTAGACTCAAACCAGTTATCACCAGGCGTTTATCGCGTGGTTATCACTACAAATACAACAAATTACCCAATAGCTACGGGTAATACTAACGGCGGCGGTGTTTGGCCATACGATTGGAACAATACAGCGTATACAAACGGTTCAACTTTAACTGCCGCTCAAGCCCTAACATTAGCACAGGGTAACTTACGTTGGCAAGCTATTCTTGACAATTTGTCAAACATAGCAGATTGCCGTATCTATGACATCGTAGTTTCAGTAGCTAGTGGTGTTAATACAGACGCAACTAACCAACCAAGCGGTGTTGCGTTCACAATCGAATTCCAACGTGATTATTTCATTCTTGGCGAATGGAACAAAGTTTTAGCTTACAACGGTGCTACTAGTGCTGGTGTAACTTTTACTAATGCTGATGGTACAACAGGTACTGCATATTACAGTATCAATGCTGGTGGAACAACACAAGCAATTACTTCAACAGCACTAGCAATCCAGGATTTGGTTACTACAGGTATCGTACGTGGTAGCACAACTGGATATAAGCGTACATGGCGTGTTTGGAGCCCAACAATCGGCGACACACAGGTTAATGTTACAATCACTCAACCTTGCGTTCCAGTAACTGCATTTGGTACTGTAGCAGTAACACAGATCAGCGGTACAACATTAGCTGGAAGCCCACTATAATAGAAAGAATAGGATGATATTAGCGTATCTACTACTACTAACAGGTTTAACAATATCGGCGGTCGCAATCTACTACTCAGTAGTGGGTTTGACCGCTATATTTTCTGCCGCAGTAATTCCAATTATCATCATGGGGTCAGCTCTAGAAGTTGGCAAACTTGTCTGCGCCTCTTGGCTAAA
>Ga0007866_1000152_pt1 | contig 19336 bp, 6 predicted proteins | sample CryBogCBH18Jul07_FD_71223 | JGI IMG/M metagenome (GOLD analysis project Ga0007866, IMG submission 71223) | Freshwater microbial communities from Crystal Bog, Wisconsin, USA - CBH18Jul07 | ecosystem: Environmental > Aquatic > Freshwater > Lake | place: Crystal Bog, Wisconsin, USA | collected... | reverse complement strand
CCGGTTCTCAGAAAAAACCCACTTTGAAAGATTGGGTGCAAGTGAGTTACCGTGGGACTTTAGTCAATGGCAATGTGGTGGACGATAGCTCGCTTTCAGGAGGGAAAGTCAAACTTCCTATGAATGGGGTTATTTTGGGCTGGACGGAGGGTCTGCAGCTCATTGGAGAAGGGGGCGAAATTGAACTCGTGATTCCTCCGAACTTGGGCTATGGGAACGAAGGCACTCGGGGTGGCGTTACTGAGGTGCCTGCGGGGGCTACCTTGGTCTTTCGTATTCGGTTGCACAAGGTGCTTGAGGACGGCAGAAAAGACCAACGTAAGCGCTGAGGGGTGCTGAAGTTCAGGATCTCCTGGTGTAGAAAGGGTATAACGCGTGGGGTCTTCTGCTATGGTAACAGGGGGTTTAGGTAACTTTACCGGAAAGTTCAGTTGCCCTTCCTAAAAGGTGATTGAGCTTGGCTTTCTGACCACTTCGTTCTTCACTTTGACGAAAAATTTTGAAAATTGCTATTCTCAAGAGTTCTATTTTATCAGTTTCAAAAATGCACCCGAGGTGCTTGGCGATTGCTCACTCAAAAAAATTCCTTTCGTGAAATTTTTTCTATAAATATTAAAAAATTTAAACTTAAAAAGTTTTTTCATGAAAAAATTCATGGAAAAAAAATTAATACTAGAATAGAATACCTTTTATTCATGGATCAAAATCAGGGAAAGAAGCAGTTTGACTGCAAAAGTAAATTTAACAAGTTTTATAATTTAAGATAATAAAAAGCTTATGGAGAGCTTTTCATTGAGGAATGAGATGGGTGAGTCTCAAGTGTAGGATTCGCTTGGTCATAAACTTGGGATTGTGTTTTTATTGGTAATCGATCAATTTTTATGATTTTCAGCATAGAAGAAATAAAACGGTTTTTTGAAATCCGTAGTTCTTTGAATATTTTACGTTTCATAGGCTTCCTTTTTAAATGAAGAGACAAAAGGATATTGAGTTTTGAAGTCGCATTTTCTGAAAAATCAAAGGGTGCAGTTGAGAGAAATAGATGAATAGAAAAAAAGTATGGTCGTATTTGGGCTTTTATTGCGTACTTTTGCTTTCAGGGTGCTCGTATGAGCATACAGTATCTTCTACTTTACGTTCTCAAGTGCTTCCGGATCATGGGCCTTCTCCTGAGCATTCGTTTTTTCCTGATGAGTTTAAAGACAACCTTCGAGGCAAACAATGGAATCAAGAAGTAGTTCCTCTTTTTGGAGTGAATGTGGCTGCGTTGCCGCCCTTAGAAAGTTTACCCGCGAGGACTATGGGTAGACCTGAAACAGTTGCAAGAAAGCAATCGGTCAATTCAAGCACTTATCTGAGAAATGCGAGGCAATGTTACCAATCTTATCTTCATGAGTGGGGTGACGATACTCGGGGAACTCAGAAAATCCTCAATACTCTGAGAGCATCGCAAAAATCGTGTTGGACGAAGGTGCAAAACAAGGAAGTCTATCAATTACAAGAGGCGATTCAGACAAACTTTCAAGAGATTAATACGATCTTATCTCAACCTGAGAAACAAACTTACGAGCATTTAGAACCTCTTCTCACAAACTTAGGAAGAAATTATCAGGAGATTCAAGAAAAATTGTCTTTTTGTCGTATCAGAGATTTCATGCGTATTCTGAAATCTGCGGATTCTTTCAATCTTCTTCTGTATTATTCTGATCGAAATTTACTTGAGGTACTAGGTGATGTTTTTGGACATGAATCCGGATTAGAGGATATTAGGCAGAATAGGACTGAATTTTTACTTAGGAGTAGACTTGCGATCATTGACCAATTGCGTGAACAAATAGATAATAATGATTATATCGTTTCTGATGAGCAAGCCTATCCTTGCGCTAGCATCTCAAAAGATTTTTATCATCCTAGTGAAGAGGATCGTGCAGCTCCTTTGAAAGACATGGATAAGAGTGAGCTTAAGAAAATCAGTGATCGTGGTCATGTCGCTTTAACATTGACGTCCTCTTTTTTACATTCTTTATCTGCATTTAGAGAAGCATTTTTAGTCGAAGTAAATAAGCTTAAGATCAATGACTTGTTTTATTTCGTAGGGGGGGCGACGGATGCTGTTGTGATTTATGAGGTGATGAAAGAGAGCGACAGTAGGTATCAATTTCGAGTTTACAATAGCACTCGTGGAGTGAAATTCCATGCATCTATCTTGGATGGCTCGAATCAAAGAGTGTTTCCCTTTGTCGAAAGGCGTAACGTTTTAAAAGAAAAGATGGTTAGCTTTTCATTTTTAAAGTCCTTAAGGGATTTATATGAGCAGAAAACTTCTTCTAAAGTCGCTTTTGTCTATGATAATATTCTTGCTGAGTTAGGTGGTATTCAGACTACGAAAAATGTGCAGAGTGAAGATTTTCTAGATCCACAAGTTGCCCGAGATTCTTCGTACTATATTTTTCCTTATCGAGATACCTCAGATTTGGGAAACCAAGCCCTGGGGTCACACCTGGAGTTTTTTGTCAAATCCAAGATGATCGATGTATACTTTAACGAGTATCCACGCTTTTCACGTAATGAGGATAGTGCTAGGAGACTAGCAGAAGAGTCTTTGACTTTTTATACAGAAGAACTGGCTAGAAATATCTCAGTTGATCCCTCCTGGAAGGGAAGGTACCTTGATCGGGGAATGGTGCACGAAAGTGGGCTTCGTGTTGCTCGGTATCGAGAAATCTTAAATAATAACAGTAAAATTCGAGAGCAAGCAAAAAACGTTCAGTGCGAGGATCTGGAAAATTTCTCTTTTACTCCTCTTGGACGCTCAAATTCATTCTCCTTGCAGTCTATTTTGCGAACGCCTCCCCAGCCTTCTTCGGATCAACGTCAAGCCGTAGATATAAAAAAATGGCATCCAACATGGGAACAATGGGATAAGGATATGAATAAGTTCTGGTATAATTTGATCCCTCCAGAGGAAGAATCGTTCGAAGAACGATCGCGTGAGCAGGGAAGGATTCTGTCAATTATTCCAGAAATTGTTCGAAGAATTCCTCTTGAAAAAGATGCTCTTAGTGCGTTTTTACCTAATATCGAGGATCTTGAGAGATTTTTGGGCCACTTAAATGATCTCAGCCAATTGCATTTTTGGGCGATTTTAACTTCGAACTTAACGAATCTCTCGGATCATGGGCTCTCTCCTATTTCTATTTTGACTCAGGTTCGCGTCCTTACCCTGGCAGATCAGGTGATGCAAATTTATGGAGAAAAAAAGCGTGATCAGCATTTTCCTGAATTTCCTAGTTTGTACGATTGCGTTTTAGATTGGCTTGTTTTAGATCACGGTGAATCTCAAGAAGAGATCCGACTTAAAAAATATTGGATGTCCTATTTCACGATAGAAGCATCCTGGAATGATTCGTTTCAGGAGATATCGAAGTATTGGCAGAAACAGAAGGACTCAGAAAGAACGAAGCAGCCTATGTTTCAGTGGGAGCGCTATCCATTATATAGCCTCTCAAAACAAGAAGCTTTTCAGCGCCATATCTTGAAAGAAGTTGGTCATGGCAATGAATCGCATTGGAGTCGTTCATTTGGAGATTCTCGTTTGGAATCTTTTTGGATAGATATCCAATGGGCTCGGGATTTTTTTCATCAAAATAATATACCCTCTCAAGATATAAAAGACGTGCTGGATGCATTACAGTATCGTTATATAAATTTTTTCGCTATTAGAAAATTGCCGCCATCGCCATTGCCAGGAATCTTTTTTGAAACGAGAGATATTTCCTTTGTGACGCATTATGTTTTATCAGGATCTTTCTCTAAGGAGATTCTGGTAAAAATCGAATCTATTGTAAAACCGATGCGAGAGAGGTTTCGGCGCGAGCATGGTGAAAGAGTTTCGAGGCCCATTGATTTTGAGGTTCTGAAAGAAGAAAAGGAGAAAAATCTTCAAGATCACTATAAGAATAGTTATAAAATATTTGGAAAAGAGTTTATTTCAATTTCCTCAGAAGAGGCCAAAAACTTGGTAGAGTTAGATAAAGAAGTCTATACAGGAAATCTACTTTCTTCTTTAAAAATTAACACAGAGCGTTCTTTGCTTGATCCTTGGAGCAAGATTTTTGAGATCGCGAAACTATTTTTTCATCCTCATTACCGTAAGGTTTCGTCAAGTATTCCATTTTATCGCAGATTGAGTTCGCGAGAAATCATTTCCTTGCCTCAGGTTTTACAACGTATTGCGCTTCGCAATAACAAGGAAGTCCCCGTTGAAACTTTGGAAATGCAGCGACAGCTTCTCAATTTAGGAACGCCAATTGTGACATTAGGGTATTTTCAAGAAAATGCGTATCTTCTTCGAGAGAAACGCTGGCAGATCTTATTTAAGTCATTGATGTTTCAGCCTGGTCTCTTATTAGAAGAGTTTAATAAAACGAAAGCGTTGCCTCAGCTTCTTTCGGATTTTACCTGGAACAATTTGCAAGGACACTTGCATAATCAAGATTACCTGACGGCATCTTTTTTTGCTCGTATGCATCAGCTTTTAGAAGAATTTACGATCAAGGCTGAAATGCAAGATGCTTTGCCCAAAGAACGCCATGCAAGGTCGGCTTTTTTTGAAATTTTACAGGGTCTTAAAGGAGCTTCAGATACTAAAAATCTTGTTTACAGAGACTTGATTCGGACTTTTCAGTTTGAAAATTTCTCAAAACTTCATTGGAACGAGTTAGCTTTATTCGTCCAAGCTGTTATCTATCGGAATTTACATTCTCTTGAGAATCGAGAAAATTTTCAAGTGGATGAAGAGAGTGCAGTGGTTGGAATCTACCAACTTAAGCTCAGCGAGCTGCTTCAAACCATTGAGGTTTTCGGCAATGAGGCTCTGAATGATTTTATGAATACCATTGTCAAGATGGTTCGGCCTGATGCGGATTTTCAATGGGAATATGAATTAGGAGCAAGATGGAAAGGTACCTCATTGAAAAATCGGCAGGATCAAGTTTCGCTAGATCTTAGTCTTCCTAAGATTCGAGCAGTTAAAGAAGAATTCAGACAATTACCTGGGGAGATCTTAGGGACTGCTTTTTTCCAAGAAATGCTGCCTTCTTTTAATCCTCAGCAGTCCTACGCGACTTGGTTAGGGGAGGATCGGTATGAGATGCACGATGGAGAACATCTGGTTCGTATTGATGCAAATCCGCAAGCAAATTTCTATGACTATTTAGGATCTCGCGGTATAAAAACAGGGGATCACACCAGCCCTAAAATTGAAAAAAAATGGGGTAATCGTTGGTATCAACTGATTAAGGATGAAGTGGTAAATGAACGTGCTATTTCTTGGAAGGAGGGTAAACGAGCTCCTGATACGGATGATTGGAGTGTGATTCCGGGATATCGGAATTGGGTTTTCAAGAAGGATATGAATATAGATGGTATTTCCTCTCCTGAAGCTTATCAGAAAAAAAGCGGTGTCGATTGGAGCGAGTGGGATAAGATGCCGGACGCAGAGGTTCTTGCTTTTGATCCGAAAGACCATCGCCTTTACGCAGTCAGTAGGATTCTAGGTGAAAAAACGATCGTTCAAAAAGTGAATTACGAAAGTGGACAAGCCGAAATTGATGGTACTACTTTGTCTCGATTGCGGCCTGATAGCTCTTATGGGTTTCTTGCGAGAATAGAGAATCCTCGTTTTATATGGTTTTGGCAAAAAGAGGCTTCAACAGAGTCTCTAACTTTAGGAAAAAAAGAAAATGTTCTGCAAAAGGTAGAGCTTCCCCGATTCGGTATCAGCTTTGATCTAAAGTACAAAAACGAAGAGAATCAAGTTCCACGCTTAGTCAGCTATGAACTGCAAGGGTACGCTCTCGCTGTTAGGCAAGAACTTCCTCCTGGTAGCGAGCAATGGGGAGAATTTCCTCACTTTGTGGTTCTTGAGAAAGAAGACAAAATACGTATTGCTGTTCCACGCATGAATTTCAAATCGTATCTCAGCGGCTTGTCAGTTAATTACGATCTTGACTTTTTCAGCCGAACTTCTGAGGAGATCGCTCAAAAACCGGAAGCAATCCACGAGTATGCAAGAGAGTCTCAGAAGCTATTTGTTTGGCCAATAAATGCTCATCCGTTTCATCTGCCAGAAGTAGAGGATCGTAGTTATTTGGCACTTATTCATCTTTGGGGGCGTTCGCTTGAGTATCCGTCTTATGATCGTGCTCGCGAACTTCTTTATGGCAGTCGTTCTAATCAGGGAGATTTTAGGCGTTCCCCTCATAGAACGCATGTGAGTGGCGCACGAGAAGTTTTGGAATGGATATTCTCGTTCAAGAATAACGACTACGATCCTCGAGCGCTTGCGCTACGCTTAGGTGCGGCTCTTTTAATTGTGGAGAACGATTTCGCTTATCATCATTATGGTACCATTCCTGAAAAAACGCCCGAATTAGAAAGTTCTGAGTTCATGGTTTCGCATTGGAAAAATCTGGATGCTATCTATGGTCACTATCTCAAAGTAAGGGATAAGATTTCTTCGCGTTTTTTCCCAGAAGATTTAGAGAAACTATTTCTCAAGGTTCGAAAAGATTTTCCTGATTTTCCTCAGCAGTATGATGCGCGTCTTGCTGAGATCCAGGGAGAGGATTCTGGAGAAGTTCAATTATTACATGGAATTGAGCCGGCTAATTTTAAGTATTCTATTGATTATTCTGGTTATTATGGATACAAGAGAAAAATTGAAAAATATCTAGAAGCTCGATGCTCGATCTTGGAAGATAGCGTCAATTTTTATAAATCTGATAATATTCTTCGATTTCCTGAATCTTTTAAAGCTTTGTACAGTCTTTCTCTTAGAATCGATGAGCTTCAAACAGTTCAGCAGAAATCAGAGGTAGAATCACTTCTTAAGTCTCAACTTGAGAGAATGCTTGGAGTTTCTGTTGAACATTTGAACAAGCTTACGAACGAGCAATTAAAAGAAGAATACCTGAGTCTGCTGCGTCTTTATCTCAGGCAGGGTACAGTCATGGTTAAAGCTGAAAATGAAATAAATGATCTGAAAGAGGGTCGATCGCAAGATGGTAGTTCTTTGGATAAGACATGTCATTCTATGGTTGAATTTCTCTATATTCTTGCTAATGCCAATGATGATAAAAATCGCCAGAATATGAAGCGTTGGACACTCAAAGATGGGTTTCTGAATATGGATGATTGGAATAGTTATAATAATTTTTGGAATGATTCGCCTGATGAACAGAAAAAATACGAACCAGAAAGGAAGCAGAGAGATCAGTGTTTGTTTGAGTTTCTCCCTTCTATGTCTTCGGAGAAGTGGGATTTTCTCAAAAACCAGGCGATTGCTCCATCTTTTTGGACCGGGAATACTCAGGTTCATCGTGCGCGTCACTGGGATCCCAGAACGGAAGCAATTCCTGCTGATTTTAAAAAAGCATACGAGCAGGATAACCATACTGCTGATAGTGATGATCCTGGAAAGCGACCTGTCATTTCTGTTGGTAACTTGATGAGGTTTCTTAAAGAAAACGATCTGAACTTGGATCAAAAGGAGCAAATCCAAAGTACTGCGAAAGAACTATCTGGTATTTTAGATTTAGAAAGCATGCAAGATGCTTTTATTCGTAAAAAGCTCGAAGATCAGCGACTACTGATTGAGTCGAGTGCAAAATCGGATTTAAACCACAAAAAAGTCTATGAGTGGGTAGGAACGAAAGCGACCGCTATTTCAGGGCTCCAAGCGTATCGTCCGTTATTGCTGACTCTTAAGAAAAAATTTCAGGATCGAAGAGTGGCTTTTGAAGAAGAGATCATGAAGACGATCCAATTGCTTCCAGAGGGCGCTTGGGAGTCTGTGAGAGAGCTTCTTTTTCGAGAGTCTGCTGTTGAAGCTCGTCCCAGTTTAAAAGAAGTTCTTCAGATTTATGCGAATGGTTCTGTGGAGAAAATTTTTCAGATGAATCCTGGATTAACTGAAGATCAAGGAAAGAAGTTGCTTCAAGATACAACTTCTTATTTGATCGCTTCTACTTATGTGTTTCGAGTGGAAGAGGTAATTCAAGCGCTTGATCGCCTTCTCAATGTCAAGGATGTCGGGAACGAAGAGATGCAGCAGTTTTATCAAAATGCTACTTCTTTACGAACTTATGATATCGCTGAGCATCCTGATTACCTAGTTTTTGAGTATTGGTCACATATTCTCATTCGAAAAGATCAAATGGATAACCTCCAACAATTGACCAGTGAAAAGACTACCTTGCTTGAAATGATTATGGGCGCAGGTAAGACTTCTGTCTTATTGCCATTGGTAAGTCATGCAAATGCTAGTCCTGGAGAAAAGCTCAGCATGGTCGTTCTTCCTGAGGCCCTGGTTGCTTCTATGTCCAAACAGCTCAGCGATCAACTGGATCTTATCTATGGTCAGGGAATAGATCTCATCACCGTTCATAGAAGGCACAAGTATGATCTTCAGAAAATTCAGTATTTGTATTCCAGAATCAGGAAGGATCTAGATACCGCAAGAGTGATTGTAACTTCTAATAGTAGCATCCAAAGTCTGTTTCTGATTTTTATTGAATTAATTTATAACTACGAAAAGCTTGATCATACGCAAAAAACTATCCGAGGTCAGCAAATCGAAACCCTTCAAAAAATCTTCCACATTCTAAAAAAATATTCTCATGTTTTAATTGATGAGGTGGATTCGATTTTAGATATCATGGCTTCTCATCGATTTTCGATCGGACATCACCATCGACTGGAGAAGTCGATTGTCAATGCGACAGCGGGACTTTATCGGATTCTTGCTGAGAATCAAGAGATTCATCAGGCTGTGAATATTCCTTTTATCCAAGAAGAGCAAGTTCGTGCTGTGCCTTATAGTCGTGATATTTATCATCAGAAAGTGAAGGATCTTCTCATTGAGGGATTTTGCGATCCTCAAAATGCGAAGTATTTCTTTGATGAGCCGGAATTGATTCAGGAGTTTCAGGCAATTGGTTCTGATCGTCTCAAGCAGTATTTGAAATGGAACTCTTTAAAAACGAGTCAAAAGGGCCTGGATGGTGTAGAGCAGGATGAGATCAATATCAATGTTGTTTTAGAAGAAAGAAAAACGTACCTTGATGGGTTGAAGTATGATGAGTTTAAAGACGTCATCAGTGTTGCTTTTACTCAGATTCATCAAATCCTTCCTCTAACCTTGGAAAGGGCTTATCTGGTTCATTATGGTCTTTGCCCCAAGGAAAGTGAAGGTGCATGTCATCCTTTTGTTGGAATTCCGTACCATTCGGGTGCCCCTGTGGTGAATTCTCGGTTTGGAACCGATTTAGAGTCGTTGAATTATACTATTCAAGCTCATCTCGAAAGTCGTGATGTCTTGGGGATGTTTGAACTTGAAATGACTCGACTTAAGAAGCAGTTTATCGATAATAACAGTCGGAAAGTGAGAGATAAAATCAGCTCCTATTTTTCTAAGACTCTTTCAGATGGACAGATCTTGAATATGGATCGGACTTTCATTCAATCAGGGGCGAAGCATGTTCAGACGCGACCTGATCTTATGCTAGAGTTGGTGAAGCAGCATGCAGCACCCAAGATTGAAATCTTTCCTGATCAGCTTTTTACCAATTCGTATATTTATCCGGTCTTATTTAAAAAAATCCAAGGAATGACTGGAACTTTATGGAATGCTGACTCATTTCCGAAGTTCTATGAGACTTTGCAGGCATCAGATTCTCTGGGGCGTACCTTGACCGCTTTGTGGAAATCAGAGAAGACCCGCAAAGTGAAGGTAGTGGATGCACCTCGGGCTGGAGAGCAAATTCAGAGTATTCTCGATAGGATGCTGACGGGAACACAGCCTCAGTCGATCATTGATCAAGGAGGATTCTTGAGGGGGAGAGACAATCAAGAGGTTGCTGAGGCTATGCGGTCTCATTTTCTTGGGAAGGATTCTGAGATAGATCAGTTGATTTTCTACGATGCTAAGCATCAGATTCAGCTCATGGAAGCTCAGGCGGTACGACCTTATGTTAAGCATGAGACAGATCGCATGAAAACCGGTGCTTACTGGGACATGCAACATACAACAGGTTCTGACTTAAAAGTGCACCCTCAGACAGCTGCGGTACTGACAATCAGCAAGTTCTCCATTTTGAGAGATTTACTTCAGTCAGCCTGGAGACTCAGAGAGCTTGATCGGGATCAGTCTGTCACTCTCATGATTACTCGAGATGACTTACAGATTATGTCTAAATTGCTTGTTGAAGTTCACGGTAACAGTCAGAAGATGGAAGAGGAATCTGGCACGGTTGATTTTAGAAAAATTCTTCTTTATCTTGCGACGAACGAAGCCATCAGGTCTGCAGAAGTGAATTACCGCTCGGTCAAGGCATCTCAGCGTGCCTTAATTGTGGACCAGATTTACAATACTTTGCTTGATCCTCAGGTATTGAAGACAAAGTCTTATGACTTTTTGAGAGCATTTAAGCAAGTGAAGGGCTTTTTCAGTAACCCTCGAGGGGAGCACCCTTACGAGCGCTATGGTATTCCGATGGCTGAGGTTGAGACTCTGCCATTTCTTGAAAGTGAGATTGACAGGATCTTGAGTCCTGTTCAAGGTGCGTTTGAGAATCTTAGTCAATTGCGTGAGACATTTCGTCAAGATGTTTCTAGCCGGAAGGACGATCTGCGAAGTAAAATTCTTACGGCATTAGTGGTACATGTGGAATCCGATGAAGAAATGGAAATTGAAACGCAGCAAGAACAAGAACAGGAAATGGAACTTGAAGTTGTGCAAGACTTTGAGAGTCATTCTTTCGATGCTTCTTATGATAAACCTGCGGTGAATTGGAACCGGGATGCTCTCTTTGATGGGCACTGTTTCAACCATCCTACGACCATGGAAACGGTCATTGGGGGAAAGGATCCTCGGGCGATTCAAAGTAAGTCTGATTTGTTGATTCAGTTTTTTCTCAATCCGATCATTTCTTTAGGTGATCTTTTGAAGATAGGAAGTTTTGAGTATGTTCGTGATTTATTTGATCCAAGAATTCATGGATCGCTTAATCTCTTCCCAGTTTTTCTGTCTGATTCTGAGAAACTTACTACGGATGGTTCTTCACAAGCGTTTACTGCGTTTGGTATTTATCAGGGAAAGTCAGATTTTATCTTAATCAGCTTAAATAAGTATGGTGCTGTAGACGCTTTGGCGCTGATGACGCGAGATGAAGCGCTTGATGTCGTGGGTAATTGGTTGGTAGAGGATTTTGGAGGAAGAGGTTATAGTGAAGGTCAACAGAGATCATTTCTTATTTACCAATTTGGCAATGGTTTCATCCGTCAGAGTGGAAACTTTCTCCAAAATTGGAATAGCAGGCATGAGGTCTTGGTTCAGCAGAGTCAGGAGTTATTGAATCAAGAAGTTTCAGAAGAGGACTTGGATGCGGAGTCTTGTTCAGGTGACGTTCCTATGAAGTTTGTTGATAGGCCGGAGGCCAGGGGGGACTCGTATTTCAATCAAAGTTCTTACGAGCGGCAAGAGGTGACCTTAACTGAGGCTTTCTCTGAGCTGAAGCAGCAATCTGATTTCTTGAAACTTCTGGTGCAGGCTAAGTTTCTGACTGGTAGAACGCATTTTACCGATCAGGAGAGGCCTTTTTTGGAAGCATGGCTGAGAGGTTCTGATGAGAGGGCTTTGATGAATTTCTTCACTTCTGAAGTCTTACGATTCAGAGATTCCACGCGGGAAAATTTTGAGGGATCGGTTTTACACGAGGTTTTTCATCGTGAGCAGGAACTTCAAGGCAGCGATGTTCTTCGGCAGGCTGGATGACCTGCGAGTCAAAATAAAGCCAGGTTCGATGAAAGAAAATCTGAGAAAAAATCGTCTCTTTTTCTGGGGATTTCTTGGGTAGACTCTTCCTCCTGCGGTTTCAACTTGCTTCTGAAAACGCAAAAGTTTTTTATACCTTGGGGTCAGCTTTATGTGCGACGAGCAGAATCAAGTCGATTGACGAATTCTGAAGCAGGAGCCGGTCGGGGATTTCAAGATTGGGCAGGCAGTTGACGGGAACGGGTGGATTTTGAAAGCCACCGTCAGCAGCTCTCGGCCTTTTTAGAGAAGAAGCAAGCGGCCGAAGAGGAAGGACTTCAGTACCTCAAGAAGTTTCTCAAATCGGGAGAACTTCATTCTCTCTCAAGGCTTGCCTACCGGATCGTTGCTTCCGGTTCTCAGAAAAAACCCACTTTGAAAGATTGGGTGCAAGTGAGTTACCGTGGGACTTTAGTCAATGGCAATGTGCTGGATGATAGCTCGCTTTCAGGAGGGAAAGTCAATCTTCCTATGTGGAGTTATTTTGGGCTGGACGGAGGGTCTGCAGCTCATTGGAGAAGGGGGCGAAATTGAACCCGTGATTCCTCCGAACTTGGGCTATGGGAACGAAGGCACTCGGGGTGGCGTTACTGAGGTGCCTGGGGCTACCTTGGTCTTTCGTATTCGGTTGCACAAGGTGCTTGAGGACGGCAGAAAAGACCAACGTAAGCGCTGAGGGGTGCTGAAGTTCAGGAATCAGGCTTGAGTGGCTAAATTGATCAAATAGGAAACAGACAGTCTTGGCTTTAGTTTATTTGAATCACTTTTTTGAGTTTTTTCACGTGCATCGTTTTGGAGAGTACTTGATGTTGGTGAGATAGGGTGTTCGGATACTGGTTGGTTGAAAAAAAAGACGGCTTCTGTTAGGATTCTTTGAATATTCAATGGTATTTCGGAATATCCTCAAAGGATTACTATGTTTTATCATCGCATTTTTTTATGGAGTTTTTGTTGCTTAAGTTTTTTAGCTTCAGGGTGTGCAGATAAGCAGAATCAGATAGATCATTTGAACGCAAAGTTAGCGCAATTGAGTGCAGTTCGACCATTTTCTGCTCTATTTGATTGGAAATTGATTGATTTTCGTGACCCTACGGATTCTGACAAGGTGAGTGCTTTTGGTAGTAAATGGCTTCGGATTATTAAAGTTTCAGATGCTTCTGCCATTTCTATTAAAGAATTATCGTATGCTCCTGTCACTCAAAGTGTCTGGGAAGCGATAGATTCAGCATTGGTGCATTTCAACCATGATTCGTTCAAGGATGTTTCTTTGTTAGTTGTAGAGAAAGATCATGTGGGCGAATTATCTCGGGTGCGCTTAAGGATGGTGGTGTCGATTATGGGTCTTGAAAAGTGTGATGGAGAGAGGTCTTTTTATACTATTGTAAAAAGTTCTAAATTAAGCAAGATTTTTGACATTTCATTCGATGATGGACCCGCGTATTTAGTCAGAGATAAGCATAAAGAGGACAGAATTCTTATTAAATATGATCAAGAATTATTATTATGAAGTTGTTTTCAAAATAATTGCTCCTCTTCAATAACTCATCCGGAAGCACAGTTGATGCAGGCTTCGTGTGTAGATGGTATCTGAGGGATCAAAAATATTTGCTAAGTTAGTACTTTTCAAGTGGATCTGACCACAAGTTGTGATGCTACCTGTTGACTTGCATCAAGGTTCCGGACGAAGAATGGATATTGTTTGGAGGTGCTTGGATCAATCATCATGTTGCCTCTGAGACCATGGGTTTTTGTTCTTGGGTCGTGGTTTTGAAAATCCTGTATCAGCAATGTGATGGAGGGACTCTGCCCACTTTTTTCAGAAACAGAGTATTTAGGAGGAGTTTATGATGAATCCGACAGAGATTGAACCGTGCGCCCGGTATGCGCACCCTTGATTTTGGTCTATCCATTCCCTCCTTTCAGGGCTGGAACTGCATTCTAGTTGTTGCGCATACCTAGGCTGTCAAAAGTTTTGAAAGAATACTTAAATTTTAACCTAATCCATTACTGCTCTGTACGAATATTTGGTTAATCTTTGAGAGGGGTACTTGGTTTAACTTTCATCTTCTTTGGTTTGCGCTGCGTAACAGGAATGTTCGCTTCGCACTAGTCTCTCACTCGAGTTTCATTTAAGCTCATGATGTTACTTCTTACATTACGATTTTATGCATTATAGAAGTCATGAAAATCAAAAAACTTTATCTAAAGTGCCTTCAGGTTCCCGCTAAATTGCTAAATCTCTAGCGGATTCCTGGCATCGGGATACACTCGAAAATACATTTTTCAAATTAATTTTTGACAGCCTAGGCTCAGATAGCTAATCGTATCAAAAATTTAAAAAATGAAGATGCCTGATCTCAGGTGAGAGGACTTGCTCAGATCAAGTAGGTAGGGGCGCATGGAGAATGCTTGAAAATCGAAGTAAAGCCCCATCTTGGTTTGAGAAACTAGCAATGGTGACAAAAATAGGCGTCGGGTTTCATGCACTCAAAGTGATGCTACATGGGGTAATGATCACTCATTGGTGATGGAGCAGCTTATCCTCCCTCCCTAACTTCAATGGAGTCAACAGGAAAACTATAGAAACTACTCTCGAACTAAGTTTTAAAATTTTTAACTATTTACGTTTTTTTTAAAGAACTTTCAGGAACTCATGTGAATGTTAGGCAGGTCTTGAACCTGTTCTGTAGGCAGATACCATTCACAATATTTTGTGGAAATGACTTAAGCACCCTAGGATCTTTGCTGTGATCGGTCATGTGGGGGGTTCCCAAATTTATCCCAAGAATAGGATGGCTGAACCTATATTTTAGATTAAACTCCAAGGTGAGCCAGAAAAAGGTCTCTCAGAAATCGTAATAGGAGAAGTCTGCGAGCAATAGTCGGTAGAGCTTTCTTCTTTATGTTCTTTAAGTCCCGGTCAGTGATCAGTTTCTGCAAGAAGTTAAGGTTAAGTTCTCAGGCTTCTCGTAGACAATCGTGAGCCTTTTGGACTCCACACGCGCACTGAATCTTCCAAGCAGCACTCCCGTTGGCTGTTATGGACCATCATGCGGCTCTGGCTCTGTTCTACAGGAAGTAGGAAGGATTTTGAAAAATGAACAAATCTCTCTTTATTCGGTTTGAGAAGTGGGACGATTTCAAAGCTCGGACTCAGGCCGCCTTGAAAGTCCAAGTCTAGGGGAAGGGCAGATGCCGTCTTCTTGAACTTCGTTTTAGACTATCAGAAGTTCATGTCTGAACTTGCTGCAATCATCAGTCAGAAGCCTTCCTCAATCTATCAGCTCGCTTAGATCCTGGATCGTGATTTTGGGAACGTTCAGAGAGACTGCATAGCTCCCGAAAGGATGGGTTTTATGCGAGTAAAGTACAGACTCCAGGGGGCTCTAGGGCTCCCAAGTTTGCATTTAACTACCGTCGGATGGTGGGGCTGCTTAATCATTCCTGAGGCAAAGGGGAAGATGATATCAGCAAGGAGGTAGTGTTGGGTGTTGATTTCATCACTGAAGCTGTTTTTTCGTTGATTGAATGGTCACTTTTACCATGAGAAGTCTCGGACATGCATTAGCTTCTCTCTTGACTTCGGTAGAATGTACCCTTTGCTCAGTTTCAAATTCCTGTTACCACGGCTTTAAGTCCTTCTTTCCTGTCTTGAGGGGAGAGATAACTTCTGCAAGCGGAGTTTGGAAGGCCAGCAGGGTTTTGGAAGCTTCAGACGATGCAAAAGCAGTTTTGCTACTTGCTCTTGGAATGTCAGTTCCAAAAATAAAAAAGAGCTAGAGATCAGTCTTTGTTTTCTATGGTGGACCCGACAGGGCTCGAACCTGTGACCTTCAGATCCGTAGTCTGACGCTCTAATCCAACTGAGCTACGGGTCCTTGAGAAAAAAAGACTAACACGGAAAAAGTTACTTTCCAACCTGATCCCATCGTACGAGGCATTCTAAAGGACGCTTGTGTTGAAAGTCCGAAATGCTTTTTAATGTCGTTTTTGCAATATTGTCTAAGGCCTCTGTGGTTAAAAAAGCCTGATGGGAGGTGATCAAAACATTCGGAAATGTGAGAAGCAATGCCAAAAGATCGTCTTTGAGCACTTGGTCGGATACGTCTTGCAAAAAAACATCCTCTTCTTCTTCATAGACATCAAGTCCTGCAAAGCCTACCTGACCTGTCTTCAAGGCAAGTACGAGCGCTTGAGAATCAATTAAAGCCCCTCTGCCTGTATTGATGACCATGACTCCCTTGCGCATTTGTGCAAAGGCGTTTGCATTCAATAAATGGTTGGTCTTCGAATTCAAGGGAAGATGCAAAGAAAGAATGTGCGCTTGTTGATAAATTTCTGCTAAAGAAACGTACTTCACCCCTTGAGCTAGAAGATTCGGATCTTCTTTTAAATCATACGCAAGCACTCGGCACCCAAAGCCTGCCATGATTTTGCACATGACAGAACCAATTTTGCCCGTTCCCAGGACTCCCACGCACTTTCCATGTAAATCAAAACCTACAAGCCCCTCTAAGGAAAAATTGTGGTCTCGAACCCGAGTAGCAGCACGAGTTAACTTGCGATTGAGGGCTAAAATCAACCCTGCCGCATGCTCCGCGACAGAATAAGGTGAATACTCAGGAACTCTCACTACAGAAATCTTCAAAGAAGTAGCAGAGGCCATGTCGACATGATTAAATCCAGCCGATCGCAAAGCAATGAGTTTCACACCTTGTTCTCTTAAAATTCCAAGGGTCTTGGCATCTAAAGTATCATAGACAAAAGAACATACTGCTTCAAAGCCAGAAGCTAAGCTTGCTGTTTTTATATCAAGACGAGATTCAAAAAAGGTGATCTCGTGCTGAAAAAAAGCGTTAGCAGCAGTAAAATGTTCTTTTTCAAAAGGATGAGTATCAAAAACAGCAACTTTCATTGAGTATACCTCAGCCTATCCTATCTAATACTCGGGTTTCTGTCAATTGCTTCGCGCATCAGCATCCAGGAAAGTTTTCTGGCACTATTGCTGAACACGCCTTAATATGAAAAAGATGCCCAAGAAAAAAAACAGTGCTGGTAGGATTGGAGAAATATCTCAAGCAAGGTATGTAGGAAGCATTCAAAAAAATCGCAAGGGTTTCGCTTTTGTGATTTTTCAAGATAAGAAGCTTGAGGATCTTTTCTTGCCTTCCTCTCAGGCTTTTCGATTTTTTCATGCAGATCAAGTTCAGATGACGGTTCAAAAGGGCAAACCTGTGATCCGTCTCTTAAAACATACCTTGAACACACTGGTAGGAAGGTATATCCCTTCAAAAGGGGGTAAGGGTACCGTCATTTACGAGAGAAAAAATTACTGTGAATTCATTAAAATCCCAAAAAATACCCTTCGTGCGCAAAAAAATGATTGGATAGAAATTAAGATTAACTTCAAAGATTTTCCTCCTGCAACAGGGGGCATGCTCCGAAATTTTGGACCTGATCTTTCTGCAAGCTCCGATCTTCTGATGATCACTCAAGAGTTTAGACTGAGTCCAGAGCATAGTCAAAAAGCGATAGAAGAAGCGAAGAGCTGTAAGTGGAACCCTTCTGATAGAAAAAATCTATCCCATATTCCTTTTATCACCATTGACGGAGAACAAGCGCGCGATTTCGATGATGCGATCTTTGTGGAAAAAAATCCCTCAGGATACACTCTTTGGGTTGCTATTGCTGATGTTTCGCACTATGTACGAGAAGGAAGTGCCTTAGACCAGGAAGCCTTGAGTCGGGGTACCAGCGTTTATTTTCCAGAACGGGCTTTTCATATGCTTCCTGAAGCTTTGAGCGAAGGACTTTGTAGTCTGAAGCCTCACGAACCCCGATTAGCGATGGTGGCAATGATCCATTTTGATCCAACAGGAACCCGCCTTAAGACTTCCCTGCTTGAAGCAGTGATCACTAGTCAAAGAAGAGCAACTTACACAGAAATTCAAAAAGAACGCGAAGAGGCGAGGAAGCAAAAAAATTGGGAACTCAGTGCCCATTTTGAGCTTTATGAAAAACTGAAAAATCAAAGAATTCAAAGAGGTTCTATTGATTTTGACTTTCCTGAACCTGAAATTACCTTAGATAGTGCTTATGATGTCGTATCCATTCTTGCTAAACCTCGGTTAGAATCCCATCAGCTCATTGAGGAGTTTATGATTGCTACTAATGAAGCGGTGACCCAATGGATGGTAGAAAAAAATCAGCCTTTTGTCTACCGTGTTCATGAGTCTCCTTCTTCTTTAGCCTTAGAAAAGTTTGCCAAATGGGCTGCAAGTTTAGGCATTACGACCACTGCTGAAAAACTTGCTCAACCTAAAGCATGTGCGGCACTTTTCAAAAGTGTGATCGGAACTTATGCAGAACCTCTGATCCAGCTTGCGCTTCTGAGGTCCATGAAACAAGCAACCTACAGTCCGAAACACGCAATCCACTTTGGCCTTGCTTCTGAAGGATATACCCATTTCACAAGTCCCATCCGTCGTTATCCAGACCTTGTGGTACATCGACTTATTCGTAATACTCTAAAAAAACAAGAAAATAAAAAAATACAAAAAAAACTTGCAAGCATTTGTCTACACTGTTCTCAGCAAGAACGTCTTGCTACAGAGGCAGAAAGAGAAGCAATCAAAATCAAACAAGTACGAGCGATGGCACAACAATTAGGTGAAGTTTTTTCAGGTAAGGTTTCTGGTATGCATGCCTCAGGAATTTTTGTGCAAGTTCAAAATCCTTTTGCAGAAGGAATGATTCCTTTTGATCAAATTTCTGAAGATGATTTGATTTTTGAAGAAAAAAAAATGCGATGTATCGGGCAAAGAACGAAAAAGCTCATTAAAATTGGGATGTCTGTTGAAGTACGGGTAGTCAGGGCTGATTTAGAAAGAAGGCAAGTAGAGCTTGAGCTGCTAAATTTTTTTCAAAAATCTAAAAAAAATCAGGGACATGCATGAGTTTGTTGGGAGCAGGCAAACAAATTGGACAGGCGGTTAAAAATGTTCAAAGACTCAAGCAAATTCTTGCTGTTTTTGCACGTTATGGTTTTTCTGATATCATTGTACGCGTTAATTTGGGAAAATTTTTACCTAAGCGCTTAGCAGCTTATGCTGAAGTTGAGTCTCATAAAACCCAATCAGAAAAACTTCGGTTAGCCTTTGAAGCACTGGGTCCGACCTTCGTAAAATTAGGACAATTACTTTCTACGCGATCCGATCTTCTAACGGCACCTTTTATTGAGCAGTTCACTTTATTACAAGATCGTGGACAACTCGTAAAATTTAATACTGTTCGTGCTTTAGTAGAAACGGAACTGAATCAAAAACTGGAAGAAGCTTATGCTTTTTTTAATCCAGAGCCTCTTGCAGCGGGCAGTATCGCTCAGGTACATGAAGCCCAATTAAAAACAGGTGAATGTGTTGTCGTCAAAGTACAGCGTCCAGAAATAGAAAAAATCATTGA
>Ga0007866_1000146_pt1 | contig 19557 bp, 17 predicted proteins | sample CryBogCBH18Jul07_FD_71223 | JGI IMG/M metagenome (GOLD analysis project Ga0007866, IMG submission 71223) | Freshwater microbial communities from Crystal Bog, Wisconsin, USA - CBH18Jul07 | ecosystem: Environmental > Aquatic > Freshwater > Lake | place: Crystal Bog, Wisconsin, USA | collected... | reverse complement strand
GGAAGATCTCGTTACTTCCCGGCGTGGGAACACCGGCTGACTTGCGTGTCGGTGGTACGAATACGCATCCAATCACCAGACCCGTCAGAATTCCGATGACGACCCACTTAACTTCCAACATTGTTATTCAGGTCGACAAGAGTTTGAACCAACGTAAACCAAATCAGAAACTGAAAGAGGAACGACGTCACGGGTGTCAGCGCAGCAAACAGCGCAAAGATGAACTTGACGATCCATCCACGCTTGACATCAACGCCACCCAGTAGCATCTCAAACGGCTTCCCGATCGCAGATCCGTACGTAAAGATCCAGTACACAAACAGTGCAACGTACTTTCCGAGGACTCCCAATCGGTCATTGATGGTCGATGTAATGTTTCCATTGACAAATTGGTCTTGGAGGAACCCCCACTGATTGTAGGCCCATACAACCACTAATGCCCACATCAATGCAAACACGAAAACAAACTGACCCTTTGCTGCCGTCAGTCCAACGTCATACAACACATCTCCCGGCTTCTGGACAAACTTTCCGAACGCAGACCGTTCGCCGATATCAACCATTTCGGTAATCGTATAACTGACCGTGTGGTACGCACCGGACTCGTCCGTGTAGTTGATCGTCAGACGCGGGGGGTTCAGTGCAAGTGCAGCGGCGTCGGCCGGAGGAGGAGCCGCGATCCGGTGCGCCTTACGGAGGTCTTCATCCATCTTGTTAACGGGGAACTTGATGGCACCGTAGTTTGCTCCTTGTTGGGTTGTCACGTAGTCGGACACGTCAATCGCCTGGTTTCCGACCACATACTCGGCATTCAGCACCAATACGCTACCCATTGTTAATTGGCGAACACGAGATTTGCAACACCGCTCACGATGCGCAGGTAGTTGATGGCCTCAACGTAGACGCCAACCGAGTAGGTGTAGGAGAAGATGATATTACCATTCGCAACTGTTTTTACAACGGACAGCAGCTGATCCTGGGGGTATACATAGGATCCATCCGGGTTCTTAGCCTGGGGGCTCGAAATCTCAACAGGGTTCTGACTAAAGGCCGTAGACTTCAGAATACACGTAACGGTCGTGCTACTCGAAGCCGCAGCCGATGGGAGGGGCTGCTGCAGGGAGATACGAAGAATGACCTTGTTGAACATACTCCCATTCAAGGCTCCGCTTGGCTGGTAGTGATCATTGTCAAGTGCGAACGAGTACATGTAGATACCCGGCAGAGCCGATGGCTGCTCACCCTTGGTGTGCCTATACTGCTGCAGGAGCGAGAAGTACTGCGTGGGTTTCGTCGAGAATCGCTGGTTTCCATCCAGGAGCAGAGTTCCGTCTGTGATGACATCGCGCGGCGAAATCGAAGACAGCTGATACTGTCCAGACGAATACAGAAGATCTCCAGCGTTGGCTGTACTGGCTGAAAAGGGTGCGCGGTTTGGAGACGACCAGTTCGTGTAGTTGTCCCAGTCATTTGTCAGAAGCTTGTCTGAACGATGTGCCGCAAACACGACACGCGTGACCATATTGAACATGGGAACCTGAATATCCGAGTTCGCGCCATACTGACCCTCCGTGACCTTATAGTTCACCTGCTTCACGAGGAATGTCTGATCTGCACCTGCAAGTTGGTTCATCTCCATGTCCGTTAGGTAAATGAAGTTACCCTCCAGGTATGGATTTGCATAGAACGTGGTCACGGTCGGGGTTGATGAGATTCCAGCTGTTGTGGGCGCCGTCAGAAACAGTCCGATCGGTTGGGAGCCAGTTGGCTGAATACGCTGACCGTACGTGGGATTCGTCGATCCCGTAACGGATGCCCTCACTTGAACCTGGTCGGCTGAGGCAACAGTGATCGTGGACGAGATTGTAAACGTAGTGGTCGAGGGCACAGTCGCAACCGTGTAGGTGCTGTTCAATTGCCCTGCTGTTCCTGAAAGACCCTGCATCGTAACGCTTCCACTCACATTCAGTGCGTGGGGAGCCGATGTCGTGAACGTGATCGCTGATCCAGATGACACAACCAGAACAATCGGATTCGTTGCCAAGGCGGGGTTCACATCAATCACCGTGTACAGCTGATTCAGTGGGCGCAGCGTCACGTTGATATACGCCTCCGAGTTCTGCAGAGATACCAGCGGAAGCACCATGCCCGGATTCTCGCAGAACCAGAAGTGAAGCGGGATCACAAGTTGGCGGCTGCGGATCGAAGGTTCGGGCGTTGTCGTAAACGGCATGGTCGCCGGAAGGTTCACCGGAGTCACTGCGTGAGGGTACTGGTTCGTGCGGTCATATGCATTTGCCGGGTCGTAGATCTCAGGGACGTTTCCCACCATCTGATTCACAACCCTGCGCTTCGCAACGTCATGTGTAAAGTAGGAATACATCTTCAACCACTCTCCCGTCAGGGTTTGGATCGTGACGTTGTTCAGGACAATATCAACATGATCAATGAGGTTGTACCCGATGTTCTTGATCCACTGGAATTCATACCCCATGGCCGTGCAGTAGGGATCGTATCCAGCCGGTGGCACCGTGACCTGTACCATCGGAGACCAGATGTCGGGCAACGTGATCATGAGATACGTGTCGTTCAAGAGCTGCGCATACCGATCGATACGGCAGCTGATGGTGCGAGTCTGAGTCACGTTGAAATCGAGGTTGGATGACGTAAAGTCCATGCGAATGGACTCCATGGCAAAGTTCGTGTATCTGCGATAGACAGCCCTGAAATGGGTCATCGAGGGATTCCCATTTAAGAGTTGGTTCTGGGCGCCGACCTGCGTCAACTGAATGAGGCCTCCCGGCATTTGTATTAACGCACACTGATTGTTTAGATTAAAGTACCAGCAAGTGTGGACGCTCCAACAGTGTTAACCTTTGCACAGTTAGTACAATCGTTCACGGTTGGACGCGTAGTCTGGCTCTGAGTCGTCAGCTGACTGCCGGTTGCACTGTATACGCCTCCAGGGACAGAACCACCCACAAACACACCCGTCGCACTGGTCAGGCCACCCGGAGCCAGACTGATGGTCTGGGGATAGGGCACCTTGTTATACTGTGTAGCCTTGTTCGCTATCACGGAGAGAGCTGTGAAATTGTACCTGCGCTGCGGGGGCGGTGGGGCGGTTGCAAATGTAGCCGCAACGATGCGGCGCTTTTGAGCTGTCAAGTAATCTTGTGCAGAGTTGACCTGCATTCTATTTATACAGACCGGAGAGAATACACCCAAATGAGGTTCGTTCTTGTAAGCACTCACGTTGATCAGACTACGGGGTATTCGAAGGTGGTGTCCAATCTCCTCGCGCAGGTGGCGACTCTTGCACCGAAGGTGAAGACGTTTCACTTTGGGTTTCAGCGTCATCCCGAGAAGAAGAGCATTCGTAAAGTTCCCGATGGAGTCGTAGCCTACGACGCGGCGGCCAATGAGGATCCGAAGGAGGATGGATTCGGGTTCAATAAGATCCACGAGTACCTGGAGATGGTGGGTCCGGATGTGGTCATGATTTACAATGACCCCATGATCATTGCGCGGTTCATCCAGGCGATGAAGTATACGAAGGGCGAGACACCGTACAAGCTGTGGATCTATGTGGATCAGGTGTACAAGGGTATCAATCCCCAGCTGATGGACGAGCTGAACAAGGCGGCGGATAAGGTCTACTGCTTCACGGATTCGTGGGCGCAGATCTATACGGAGTACGGCACGGGCATTCCTCTTCCGAAGGTGATTGAACACGCAGTGGATTCGACAGTGTTTTCGAACCTTTCACTCGCACAACGTGCGGCTCTGCGCAAGAATGTGGGTCTGCCCACGGAGGCGATTGTCTTCCTCAATGCGAACCGAAATAGTCAGCGTAAGCGGCAGGATCTGACAATCATGGGCTTCGTGGAGCTTCTGCGTCGTCACCCAGACAAGCCGCTGTGGCTTCTCATGGTGACCGGGGTTGATCCTCAGAAGGGTGCATATTACGATGTTCAGCGTATCTTTGCTGATCAGATCCAACGTGCGGGTCTGGACATCAATGTCTATGGTAAGCGCATGGCGATTGTCGACACAGCACCCCCGAACACGCTCACCGATGACGGTATCAATCAGATCTACAACATGTGCGATATCGGTATCAACACCTCGGATGGCGAGGGATTCGGACTGTGTCAGCTTGAGCACCTGTATACGGGTGCTCCTCAGGTTATCACGGATGTCGGGTCATACCGCTCGTTTCTGCCGTCGACAGTGGCTACATTTGTCCGCCCTGGACCGGCTGTCTACCATGGCGCAGGTATGCCGCTGGGACTGTATGCGCCTTCGTTCAATCCAGACGATGTTGCCACTGCGATGGAGACGACGCTTGAGAAGTATACGGCAATGCGTTCAGCCATCGGGGAGATCAAGTTCAAGACCTGGAGCGACGTCTGTGCGACGTGGCTGTCTGACCTGAAGGCCGCAGTTACGCCAACCAGTATTTAATCTGCGTCTCGGAGATCTTGGTGCCGATGCGCAGTAACCGCTGATTATCCTCAAACGCCTGACCATCAAAGATCTCCTTGGAATCAGGATCCATGAAGTATACGATATCCTTGATCTTCAGCTTCTGAAGCCGCCGCTTCTTTCGCGTCATGTTCCGCAGATACGTCTCATCCAGGTCGTCGGCCTTGATGTTTGGCTTGAACGCGAGATCCTCACCTGTTGCTGTGGTGTCGAACCGCATACATGAGATCTGCGGCTTCTCGCGCGAGTGGAGTTTGCGATGGATCTCACAGTCCACTGCCGACTGCTTGAGCAGCACGGAGATGCGCTGATTCACCCTGTCTTTTTCATACACCTTCTCATACAGGTATTCATCCGTGGACATGAACGTCTCCACAGCTGGTTCGCCTTCATACCGCTTCATCTCCACGTCAGCCTTACGCACGGCCACGACGTTTGGACCTTCAGCTGACTTGGACTGTGCAGGGGAGATCACGGACAAGTAGAAGCTGACGCGAACCGTGCGTTGATCCATGGGCAGAGTGGCGTGGGAGCAAATACGAATCGCACGTCCAATGACCTGGTCGTGACGCGCAGGAGTCCAGTGCGGTTCCATGATGTGTACGTGGCGAACGTTGGCTAACGTGATACCTTCAGCACCAGACGAGGTGGCCATCAGCATACACAGTAGCTTCTTCCCACGCGTCTCAATACTGGTCTTGAGACTGGGTGGAAAGTTGGATTCGTATCGTGCATTGATGATCTGACGCATCATTTCGCGCTGCTCCTCCTTCTCTTCCCCGGAGAAGAAGGCGTAGGCTGGTTTGTCCCCCATTTCGTCTTCCTGCCACTGACCGTTCTTGTTCGTGATCTTGTAGGGCTGCCATCCATTCGCATCCAGAATCGCAGCAAACACACCGAGACCTTCCAGCTGACGGTACTGAGAATACACGAACTGGTTGGGCCACTCATTGCCACCCGCCTTGCGTGTTTCCTCGATATTGGTCAGCATCTTGAGCAGTTTTGGGCTGAAGGCTTCCAGTGCCTTTGCAGACAGATACTTAGCAGGATTCGCTTTCAGGGCTGCTAAAATCTCCGGCTTGTCAGGCACGTCCGTCTCCTTCACCACATCCTTGTACTCCTTCTCCACCTTCTTCGTGATGGCCTTGAGTTCAGGCGGCACGGCAAAGTTACAGGCTAAACGGGAAATCACGCGATACGATCCGCCATCGTCGTTCATACTCAACGCCTTCTTCGCGTCTGCCTTGATCTCCTGGAAGCGGACATCCAGATACTGCGCAAACTGCTCGGAACTCATGTTCACCTTTTCCAACATCTTCTCGTCGTCCACTCGCTTGGGAATGAGGCGCTCATCCGCACCCTTGAAGTATGACACCAAACCTTGAATGCGCTTGGCAAACAACAGAGGATTCTTGATGTTCAAACCATCCAGGAACATATTGGCGAACTCCTCGAACTTGGTGGGCAGACACTCCAGATCTTCAGACGTGACGCGATCGACTGCGATCTCTGCGCCCACGTCGGCCTGAAACTTCTTCTCCCATGTCTTCACCCAGTCCATTGCAACAGGGACGAACGGGACGTCCTTCTTGTACTGCACGGCAATACGGTCACCGGCCTCATTGTAGACAGACCGGAAGTGCGGAGGGTTGCGGGTCAGCATTGCATACTTCTTCACTGCATTGAACTCGATGGTGTCCACGTCGGGAATGGCCTTGAAGGCAGTCTTCATCTTTTCCTCGTCCCAGCTGGTCGACTTTCCAAATGGGATGGTGATGCGCTCAATGGGCCCACGCAACAGGTTCATCAGGTAGGCGATCTCGTTAGGGCGGTTGATCACTGGCGTACCGGACAGTCCGACGATTTTGCAGTTTGTGGCGTGGTAGATGGCATCGTACAATCGCCGGGCAATATCCGAGGAGTTCACGATACGTGAGATCAAGTTGTGGACTTCGTCAATAATCACCACGGAATCATTGAAGGGGCTCGGAAGCGGCTCGGCTCCCTCTGCGGCCTTTGGGACAAACGTGTCGATGTTCTTGGAATTCAGACCGTTGTAGTTGATGAACTTGAATCGCTGAGCGATGATATCCTCGACCTGTGTGTTGATAATGTCCTGTGCAGTCTTGGGTAGATCCTTGTAGTTCGGATTCTCACCCGCCACCGTGACGAAGAACTTACCCGTGCGGTCAATGAACCCATCGGAAATACCCAGCGACTTGGCTTCGGCGCGGGACTGGTCGTTCAGCGCCTTTTCGCGCCAATGCTGTTCCAGTACGTAGACAGGTGCGCCACACTTGCGCAGCTCGGACTTGTAGTTCTCACGCAATGACGCCGGGGTAAGAACCCAGATCGTTTTGGTATCCATGAGGCTCTGTCCCACTGCGATGGACGTGCAGGTCTTACCGGATCCGAGACCGTGATACAGGAGAATGCCACGATACGGTGTCTCAATCAACAGGTAGTCGCGGATCAGCTTCTGGTACGGAAACAGTTCCCGTGAGTTGGACTGCTTGGTACAGAGGTCGACGTCCTTATCCTCGGCATCCAACGGATCGCGGTCATCCTTGCGGTATTTCAGGAAGATGCGAGTGATGTAGTCCGCGAACGCTTTCCGGTTCGGGAGAACGAAGGACATTGTTTTTACCTGGTATTTGATAATGGAGCCACTGACACGGAAAAACCATCGTATTTGGATGGTGTCCATCTATCTGTTCCTGATGGCTGCCTTCCTCTATCTGAAACCGTCCGTCGCCTTTGGGCGTGAAGGGCGGATCCGTCCGTTCGGAGTGGAAGATCGCGAGTCGACTGTATTCCCGGTGTGGTGGTGGGTCTTCATTCTGAGCGTGGCTGCGTACTGTATCACCGTGTACCTCGCACGTTTTAGATTTGCTTAATACAATGAGTTGCCCATACAAAAACCTGGCCGGTGAGCCTGGAACAGGCTACCACTCGATCCGATTTCTGAACCTGTCTGTCGTGGACATTATCGGAACCTTCATTCTGTTCGCGATTCCGTCCGCGTGGCTGTTCAAGGGAAATGTGTGGGTTCATTTCGCGTTCTGGTTGGTGGTCGGTGAGATCTTCCACTATGCATTTGGAGTCCAGACGTCGGCCATGGACATGCTCGGTATTACGGCATGTCCCAAATGAGTCGAACACAGTCCGTTCGTCGCAAACGGTCGCGTGGTGGAGTTGGTGATCCCCGCCTCCGGCGTACTTAGCTGCTCTCGTAGGTCTTGACGATGTTCTCCAGCACCTCCACCATGTCCTCTCGCTGTACGTGATGAGGACGGATGTATGCGCGACACTCTGCAAACGTCTTCCACCCAATCGCCGAAATCTCACGTCGCTGCATGTAGGTCATCTTCTGACTCACATTCACGAGGTCAGGCGAAGTTAACAGCGCAACAAAGTACACGTGCCGATAGCGGATTCCGTTCAGACCCATGAAGGTCTCCTCCAGGCGAATGTCTTTCAGGATCGTATAGGCATCGCGAGGAACATTGGTCTCCTCATTGAACTCACGAATCGCGCACTCAATGTCTGTCTCGGTGCGAATGCGTCGACCCTTCGGAAACCCCCATTCGGGTTCCTTGTACGGGGACAAATTGTTCCGCATCATCCCATCTCGATCGACTCGTGCGAAACGATCCTTCGAATACGTGTACTCCGGGGATGAATGATCGTCTCCCCACAATTGACGCCACAGAGTATCGAACGACTCACAGACAATCGATGTCTGTTCCTGAAGAGTCATGTTCGCGAACAGTAGACTCACATACTCCGTGTTCGTCGGGTCATACTTCCCTCGCATGAACTCCGCGAAGCTCATACTGTCCTTTCTGCGAATCATCAGGAGCTGCACATCCTCTCGATTCACGGGAACCTTGGGTTGGTTCACGAGGATCAATCCACAGGACAGCACGGGCTCAGCACATGCCTTGAACACATGCCCCTTCTCGCCACAGTTATTACAAAACATTGAGACCGCTGGTCGTGGTAAATGCGGGGTTCGTTTTTCCATTACTACTTGAATACCTTTCCTTTGTAAACATAAAGATGGGAGCATCTGCATCCGGTCCGGCACGACCCATGATAGTTGTACCCCAATCGTCCGCTCCAAAGTCGTCATTTCTTCCGATCGTAGGAACGATCATCGCGCTGGGTCTGCTGATGGCTCTGTTCTTTACGGCTTCGAAGGCAGTTGGAAGCGGTGCATCATTGTCGTCCAACTTGGTTTCAACCGAAGTCGATGGAAAGACCGGATCGACCGTGGCATCGGCTGTTTCGGGATCCAATACGAGCCTTCAGTTTTGGATGTATATCAAAGACTGGGACTACAAGCACGGAGAGACGAAGAGGGTTATTGCACAGACGAGTTCGACGAATCCGGGCGTTAGTGTCCCAGCCGTGACGCTTCATCCGACAGACAATGCACTCGATGTCAGCGTACACGTGTACCCCGGAGACGACGCGGCTCTACAGACGGCGGACAATGGTTCAGGTGCAACGTTCACCGTGACCCTCCAGAACGTTCCGCTGCAGTCTTGGTTTGCAGTGTCCATCTCGATCCACGGCCGCAACATCGACGTCTACCAGAATGGACACCTTATCATCTCCGCGCTCCTGCCCGGTATTCCCATGCCTGCCAGTGGAAACGTTGTCATTGGCGGCGGCGGTGGGTTCTCAGGCTCGATCTGCTCGGTCAGGACTGGATCCGTTCCGCTCCAACCTGCAGATGCGATGGGTTTCTACTCGGGGGGCACGGAATGTTCGTCGTCGACAGCGTCTTCGTCAACGTCGCAGCTGAACAACCTGAACCTCTTCGGATACAACTTCGTGTTTGGTATAACGGACAGTGCTGGAAAACAGGTGACAGGACTCTCGAGCTCGGACGTATCGGGCGTGTTCTCTTCTTCGTCATAATAATGCGTATTCTCCTCAAATGCCCAAGCCGATCACGTCCACAGCAACTGGTGACCACCCTGCGCCGATATGCAGCGATGGCTGCACGTCTTGATTTGATGGGTATTGCCGTTTCATGTGACGTCGACGACACAACAATGACTGGAAGTGATGTTCAACAACAGCTCTCCCAGGTTATGCACCAATTCGCTTGGAATGGGCTGTACTACAGTGCGAACACATCAAAGATCGAAGCCTGTAATGCGGACGTTGAGAAGGTAGACTATCCGTGGGATATCATCGTCCTGGTCTCGGACGATATGATCCCCGAGGTGCGTGGATACGATGAATTCATTCGCAGGGCTGCAACGCCCGATCTCGACTGCGTTCTTTGGTTCAATGATGGGTTCCAGGCCGATACGCTGAACACATTGTCCATCTATGGACGCGCAATGTACACCCGGTTCGGATCACTCTACTGTCCGGAGTACAAGAGCCTGTTCTGTGACACAGAACTGACGGATCTGTGCAAGGGTCCACTGAAGGAGAAAACAGTCTACAACCCCACCTGTATTATCCGCCATCGCCACCCCATGCTGGGTCATGCGGTTCCATTCGATGCTCTTTACATCCGGAATCAGAAGTTCTACGAAGCCGACCTGCGGACGTACATTGCACGTAAACACTATGCGTATGACCTGTCAGTTCTCATTCCGACACTGGTTGAGCGAAGGACTACATGTGAGGCGCTGAAGGAGTCCATTCGTGAAAAGTTCGCACGACTCTGTCCTGGGCTGCGCCTGGAGATCAGTGAGGCTGTCGACAATCGCGAGAAGAGTGTGGGGTTGAAGCGGAAACATCTTCTTGAAACCGCGAAGGGAAAGTACTCTGCCTTCATCGACGATGACGATGATGTAACGGATGCATACTTCGAAGACTTCTTCACGTGCTTCCAGACAGGTCAGGATGTCATGAGGATTCGTGGGCAAATGGGTCCGCATACGTTCACACATAGCACGGAGTTCCCTCTCGGAAGTAGGATGTACATGAATGGTGTGTTCGTCCGCCCACCCAATCATCTGAATCCGATGCTACATGATATTGCTCGTCTTGTGTCGTTCGAGGATGCAACGAGGGGGGAGGACTTGAAGTGGTCTATCGGAATAGCTAAAACCGGTCTTCTCAAGAACGAGAGTCGCAGTGATCCTGGGCGGATTCATTACAACTACAACCTGCGTGGACGGTACGTTGATCCCCGTACAATCGAATACCAGACCACGCATTCATACGAGGATACATTGCCTCTCGTGTACATTGCTGCGAAGCCGCAGACACCATCTGTTCGGGTAGCGCCCGAACCGAGACGTCCCACTCTGCGTCTCACGGCTAGGGGGTTTGTTTCTAAGTAATGAACAATGGATAGTCTAACAGTTGGAGTCGGAGTCGGAGTTCTTCTCATACTAGCGTTCTGGTTCTTTTCAAAGCCCAGTGATGCGACCGCTGTGCATATCCAGACAGCTACACAAAGCGGAACCGTCCCACTGACGTCCCAAGTATCGCTTCCGAGGTCGAACAACCAGGAAGGAGGTGCCGTCTTTTCCTTTGAAGGCTGGTTGGATATCAATGACTTCACAACCATCGGGTACGGTGAACAGCGCATGGTCTTCTCCCGGGAAGACTGTCCGGGACTGTACATTGACAGCACGTCCAATGCCTTACTCGTAAAGGTCGCAACGTACGGCGCAACGGACTCTGTTTTGATCTCGAATATCCCTACTAAGGTGTGGATTCACTTTGCGATTGTGATCTCGCAGTACGCGGTGGACATCTACATCAACGGTATCCTGCGTCAGCACCATACGCTCAATCAGCTTCCGAAACAGACGGATGCGCCGATCCAGATCGCAGGTTCGGGATTCGACGGCCAGATTGGTGGTCTGACGTATTACTCTCGTGCACTGACAGCCACAGAGGTCGGGTTTCACGCGGCGGCGGCTCCTCCGCCTTCATTGGTCACAGCTCCTCCGTCTGGACAGTACCTTGACATCACCTGGTTCACGGGGCGATAAAATATGACAGCTAAGTAAATGAGTTCCGGTGGTCAAAATGGCTCGACTCTTGCTGGGCTGCAGGGAATGCGCGTCCGCGATGCATCTGACTTCGTCACACAGAATAGGCTGAAACTGATGTTCACGACGAACAATCCGGAAAATTCAAGGTACACCGGTGTGAACGCCTATCGTTCGAAAGGTGTTCAAAACAGCTATAATTTCCTTTTTCAAGTACAGCAGGGGCTGCGTGAGTTCAACGGTGGATGCAACGTTCCAGGTAGCTCCAACATCGGAATGGGTAACGGAATCGCATGGACATCACCCAACGTATCCAACGGTGTCGCCAATCAGTTTCTCCCGGTCACAACGATCCCACCTGCATACCCTACACCGCAGCTCACTGCAGTTACGATCAATATCTCGAATACGATTCCGGTTACGCAGCAGTTTCCTTAAGCCGAGCCTTGCGGGTCTTCTTGAGGAGCTCACGAGTCTTTGCACGTTCTGTCTTGTTTGAATTGGGATTGTACGTGAAAAAGTACTGTATGAAATCGGGGGACGTCTTATCCTTCTTGACCTTCTCATATAACTCTACGCGCTCACGGCGCAGGTCCAGTAGTTCCTTCTGCTTACCTAAGCAGATCTTTGGGGTCACAAGCGCGTACCTGCGCTGGGGCTTGTCGTCTGCCAATTCTACCAATCGTTGTGCCACGCAGATAAGCCGTGAGACATCGTCATTGGATTCGCCTGAATACATCATCGCCATGAAAAACATGAGCAGAGTCGGGATGCTCCCAATCCGTATCCCATCACCGGTCATGTGGTAGCTGTGACATGCCTGTGTCTCGTAGAACGTATACAGAACCTCACCATCGGAACCCAGTGTATCCGTCCGTGCAGGAAGAATCTCTGTCGCATCATGCTGCTCAGTCTTGTGTCCCTTTGTCAGCTTCTCAATGGTCTCCTTCTCGGCGAGAAGCGTGACAGGCGTATACCACACCGCCTTCTTCTCGTGCCGGGATACGGCTGAGAATCCTAGCAACACAACAGGGTTCTTCTTGAGCATGGCGATCGTCTCCGTTTTGTGCTTTTCATCCAGTTGATCGACTTCGGACGGCACCTTCTTGCACACGATCGGAAACTGCTTGTTCAACAAGGAAAGCCGAGTGTAGACCTTCTCCCATCGCGATACGTCGCCTTCGGGGCGGGACAATTCCAGGTACATGGACATGCGGAGAAAATCCGGGGGAACATAGTGAATCCCGTGACGTGTGATCTTGTCGTTCCACAGGTGATTGAAAATCGTCGGAACAATGAAGGTCAGGTCGGCAACACCGTGATAATCGGCAAAGACCTTGTACGTACCAAGATGAACACCGGGTTTGACTTCCACACTCTCAATACCGGCAGCCGCCAACTGATTGGCCAACTCCATTCCATGTTCCTGCGGTGTTTCGCTGAAGAAGTCGTAATCGGGAACCTCGTCTGGTCCGTAGAATTGATCGGCCTTCGGGAGGAGGTTGTTGATCGCCGTTCCACCGTAGCACATGACGCGGTGAGACTTCAGAAACGCTTCAACGATCCGAGTACTCGCCACGACGGATGGCAGTTTCGCATCCCGCGCAGCTAACATCTGTAGCTGCTCGTCAGCGATAGCCTTAATGCTCTCAAGTTCACTCATTACTCTAAGCCTCCAAAAAACGAATGTGTTTTGTTTTTTTCCTTGTGAGGCAGCAAGATGCCCCCTCGGTATAATCTTCGTAAGCGCAAGAATTCGACGACATGGGTGAAGGACGAGACATTGAACCCTACACCCGAGGACGAGGACGACAGCAGCAGCGAGGAGGAGTATATTCCCGATGATACTGAAGAGGAAGACGACACCGAGGAGGACGAGGACGAGGACGCGGAGGAAGAGGAAGAGGAGGACGAGGCACCCGTCATTTCACTGCCCAAGGGATCCAAGGTATCTGTCAAGCTTCACCTTCACACCATCGTTGGCGGTAAGGGGAAGCTGGTCATCGGAGCCGACGAATCTGAGGAGGAGTCGGAGTCAGAGGAAGAGTCGGAGTCTGAGGACGAGTTCCTCGAGCATCTGAAGAAGAAGTACGGTGGCAAGAAGGGTCGTCAGCATGAACGTGAGCCCGAGTCGCCGAGCATCGAGCTCAATGATGACGAGGAGGACTACTACATGGATCAGTCCAAGTCCAAGCGCCGTCGACTCAATGAGCAGATGAAGCGAATCTCGGGTCTGGTGAATGAGGGCGATATCCCTTACAAGTTCCGTGTTCTGGACATGGAGATCCCAGATGCACTCAAGGCGTCTGTCATCAAGAAGATCGATATCCTCAACGAGATGGATAGCTCCGAGGGATACAAGCTCCGTACATGGGTCGAGTCCTTCCTTCGCATCCCGTTCGGAAAGATGGTGCCCCTGCCCGTGAAGCTCACGGACGGCGCAGAGCCGTGCGCCAAATTCTTGGCCGATACCCGCGAGACGCTGGACAAGGCTGTCTACGGTATGCCGTCTGCCAAGTCGCAGATCATGCAGACCCTGGCTCAGTGGATTTCTAATCCCGGCTCGGTCGGCAATGTTGTTGCGCTCAAGGGTCCGATGGGCGTGGGCAAGACATCCTTCGCCAAGAACGGTGTTGCGCAGGTGCTCGGTCGCCCCTTTGAGTTCTTCTCTCTGGGTGGTGCATCGGACTCGGCGAACTTCGTAGGCCATTCCTTCACTTACGAGGGGTCGATGTGCGGCCGCATCGCAGATTCGCTGATCAATGCTCGTTGCATGAACCCGGTACTGTACTTTGACGAGCTTGACAAGGTATCGACGACCTCACATGGCGACGAGATTGTGTCCATGCTGATCCACCTCACGGACCGTTCGCAGAACAGCCAGTTCCATGATCGGTACTTTGCGGGTGTGGACTTTGATCTCAGTCAGTGCCTGTTCGTCTTCTCGTTCAATGACGAGTCCAAGGTTCATCCGATTCTGAAGGACCGTATGCAGGTCATCAACTGCTCTGGGTACAATTGCGAGGACAAGAAGACCATTCTGACCAAGTACGTGTGGCCTCAGATTCTGGACCGCATTCAGCTGACGGGTCAGCTGACCCTCACAGATGAGGCGGTGAAGTACTTGATCGAGGAGTTCAGCAAGGAGGAGGAAGGTGTTCGTAACCTGATTCGGTCGGTTGAGTCGTTGGTGACGCGTATCAATCTTCTGCGGATCGCCGACGAGAAGACTGCGAAGGAGTATGTCTTCTACAAGAAGGTTACGCTCCCGTGTACGATCGATGTGGAGACAGCTCGTCACATTCTGAAGGACACTGCAAACCCCATGAATGAGTCGTGGCGTCACATCTACACCTGAATCCAGTCAAGACTTGATACCGGGATCTCCATACTGCGAGGATTATCGTCCATCGTGGAAAAGAAACACGTGAAGGTCGTGAATGCGGGATCGGGCATGCACCCAATGCAATACTCAATCGTTTTTCCTTTGAAGACAAAGGGACGACTGATGTATTTGGGGGTGTAGTGTTCACCCAGGCGCACGAATAGATGGAAATACTTGCGCGGCTGCGTATACTCAACCGTATGCACCAATGCCCACGTCTCACCGGGGTACTGTACAGGCTTGAAGGCAACCGCCGAACCGCGGAAATGCTTGAAATACCACGGCGTTGCATGTTCCGTGTGGAACGCCAACTCGTCGCCCCTGATCACACCCACTCGCAGTGGGTTCCATCCATAGATGATATCGTTGGTTCCATCCACGGCTAACCAGTTCTTCTCACACTCCTGTTCACCCGGAGATTTCAGAACTCGGCACTTCGAGTACACGCCCTGCACAGGATTGTACTCCGACTGAAAGATACGAATACGGTCTGTGTACTCCCAGCTTGTGGCCGTGCAACAGAGGGTTCCGTCGGCATTGGAGTACACGCGCACATCCTCGAGACCCACGATATGCGCATTATCCCTCCGCTTCAGGGTAACCGAATCATCCCGCATCTTCGTGACCTCCCCTGTACTAGGATTGTACACTGCGTTCTGTGTGCGCACAACACCGTTCTCGCTTATCCCTCCGTCGTTCTTCATCAAGTAACTCCCAGTCTGAGGATTGATCGCATAGTTCACGAATCGGACATTGTGCATCAACTTACCACCCATGTCGAACATGGAAACAGACGTCGGGTGAAAATCCTCGCCAAACACGTCACGATCAATCGGATGAGACTTGACGGGATACGTAAGGGGCTCGATGTAGAAGGGCATATTCGTGTACACATTGTCCTGGTGAGGACGATCCTGGAGAAGGTACTTTGCAGACAGCTCAAGACCGCGGCGGCACTGTCCAATGTAGTACATGAGAATCGTGGCCTCATACTCAAAGAGTCCAGTGTACACATCGGTCTCCACAAAGAGGGCATCCGTTGTCATTGGAATCGTCAGGCCGACCTGCGTGTAATGATACGCCTTGTGATGCTGTGACGCTTCGCGGAAATGCTTCGCGAGTTGATAGATCGGCTCAGCCCGTGATGGGCGACGCGTGTGTGCCATGAGCATCCACTGTTCGAACTTCGGAATGTTCTTCAGCTCCTTCCAGGATTTTCCAATCATGTAATGGCTATACCACAGCTCCTCCTCCCACCCCCCAATGGCGATGCGCTTCTTGTACATTGCAATGCACTCCTTCAGTCGTCCAAGTCCGTTGTAGGTCTGAGCCAAGTAGAACATGTACCGCCCATTTTCCGGTTCATCCTTGAGCCCCTGTTCAAGGAGCCTCGCATCGCGCTCGAACTTGTCCGCCTTACATCCGCCATCGTTGTGGTCATCGATATAGCATGTGTCAACGGGGAGATGCTTTGTGGGTCCGTCCCAGTACTCGTGCGTCACACCGCGGCATGACCACTCGTAATCCATGCGAACCAGTCGAGTATTCGGATACTCGAGATTTCCGGCCTTTTGTACCACCGTGTACCCCTCATGGTCGAGAGCCGCATCCTTGAGCTTCGCAGGAACAAATACCATATCTGCGTCAAGCAGGAGCCCGTAGGTTGTCGTCAGATCCCAACCCGTCTTCTTCAGGTACGTCTGGGCGTTACGGAAGCTGAGTGTGCGGTTGTGTCCAAAGTCCTTCCACACCTCACTCGTTAGGCATCCATCGTGGGTCTTGAGAAACTGAGCCGCGATCTCACGCGAGTCGTCTGTTGATCCTGTGTCGCAGATGCAGTAGGCGTCGACTACATCCTTAACCGCCTCGAGGCACCGTCTGAGGATCTTCTCTTCATTCCGAATCATCAGCACAAGAACAAACTTCGGCATACCGCGTCGGTTTAGTCAAACTCCTAGACTCGTCTGTAAACAAATGAGTACTGAGTTTGTAAAGTCTAGTCTCCGCGAGAACCTTACGCGGGTGCTCGTTCCTCATGTCGCGGACGGTCTCTGGAGCATCTACGACAATGGCAAGACGGCCTGTGAGCGCAATGGTCAGCCCGATCAGATCCTGAAGACGTTCCAGAACCTGCTGACGCAGATTCCCAAGTGGAGCCCGGAGACACTGAAGAAGGAGGTGGATCGTATTGCTCTCGCGTCCAAGTGCGAGTACCTTGAGGATCTTTTACTGGGTGTGTTCGTCAGTTACATTCGTGCGTTTGCTGCGCTGCAGCAGACAGAGAAGGCTCACGTGCAGATTGATTTCAAGCGTCCGTCCGTTGAGACATTTGTCCACAGCCTCTACAAGCAGTCTGCTCGTCTCTCGTGGTCATCTGCCTACCTGTTCAAGACAGTGGGTGTCACGTCTGAGCAACAGGCGCGTAACCGCCGCGATATCGAGACGATGATCGGAGGTGCGATGAACGAAGTCATCGACAGCTTCATTCCCTGGAAGGACATTAGCACTGCCTATTTCAAGAGCGAGGCTGGGGAGGCTGCACCTGAGGCGCCGAAGGAGGAGGCTCCGGCTCCGGCTCCGGCTCCGGCCGCACCTGCCCCTGCGCTTGTCGAGACGCCTCCCGAGCCTCCTAAGGCCGTACAGTTCGACGAAGAGTCCGACGATGACTCGGATGCGCCTCCGGCTATTTCGCTGGGCGAGGACATCAAGCTCGACGATTCCGAGTTCGAAACCGATGATGATGACGAGTCCGTCAAGGTGACGGCCGAGGAGACAGTGTCTCTGAACCTTTGATTCGTTTGACCACAGGTATAAAAAAATAGACTCCCAATAAATGTCGGAGGTTTACACGTATGGCTTAATCATTGGTGCGGTTGTCGTGGTGGTGTTAGTTCTGTATGTGATGGATCGTCGCAGCAAGGAGCAGCCCATCGATCCGGTCGATGCGGCCAAGGTAGTGGGTGGCGCGGGTGTTCTCACAGCTGGAGTGGTGTATGCGCTGGGAGGTGCGGATGCAGCGGAGCCAATGGTGACTGCGGTGCAGGATATGTTCACGGGTAAGCCCAGCTTCTGAGAAACTTTCTCAACTTCATACAAACAAAATGTGGATGTCTCTGTATGCCGCCGTTCTCTTCTTCGTTCTGACGCCGGGTGTCCTCCTGTCCCTGCCGCCGGGTGGCAGCCGCACGACGGTCGCCCTGACCCACGCGGTGGTCTTCGGTGTTGTGTGGACGCTGACGCACAAGATGGTGTGGCGCATGGTGGGCAAGTAACTCATTCTCCAATCACTAACACCTTCGTTGTCGGTGAGACGGTTGTGACATACTGATTGAACTTTGAAATCTCCTTCCTCGGAACCGCGCTTTCCTTCAGATACCGCGTAATCGCCTTGTACAGATCAAAGCCGTGGTAGCGGTCGTGGTTATCACCCTTCTTCCTGAAAACCACCGAAGAGCCATCCGGAAGCGTCGTCCAGTGTTTGAACATCTCAAACAGTGGATGATCCGTCTTCTGCGTCGGCCCCTCGGGGAACATATCCCAAAACATGCTCGATGCGAACCGCGCAAGATCGAACGACGGATTCAGGGCGATGCGCGGAGACTTTGAGTCGTGGAACGGCTCAATGTTATACTGCCCACCTGCCTCCTCGTCCGGCTTGAACTGCGAACTCATAAAGAACCGCGGCTCCTTCATGCCTGTCAGCTTCACGGAGAAGGTCGCACGATCGAAGTCAATGATCTTCATCAGGATACCATACGTAGGTACGCGGTACGTCACACCGTGGTGACGGTAGAACAGAAATTCTTCCGCAGTCGGCACGTACATCACATTGTTGCCATGGAGATCATTGTGAATGAATCCAAAGTTACGCTGGGCGTACGCGAGGGCAAACACAATCTGCGCAACCCATGCAGTGTGCTTCTGCGCATCGTCGGTTGTCTTCATCAGCTCGTAGAAGGTTCCCTCGCACTTCTCCATCACTGTGGTCACGACCGGTACTTCCGTGAACGTCGCCCAAGCAAACTCGTCGTCACCCGCGCTCTCGTCGTCTTCCTCATCCTCAGAACGTTCACTGCAGTCGCAGGAGAGGATATCGTATACATCCTCATCGTCTGACTCCGACTCTTCGCTGTACTCGGAATCCGAAGGCAACTCGTATTCCTCAACCACATCCTCCACGGTCGGCTCCGGGACTGCCTCCACCGTGACATCCTCTGCGTCCAGATCGATATCCTCACCCACCTGAACCGCCATGCGCTGCCCACGAGTGTGCGTGAATCCCTCGCCGCCTTCACCACGGAGACGCAGTTCAAACGTCTTTCCGATATTGTCCACGAACCACTTGCGGTCGCACAGTTCTTCATAGTCGTCCGAGATATTGACTTCATGCTTGGTGGCCATGGCTGCATAGACACCGTAGACACGCGGAAAATGAGGACACTCTGACGTCGACAACGCCGAGGACGCCAACGCGCCCACATACGCTGCTGTATGAGGGCTCTGCATCTGCTCCGAATAACTCTTCGCCGTCTCTGCAGGTTTGGGGAGACCAGGTGCGGAGTACTCGCCCTTCATCGTCTTGAACGGACTCAGGATCATAGTGGTCTTGCGATGTACCTCAAGTGTCTGTCCCTTCGTAGTCTTAATATGGGTGGCATCCACTACAGACTCCACTTCTTCAGGCAGTTTGATTCCATAGTCTGCCAT
>Ga0007866_1000136_pt1 | contig 20475 bp, 33 predicted proteins | sample CryBogCBH18Jul07_FD_71223 | JGI IMG/M metagenome (GOLD analysis project Ga0007866, IMG submission 71223) | Freshwater microbial communities from Crystal Bog, Wisconsin, USA - CBH18Jul07 | ecosystem: Environmental > Aquatic > Freshwater > Lake | place: Crystal Bog, Wisconsin, USA | collected... | reverse complement strand
CGGCACGGGAGTCGGCATCTAATAGGAACTGCTCACAAGAAAGCCCCTCTGGGAAACCGGAGGGGCTTTTCTTTTGTTGACGCAATCAAAATTATCTAATAAAGAATCAATCACTATGGCCGTACTATTCAATATCCCAAAAGGCTTTTCTGCTCCTGAAGGAGTGAAGGAAGGGCAGGAGTTTAGCGAGATTGCCTCTTTCAAGTTTGAGGGAAACGAGATGATGCTTCTGTCGATTGGACAGGACAAGACTCCCATTCTCTCTAGGGATCAGAAGGATGGGAAGGACAAGCCCAAGGGAGCAAAGGATGCCATCAAGGAACAGCTTTCTTCTATGGATGACAAGAAAGGATCTTCCTCTATGGAGGAGACCTCGGAAGAAGAACCCAACGAATAAAATAATATGCCCACGCCCTTCTCTCCTATTTATTCAAATCCTGCCGATGGGCAGAACATCACGCTTTGCAAGATTCTTGAGGCTCTTTCTCTTGGATCCCAGAATCTCACTGCTGGAGGAAATGCGTTTGACGTGAATGTGGTTCCATCTATTGGAAACGGACTTCCTTCCGTTAAGAGTTTTACCACATCCACTCTTTCTGGAAATAATCTTGTTCAAGCAAAAGCATCTCCTGCTCTTCTGGGAACTGTGTTAATAAATAACACAAATGGAATTGATTCTTATGTTTCTTTTTTTGATAATGCCGCTGCAACAAATACATCCACTCCATTGTTTTCTTTGAGAGCTAGGGCTAATGCCTCTATTTCTTTCCCTCTTATTCCAAGTGGAGTAAACTTTGTAAATGGATTAGCATTTGCTATTACTACTAGTTTTGGTGGATCAAGCCTTACTGCTGCTACTGGAATTGACGTTGCCCTAACTTATCTCTAAAGTGTGGCTGCTGGAATCTTCAATCTTGTTGATCAGAATGCGATAGAGCAGGGGAGCGATTTCTCCTTCAGCTTTATCTACAATAATGTGAATGGGAGTCCCGTGGACTTGTCCACGACCACCCTCACGGGATCCATCAAGAAAGATTACAACACATCTTCGGTAGGGGATTTCACTCTCTCAAAGTCCACTCTAGCTGGCTATGTGGGAGTGAGTTTGTCGGGGACTTCTTCTGGCTCAATTCCCCCAGACCGCTATCGTTACGACATTTTGGCTAAGAACAGTAGCTCTACCACGCATTTGTTGAAAGGATTTGTTGACGTTGTTGAATCCATTACCTTGCCGTGAGTTCTGTTATCAATCCACCTTCAAGTGGGAATAGCATAGTCCTTACCCCTCCAGCGGCAGGGAACTCGCTTGCAATTACTACCCCAAGCGGGAATAGCGTAGTTCTTACCACCCCTGCTTCAAGCTCAGGAAATAAAATCACATTATCTCCTCCGGTTGGGAATAGCATAGTTCTGACTCCAGCAGCGATTGGGAATGCGCTGACCATCACTCCTTCAAATCCAGCTAATAAAATAACGCTATCTCCTCCAAGTGGGGGGAACCCTATTGCGGTTTATGCTGGGATAGCTGGACCACAAGGTTTGCCAGGAATTGCAGGGATCAATGGAGTTTCCCCAACACTATCTGTTAATTCTATTGTTGGTACAGTTCCCTCGGGTACGGCTGGTTCAGCTTCGCTTAATAATACAGATCCGAGTCATCCCATCTTGTTGCTAACGCTTCCTGCTGGAGCCCAAGGGGCACAAGGCTCAACAGGGCCTTCAGGGGCAACAGGAACCTCACCTACGCTTTCGGTTTCTTCTACCGTATCAACAGTCCCGTCTGGAACAGCAGGATCGGCTTCGCTTAACAATACAGACCCCTCGCACCCTGTTTTGTTGTTGACCCTTCCGGCGGGGCCTACGGGAGCGACTGGAGCCCAAGGGTCACCGGGGTCCACTGGGCCGTCAGGAACCGCCGCGACGGTGACGGTCGGTACGACCACGACTGGCTCTATTCCTGCGGTATCAAATTCAGGAACAAGCTCCGCAGCGGTTCTGAATTTCACGCTTCCCAGTGGTGGCAGTGGGGGATCATCCACGATTCCAACCAACTTTACTGTCAATCTTCAGAACGGAGTGACTCTAGGAAGTTACACAAATGGATCCACGATTGCCGCTGGGACAAGTTTGCTGACGGTTGTGGAAAACATTCTTACCACAGTTATTCCTGCTACATATACTAATCCAGATTGCTATGTTATCGGATCGGGTTCAACGACCGTGGAATACGGAACAGCAATTTCGTCAACCATCACTTTGGTGTTTGATCAGTATGATGCAGGGTCTGCTACGGCATATTCCATCAAGTTGGATGGTTCGCAAGTAGCAACAACATTCACATATAGTTATTCGGTTTCTTCTCTTACTTCTTCCCACACATTTTCTGGGTCGGTCACTTACGCACAAGGGCCACAGAAAAAAGACAATTTGGGGAACAACTCAGGAACCCCTATTCCATCAGGAACCGTCAATTCCCTTTTTGGCCCGACATTCACTCCTGTTCGCGCAATGTTCTATGCGGCAAATACCCTGACTTCCGCTCCTACCACAAGCGCAGGAATTCGTGGATTAAGTTCTCCTGATATTTCGGGGAACACTTCATTTTCTATTTCTGCTGCAACGGGATCAACGGGACTTACAATTGCTCTTCCTAATAGCCGCACACTCACGCAAGTCAGCTTTACCCAAAACGGAGTCACGTCTCCTGTTCCTGTAGCGAATTTTTCCACATCCACGGTTTCTGTTAATGGGGCGAATGGATCAACTGCCGCCAACGACAACGTTTATTTCTTGCCCATTCTCGGGGGGCTTGGAAGTGCGGGAACTTTTAACGTGACCACGACCTAACGCACATGGCAACGAATGATCTTCTGGTTGGGTACACACGCAGGTTTGCTGGGCCGGTGGATGCCACGGCCACGTTTGCCACGCTTACTGCGCTTCAGACGTATGCTACCAATGATGCCACGGCCTATGCGGGACAGGTTTGTGCCGTCACTGGAACAAACACGGTTTATGTAATCAACTCAGATAAATCGGTTTCTGCTATTGGTTCTGGATCTGGAGTATCGTCATTTAACACACGCACTGGCGCAGTCACCCTCACTTCCAATGACGTAACGCTTGCCGTAGGATACACTCCAGCAAACACCACATCCATCCCGACAAAAACCAGTCAGCTTACTAATGATAGCGGGTATTTGACTTCGCTTCTAGTAACCTCTGTGGCTGGTAAAACGGGGGCAGTGACTTTGGCAACAGGAGACATTTCTGGATTAAAAGGGCTTGCCACTCTTTCTTCAGTTCCAGCTAGCTTGGTTACAGGTCTAGCAACGGTAGCCACGTCAGGGAGCTACAATGATCTTTCCAACAAGCCAGTCATCCCTGCCGCTCAAGTCAATTCTGATTGGAACGCAACCCTTGGAGTTGCTTCAATTGCGAACAAGCCCATCATTCCTACAAAAACCAGTCAACTCACGAACGACAGTGGGTATTTGACTTCTCTGTTGGTAACTTCGGTTGCAGGAAAGACGGGAGCAGTGACTTTAGGAACTGCTGATATCTCTGGATTTTCTGCCGCTGCTGCTTCAGCAGCTCCGGTGCAATCTGTTTTTGGAAGGATTGGAAATATCACGCTCACTTCTGGAGACGTGACAAATGCCTTGGGATACACTCCCGCGCAATCAACGGTTGCAGGGGCGGCGGTTGCTCCCGCATCTCTCACTCCTCAAGCAGTAGGATCCAGCAATCAGACTGGAACATCCGCTTATGCCGCTCATGCCGACCATATCCATGCGGCTCCTCCTGCATCGTTGATTTCTGGACTTGGTATCCTTGCTGCTCTTTCTTCTGTTCCTATCTCGTTAATTTCTGGGTTAGCAACGGTGGCTACAACGGGGAGTTATTCAGACCTCACTGGGAAGCCTACAATCCCAGCGGCTCAAGTAAATGCCGATTGGAATGCCGCTAGCGGAGTCGCTGCGATTCTCAACAAACCTACGATTCCAACTTCCACAAGCCAGTTAACCAATAATTCTGGCTTTATCACTTTAGCCCCCGTGACTTCGGTGGCAGGGAAAACTGGGGCAGTAACTTTATCGGCAAACAATATATCAGGTCTTGGAACAATGGCTCTTGCCAACGATGCCCCTGATACGCTAAACCAATACGTTAGGATTGCTGGAGCTTGGCAAACATTTAACGGGGGAATTTCTCCTGTGGGAGTTCCGATTAATGGAGGCTTTGCAAACACAGTCTACCCTGATACAATCATTGTTGACGGGGGAACCCCTTAAACATCATGCTTTCAAAAATTCAACTTCGTAGAGGCTCTGCGTCTGACTGGACGACGGCTAATCCCGTTCTTTCCAGTGGAGAGATAGGCGTTGAGCTTGGGACTCCAAACAAAATTAAGATAGGAGACGGAACTTCCACTTGGACGCAGTTGCCGTATGGAGGTGGAGCTTCTTTTGATCAGCTATTAAATAGCACCAATGATGTTGCGTTTAATTCCGTTAATATCAATGGAGGAATGACGCAGATAAATGCGGATGGTTCCGCTGTTTTTGGAACCGCAAACCCGTTTGGAGGATCGCAAATTGATCAATCCGGTAATTTTATTTGCGGAGGAAATGCGGGATTTCAAAGTAATCAATATTCCGGGGGGTTCGGACAAGGAGCACAAATCGACGTGTATGGAAATTTTGGATTCGGTTCAGGTTTTGGCGCAGGCAACGAATGGCTTGTTTATGGGCCAACGTGGACTGGATTTCGCGTTTCTGCATTTAGGAATAACCCAGATCAATCTGCGGCATTTGTGGTCAACCCTTTTTTAGGAGCGGGCGCGGCTTTTACTGCCAATAACACGCTGGATGATGGATCTGGAAATGCAGGGATTTCTGGTTCCATTTCTTTTGCAAGCGGGACAGCGGGATTCGATTCCCTAGGAAATCTCCACGCTACCAACTTCACCGGAGGCGGCGGTGGAGTCACTCAACAACAGGCAATCGCCCTCGCAATAGCACTCGGATGAAAACACTCGTACCAAACTACACCTTATCTGGAAACACCGTCACGCTCGGAGGAGTCAATACTCTCGCCGATCACCTTCTCTTCATCAGCGACGCCACCACGGGGCAACTTCTCTATGGCCCCGCTGGCCCGACGCTTTCGGGATACACAACGATTTCTGGAAACAATGCCGTTGCCACGCTGTCCGTGGCTCCCGCTGCCAATACGGATCTCCTCACCATCTATTACGACAATGGTGTCAATCCCGTAAATGCTCCCACCACGATCACGATAGGCGGCAGTTCTGCCACGCTTCCCGTCAGCATTGCTTCCGATAATGCGTCCCCGTTCAACGTGACTTTGAACGGAGGCTATGGATCAAATGCCACCCTTCCAGCCTACGATTCCATTGTCGGAGGAACTGTTACGCTAGGGGCAGGATCCAGCCCGATAGGTTCTGTGAGTCTTGCCTCCGGCCAAAGTTTGACGGGATATTCCCCCGCTGCCTCGATCACCAACGTTGGAGGGACGGCATCTTCCTTGCCTGGAGGAGCGACGGTATTGGCAGGAAGTTCCTGCACGAAAATGCTCACGGTTCAAAACACGGCCACGCTGAACAACCTTTATTTTTACTGCGGGACAAGCACGGTCACCGCCTCCGCGAATGGGATTCAACTAGCTCCAGGGCAGGGCTACCAGTTCTCGGTTTTGCCATCTTCCAGTCAATACCTCTACCTGTCTGGAAACGTGAGCTACGCTTTGATGTACGCTTGATATGGCATTCTTTTCCTCTCGCACGTTTTCCAGGAGCGGGTTTTTCAACATCATTGCCCCGTCATCCTCTGCTTACGATTCCGACGCACAGGCTTATTTCAACAACATTGTTGCCAACTCGGGATCCATAGGAACCTCCGCGAAATCCGCAATCAACACGTTTGTCCTTGGACTCAAGTCCGATGGGTTGTGGTCGCTGTGCAAAGAGATTGGAATTTTTGTGGGCGTGGATCAGCTTGCGGGAGCCGTTGTGAAATTAAAGGATGGCACTGGGGGAACGCAGCCAAACCTTGTTGCTACAAATTTGGTTTCGGGGGATTATGCGGCGACAGGTTCGACTGCGGGAATCAAGGGCAACGGATCCAACAAATACCTCAATACGGGATTAAATGCCTATGCCTTGTCGTATTCTACCACCAACACTCACATAGCCGCCTATTTTACGCCGACTACGGACGGCAGTTTTAGTATTTTGATGGGAGGGGATGTCGCAGCAAACCAAAACAGCGCAACGTATTTGGGAAAAAACAATGGAAATGAGGGCGGTTCGATTGCTTCCTCGCCAAACCAAGTGATTTTATCTGGAGGAAGGCAGGGCTTTTGTATGGTCACAACCAATGGTTCTACTACACAAACGTATTATGTGGCAGGAAGCTCCGCTGGAAGCGGAACGCAATCGATTCAAAGTTTCCCGAATGTAAACCTGTTCTTGCTTGCCAGAAGTCGTGGAACTTCTCCCACTCCTGCAAATCCGGTCGATTTTTCAAGTCGCTACATCAGGGGATATTCCATTGGAACAGGGATGAGTTCGACCCAAGTAGCAAATTTTAGCGCAAGATGGCAAACACTAATGACGGCATTTTCTGCAAATGTATGAACTGGTTAATACTACCTCCAGAAAAACTTCCTGATCTTGAAGCAATAAATCAAGCGCATAATGATAGGCGCATTGATCCAATCAAAACAATTGATGGAGTTTTGTTGATTTCTGCCGATCTTGCAACTGATTCATTTTTGGCAGACTATCATGAAATTCTTTTTGGCTTGTCGCCTTACGACAAAATTCCTACATTTGATCCAAGCTACTACACAAAACCTTAAAGACCATGTCCACTCCCATCACCCTTGCTCCTGTTCCCTATCAACTCAAGGGGCAGCTTACTGCCGATCAAGTCACGGCACTTGTGGCCCTCATCTCTGGAGCCAACCTAATTGAACTTCCTTCCACTTCCAGTTGGTCCAACGCTACGGGCCTCAACGTGAGCGTTCTTCCAAATGGAAATGGAAATCTAATTGTTAATTTCAAGTCATAATGCACCCCGCTCATAACACCCTCTACACCGGAACTATCGGAACTATTGCCCCTATTGGGGCGGCTGTTATTAGCTTGGATCCGATTTTGGATTTTGAATTGCGTGTTGTGAGCTTGGTTTTGGGTCTTCTTGTTGGTTTCATTTCTTTGGTAAAACTTATCTACGATTGTTATCACGACTTGAAAGCCCGTCAGGGAAAATGAAATCTCCACAAATCATTGCGGTTTCTGCAATCTTCTGCCTAGCAGGATGTGCGAATCACAAGCCTTTGGTGGTTGATACCCGTCCTGCGATTGCATCAATTGACAATGCAGACAAGACAATCAAGAGAATAGCTCATGCCAAACCCAAGGAAATCCAGCCTCTTGTGCAGGAAGCACAGGCTCAAGTCGAGCAAGCAAAATCCCAGGTTGAGCAAGTCCAAAAGCAAGCGGATGCTATGCAAGGAGAGCGCGATTGGTGGAAGAACGACGATCTCTCAAAGCAAAAGCAGATTCAGTCTCTTGAGTCGCGTATTGGGAATTTCCATCACCTCCTCTTTATCATCTCTGGTCTGCTTGCGGCGGCTATGGCTTTTACTACATGGCGGTTGAGTGTGATTAGCCCTTGGATTCCCATTGGCCTGACTCTGGCAACTTACGGAATCTCATGGCTAATTCTAGGGCGACTGTAATCAAAAACAAACTTGAGGAGCGTCCCTCGCAGAGCAAGAAAGCGATCTATGCTTTTGTTACTGGCACTTGCGTATTGCTTGTTTTTGTGGGGGCTTCCTTCCTCATCCTTTCCCACGCTGAAGCCGCAAAGGAGATTGTTGAACTCGCAAATCTGGTTGTTCTATTCTTTGGGGCATTAGCCACCACGCTCATCACGGGACAGGCCGCTATGGACTGGAAGGCCATGTCTGCCCTCACGCACATGGACGAGGACGAAAGGAATGAAGAAGTGGTGGAGAGCAACCAGCCTGTGGAGAGTCTTGAGGTTGGAAGGGTTCATAAGCCACGGTATTACGACGACCTCTATGACCGATAGGTTCAAGAACATCATCATTCCTTGGATCTTAAAGTGGGAAGGAACCAAGTATGAGAATGATCCTGATGATCCAGGTGGTGCTACAAAATACGGCATAGATCAACGATCTCATCCAAACACCAACATAAAAAACCTTACGGCATCTGATGCCACCGACATCTACTGGAGCGAGTGGATTAAGGATGGATGCGAACACATCACGCCCCCTCTTGACTGGGTATTCTTTAATGCTTGCGTGAATTGCGGGATGTCAAGAGCGCAAGAGTGGATACGAGGAAGCGGAAGAGATGCTTCTAAATTTTTGGATCTTCAAGAAGACTTTTATGAAGAATTGGCTAGGAAGAAACCGACTAGCAGGAAGTTCTTGAAAGGGTGGTTGGCTAGAACAGAAGACTTGAGGCAAGCGGCACTGGGATAGAAGGGGATTCTTAAGGGGAAACAGGAGATTGTGTCAAGCATTGAATTGTTACAATTTTGTAACAAAGATTTTCTTGTGATCCTTTGGAGTCCTGCATAGAACTCTTCACGCCATGACGGAAGAATTTGAATCACCAGAGGAGAAGCTAGACCGCATCAAAGACGGTCTTGAGCAACTCCGTTCCACTTTAGACGAGGCCATTGCTTTCATCGACGATTTGTCGATTGAGATTGATGACCGAGGCTAATACCCAATAAAACCAAACCATGAGAAAAACACAACAGAAGACAGAAGAAACCACACTTGTCATCAAGTGGGATCACGAAGTTCAAGAGTCAGTATTGCGTCTTGAGGCCCGTATCATCTCCCTCCAATGGATTGCTTCCTGCTCCATTGGCCTCTCAGCCCTCACCGTCCTTTTCGTAGGACTCCACAAATGAACGCAGAAGAAATCATTGATCAAGCTGTGAGTGAAATCAACAAGCAGAAGATAGCCTATTCCAAGGCTCTTGTAGCCGCCGTTGGAGAGCTATCCAATGTGGCAAAAACTGCCGCTAATCCGTACTTCAAGAGCAAGTATGCTCCTCTGGATGCGATCATTGATGCCACCCGACCCATCCTCAAGAAGCACGGTCTTGCTGTGATTCAGCAACCATTGTTTGAAGAGGGAACTGCTGGTGTTGAAACCACCATCCTTCATGAAGGTGGATATTGCTCCACCTCCACGCTTTTCCTCCCCCTCAAAGATCAGTCCCCGCAGGGTGTTGGATCGGCCATAACGTATGCTCGTCGCTATGCCCTAGCCGCCGTGCTTGGTATTGCCTCTGAGGATGATGATGACGGGAACGTGAGTACCGGACTCCACAAGAAGGAGGAAGCCCGTCCAGCCGTTGCAAAGATTATGGACAAGAAGGATGAGGCTCCTCGCCCCGCTCAAGCCGCTACAGGCACATGGAGGGGAGTGGAGATCACTGGAGTAAAGGTGGCGGCTCAATCCAAGGAAGGGGCCGCAAAGAAGTGGACTCTTTACTCCGTGGAGTTTGATGGGAAGAACGAAGCCCTCACGTTCGACGAGAAGCTCTACACGCTCGCTCAGGAACTTGCTCTTGGGAAGGTGGACGCTGGAGTGGCTCCAGGCAAGAAGGATCCAAGCAAATTTGAACTTGTCTCCCTATGCCAAACGAAATAAACCTATCCGATCTGGACTTTGAGCTAGTCACGAAAGTAGTAGTTCCTATTTTGCAAACCATCATTGCAAAGGACGGATATTACTACGGAGAAAAGGCAGACGAGCAAACTGATGCGGCGTTTGGCTACCTCAATAGTATCCTAGAGAGATATGAAGAAAAATAAGATATTCTCCATAGGCAAGAAATACACTAAATTCTTGGCTGTGAGTTGCTCGCATGGCAAATACATTGATGCCACTGCAAAGGATAGCGTTATCGCCATGAGGGATCGGTGGAAGCCTAGTCTCGTCATTCACCTTGGAGACTGGTGCGACACTTCTGCGTTCCGGTCTGGAGCGAAGGGAACTGCCGATGAAAGCGAGCCCGTTGCTCCTGATATTGATAGTGGCTTGCAATTCCTACGGGAGTTGCAAGTCACTCACGCTCTTGATGGGAACCACGAGAATAGGATTCCCATCTTGATGAATAGTCCAAACAGCATTGTCAGTTATGCAGCGAGTCAAGCACAGTACAGGATTGATGAAGAGATCAAGAAGATCGGAGCGAGGAGAATCCCCTACGATGGAGTGTTCCAGCAATACAAAGTTGGAGACGTTACCTTCACGCACGGAACCATCTACAACGAAAACTCAGCCCGAGACATGGCAGAAATGTATGGAGGGAAAGTCATTTTTGGTCACACGCATAGGGCGCAAATGGGAGAAGGCCGCACAATCAAAGAAAGTACGGGGTTCTGTGCAGGAACTCTCACCAGAAGGGGAGCGCAAGAATACAGTAAAGCCCGAAGGGCTACGCTCGCCTGGAGGCAGGGCTTGGTATTCGGAGAGATTGGAGAGAAGGGCTCTGCGGTATGGCTCTGCACAAGGGGGGAGTTTGACAACGAATGGAGGCTTCCTGTATGAGCGAAATCAATGAATGGTTATCAGTTATAGCCAAAGAAAAGAACAAGGAAGTTGATGTGGTCCCAAAGGGCTGGTACAGGAGGAGCGAGATTCAAAAGCTCATGAATGTATCCAAATGCGCCGCGAACCAACGGATTCACGACCTTGTTTCCAAAGGACTGTGCGATCAAAAGAAATTCAGAATCCAAACCAAGGGCAGGGGGATATTCCCAGAAATGCATTACAAACTTATCAAGAAATGAAAGAGAGCAACGAGTGGTATGTTGAGAAGGGATACAGCGACCTTGCTGGCCCTTATTCACAAGAAGAAGAATGGATGCTTGAGGGGGCCGTGGATCTCCTCAAGAAAGGAAAGATCCCTTATGAAGTGGTGGTGAGGGATACCGGAAAGTGGTTGCGTAGACCAAACATGGTTATCCGCAAACGCTATTACAAACTCAAGAATGAAATTTGATTATTTCCAACAAGGGATTCTGGTTTCAATAGCCGTATTTTTGATGATCTATTTCTGGAACAATACCATTAAATGAAATTTCAACTCGTCGGAAAGATTGAGATTGAAGGGAAACAATGGGAAATAGGCTATGGGGATCCTGAAAAAAACAACGACGGCATTTGCGATTATGGAAAAAGAAGAATCACAATCGCAAAAAGTGGAAGAGTTCGCAGTTTTGTTAATGTGCTGGCACATGAGGCAATCCATGCTCGACTACCAGACCTATCTGAAGAAGCTGTGGAGTCAACAGCATATATTATCGCTAAAGCATATGATCTGTTTTCCGAACACAATGCCTCCTTGGTTGGAGGATGAGGATGAAGACGATGAATTCTATGACTGACGAAGAACTCTTTGATAAATGGTATGGCATCTTTGGATGCCGCTATTTCTCGTCCAATCATGGGAACGCAGATGGTCACAGGGACTATCTGAAATATGCCTTCATGAGTGGGTATGAGGCGGCAAAGAAGGAGGAGGATTATGAGTTTTTTGAAGATTAAGAATCCCAGCGGGGGAGTGCCAGGGGACTACTCCTTCACGGCCCCTGAGACTGGCTACACAGTTGGCCCCTCCTACACGTTAGAACAATTGTTCAACGACATCCAGAAGCACTACAACGCCAACGGCATTCCCCTCCCCGATAACTGGAAGGCGATTGTGGAAGATATGCTATGCAAGTCCATCCCACCAGAGTTCTGCTTCTATCAAGATGGTCAACGCCATCCAAGGGCAGACATGACCGGAGATGCCATTCTTAAGGGATTGGTATCCCTCACCTACCTTATAGGGCAAGCGGTTTCGGGAAAGGATGTGTTTGTGCATCAGGTGGAGGCCAACCGGAGGGCTGAACTCTGTAGCAGGTGCTATCTTAATCAGCAGTCTAACTTCTGTGGAGGATGCGCTATTGGGCAAGCAATAACTAATAACGTGGCGAAAGTTAAAGGGGGTCGCTCAACTCCCTATGATCATGCGCTAAAGAACTGCGGGGTTTGCGGGTGTCGGAATGAAGCAATTGTTCATGTCAATAAAAATATATTGCTAAAAGGGGAGAAAGAAGAGATAACTAACTCGCGTCCTGACTGGTGCTGGCTGAAAGCCTCCACCATCCAAGAGGCTTCTGCAAACCTTCATCTATGATTACATACGGACTCCAAGACCCCAATGTTGGCGAGAAACCTCCTCGTACGAGGATTGATAGTGCAGGGTCGGCACGGAGTATGCTCTTCACTCTCCTTGATGATGACGCTATTGCTTCTTACCGCAGATCCCAGATTCAAGGAATTATTGATGGAAACCCTCCTTATAATGACCAGCAACTTAGAGAGTTGGGTCAGGCAGATCGTATCAACGTCAATTGGGGCCATGCCAATGCGAAGGTGGAAGCGGCTGTTATCCCTTACTTTGACATTCTCACTTCTGTTGGTACTTATGCCACGGTTACGACCAAGCATGGCAAGGACATGGGAAAGAGGGAGGAGTGGAGTCGAATCATTTCAGAAGAGTTCCATGATCTCCTTGATCGTGCAAACCCAGGGTTTCTAGCCAATCACCAAGTCGCTCATAAGCAGTTGGTGATTCATGGTCAGGCTTGTATGTATTGGCCTGACGGAACTACGTTCAAGGCAAAGGCTATTGAGCCTTGGAGCCTTGTCGTTCCCAAGGGGGCTGGAGTGAACCAAGATGATTGGGAGTTCTGCTATCTCTTGGACGATATGTATTGCGAGGAACTCTATCGCTACATTGAGAATCCCGATGCGGCAGAGAGGGGCGGCTGGAATGTGGAGCAATGCGAGCAAGCCATCATGGATGCCCGTGTGGATCAGCAAGATCAGCGCAGACCCTACGAGTGGTATCAGAGGGAACTCCGTAACAACGGACTTTATTATTCCTATGCAAAGAGCCGCATCATCAAGGTGGCTCATATGTTCGTTAAGGAATATGACGGAAGGGTGAGTCACTACATCTTTGATCGTCTCAACTCGACGGAGTGGCTCTGCGAGATGCCTTCCCGCTACAAGAAGTTCTCTAATGCCTTCACGGTGTTTTTGAACGGAGTGGGAAATGGCTACTATCATGGCGTGAGGGGACTTGGACAGCAGTTGTTCAAGTGGGCAGAGGCCATGAACCGAATCAACAACTCTCTCTGTGAGGGGGTGATTGTGGACTCTGCGGTGATGATCCAGCCCAACACGGCAAAGGACGCAGAGCAGATCAAGACTGTTCAGATCGGCCCTTGGAAGGTGTTGCCCTCTGGCGTGAACTTTGTCCAGACCTCTACGACAAGCAAGCTCGCTCCTGCAATGCAGGTGGCTCAGTTCTTCCAAGGACAAGAGAGCGACGAAACGGGTGGCTTCCTGCCTTCCGTATCGGGTGGCAGGAAGAAGGGCAATAAGGAAGTTGAGGCTGAGATTGGAGAGAAGAGCCGACTCACCAACACCCGTGCTGAAATCTATCTGCAAGCTCTGGATCTCCACTACAAGGAAGTTTATCGCCGTGCTACCAATCCCAATATTTTGGAAGAAGATCATGGTGGCCCCGAGGCTATTCAGTTCCAAGAGGCTTGCATGAGGAGAGGAGTTCCCAAAGCGGCATTGCTGGATATTGAGAGCGTGAAGGCTACCCGTTCTATTGGACAGGGAAGCTCTGCCGCCCGTATCCAGGCGATGAAGATGATCCAGGAATATCTTCCCCAGCTACCGGAGAGCAACCGCAAGCGGGTGATTAACGCCAACATTGCGGCTATCGCTGGACAGACGGGTGTGGAGACTTACGGAATTCCCGAAGAGACGAAGCCAGAAGGCAACGAGCTTTCGATTGCCTCGCTGGAAAACAATGCCTTCACGGTTGGTGGTCAGGTGCTGATTGATCCCGATCAGAACCACTACGTTCACCTCCAAGTCCACCTGCAGTATTCCGGTCAGATCATTGAGAAGGTGCAGAATCAACAGGAAGATCCGCGTCAGGCTAGTCAGTCTCTTCAGTCTGCCATTCCGCACATCCTCACGCATCTCCAGTTCCTCAAGGAAGACCCGACGAGGGAAGAGCAGTTCAATGAGATCAATGAGCAGACGAGCGAGCTTATGAAGATCGCTGATCAGCTTTATCGCATGGCTGAAGACATGGCACAAAGGGAGGCCGAACAGCAACAGCAACAGTCCCCCCAGCAAGATCCGAAGATGGCAGTTGCCCAGAATAAGATCATGCTGGACAGGGCGAAATTCCAATCAGATGCCCAGATCAAGCAAGCAAAAGCTCAACACCAGATGATGCTTCAGGATCGGAAGACGGCTCAAAAATTGATGATTGACAAGGTGAAGCTCGCTAGCAAGTATTCGTCAATCGCTCCCTAAACCACATGACCACATTCTTAGAGGGAACAAACGATCCCGTAAATCCGTCCCACTACAAGGATACATACCCTGTAGAGATCATCACGATCACGGAGTGCATGAATTTTAATCGCGGAAATGCGGTTAAATACATAGCCAGAGCAGGGCTCAAGAATCCCGATGAGGAGATTACTGACCTTAGGAAGTCGATCTGGTACTTAAACCGCGAGATCGTAAGACTCGCAAAACAAAACGAACATGGACAACCAGCATGACGCAGGAAAGCATGAAGCCACAGAGCAGATTGTTGCTCTGATCTACGAGCGGTATTTGTATTGCCGCACATTCCACGGGAAGGAAAGTGAGATGGCTCTTCTTCTCAAAAACCTCATCCACACAATTAGAGACTGGCAAGCGGAGGACATGGGAGCATGAGTGATTTGAAGGAAATCAAAATATCTAAACGCCCGTACTATCACGAATGCGGCGACGGCTGCTGCCAAGAATGGGGTGAGACGTGGTCAGTCGATGGGGAAGAAGTCGCTACCGGCCCCTGCGAAGACAACCGGCTGCAGCAGCTATTGTCTCACCTTGGCTTCGAGGCTAAGATCGTCAACGAGAACAAGGACGGCGAGGAAGTTTGCGAGCTATGAAAGCACTTGTAATTGATCATGGCCTTTTCACGGCCTTTGCAGAGCGTCTTGCTCAAGAGATGGAAGTCAGGTACTTTGTTCCTTTTGCTGATCGTTCCTTCCCGATCCCTGGACCCGCTTTCTTGGGTGAGGGACTAGAAGGAGTGGAGCGAGTCAACAACTGGGAAGAGCATTTCATGGATGTGGATCTCATTGTCTTTCCTGACGTGGGGTTCATGTATCTCGCTGAGTATTTCCGTAGCCTTGGACTCCGAGTCTGGGCCGCTGGATTTGGCGAGAAGCTAGAAGTCCAGAGATGGAGGGTAAAGGAAACCATGAAGGCTCTAGGATTGCCCGTAGGCAAGGCAGAGCTTGTTACTGGTATGCCAGCCCTCCGCAAGTATCTAGAAGAGAATGATGACGTGTATATCAAGATTTCGGGCTTCAGGGGTGTAGCCGAGACTTTCCATTCCCCCAACTGGAAGGAAGCAGAGCCTCGCATTAACGAGCTATGGGACGCTCTAGGAGGGCTCTGTAATGTGTTTCCGTTCGTCATTGAGCATAAAGTGGAGAGCGTTGTGGAAGCTGGATATGACGGCTATTGCATTGACGGGAAGTTCCCGTCCACTTGCTTAACTGGCGTGGAGGTGAAGGACTGCGGGTATGTGGGAGCAGTTAGAGACTATGCTGATCTCTCAGAGCCCGTGAGGATTGTTAATGAGAAGCTCGCTCCCTTTATGATGGAGGCTGGCTATCGCCAGTTCTTCTCCACCGAAATCCGAGTGACCGACGAAGGCACTCCTTATCTGATCGACCTCACCACACGTTGCCCTGCCCCGCCATCTGCCTTGTTATGGGAGATGGTGGAGAATGTGGGGGAGATCATTTACGAGGGAGCAAACGGAGAAGTTGTTGATCCCGTCTGGAGGGCAAAGTTTGGAGCCTTGGCAGTTATCAAGTCTGCCTTTGCTGAAGAGCGATGGATGCCTGTGTCGTGCGATCCGAAGATCGCAAGATGGATCAAGTGGCGTAATGCTTGCCGTATTGAAGATCAGACCTACATCATTCCCACAACGGGCGTAAGGATGTGTGAAATCGGAGATTGTATTGGCATTGGCGACACTATGGAGGAAGCAATTCGTGCTTGCCAAGAACACGCAAAGGGAGTTAGTGGTTTTGATATTAAAGTGAATACCAACGCACTTCCCGATGCTCTCAAGGAGATTGAGAACGCAGAAGAAAATAACATCATCTTCACCGACGAGAAGTTGCCGAAGATAACCGACCTAATGGAATGACATACGAAGAATGGAGCGCAGATAGCAGCAACTCTACGGAGCTTGCTTTACTCTTGAGGAACCCCGTGCTATCCACGGCCCTCTCTCTTGTTGAGAGCTTTGCTCTCTCAAAGAACTTTGGAACGAATCAAATTCTTGGATGTGCAGATAAGGCCGCAGTCTTGTTTGGCTTTGATGCTGGACGGCATCAGGCCATCAATGACTTGCGAGCATTGGCTGTACCCAAGGAAGAAATCAGAAACATAGTACCAACTTACGACCCAAACTACTAATATGAGCGAAACAGTACCAATGGACATTCCCGTGATGGACACGGGAGGAGCAGAAGAACGCTGGCAGGATACCATATCCCGCCAGCTAAAGCAGAAGCCCAAGATCGACCGAGTGGATTATTCCAAGGTTGAGATTTTGCCTAACACAACTCCCACGGAAGCTCCCAAGAGCAACGAGGTGAGTGATATTGTCAATACCGACAACACCACAAACTTCCTCAAAACTCTTGAGGATAAGGAGGTAAAGAAGACTGTCTCCAAGGAGGAGCCAAGGGAAAGCAAGTCTCTGGATGTGGACTTTGATGTGAGTGACCTTGATCTCTCCAAAGACCCTGATCCGGTTGTTGAGGAGAAGCCCAAGAAGAAGAGCAAGGAAGACAACATTGCTGAACTCCGCAAGAAGGCTGAGACTTACGAGAACGAGGCGAAGACTAAGGAAGCCAAGCTCGCTGAATACCAGCAGAAGCTGGATGAGCTTGAGGCCACTCTGGAGAAGACGGCTTTTGAGAAGAGTCCTAAGTTTAGGGAGAAGTACCAGGCTCCCTATGAGGATGCCATCAGTCGTGCTGTTGATTTCGCAAAGGACATGGCAGACGATCCCTCCATTGCTGAGAAGGCTCTGTCCCTCCGAGGCAAGGAGCGTATTGAGTTTATTGACGAGACGTTTGGAGGAGGGGCGGCATCTGCGGCATTCCTTCAGCTGATCGACAAAGCTGATTCAAAGCGGGGAGATCTTGAGGGAGCCCTCAATGACTATCGTGCTACCAGCCAGAATCTCCAGCAGGAGGAAGTTAAGAGCCGCGAGGAGACGATGGGCAAGATCAATCGCAACTTTGATCGCATGGCAAACCACCTCTCCGAGAAGCTCGACTTCTTCCGCAAGGGAGATGACGAGGAGGCCAATGCCCTTGTTGAGAAGCGGATTGAAGCCGCTCGCAATATCATCACCGGAAAGGCTTCTGAGAACGACATGACGGTTGCTCCGTTCCTTGCCGTGATTGCCAAGGAAGCCGTGGAGAAGGTGAGCAAGCTGGAGGCAGAGCTTTCCAAGTACAAGGCACGGGCGAGGGAGGACGCTTCTGCACAAGCTCGCATTTCCCGCTCCTCGTCTGACGATGAGGACGCGCCAGTTTCTTCAAAGAAGCCGAAGGGGGCTCTTGAGTCTTTCAAGAGCCAGCTACGGAATCTTTGAGGAATCACCCGACGACACGGGTGGGGAATAGGGAGGGCCGAGTGGCCCTCCCTTAATTCTATCTATGAAGCTACAAACCTACGGACTAGACCTATCCAAGTTCCCAAAAGTAACTCAGTTGGAGATTGAGCTACTGATGGTTGCTACCAAGAACTGCGATGAGTATAGCTCCATGTCTAGGGGGCAACATATCAAGCACGTCATCCAGTTGCTATGGCCTGATGTGATGGCTAGGTGGAATGACTGGAACGAACTGGCTCTGTGGGCTTGGACAAACTACGACGAGATCGGGATCACCGGATGTGCGGCGGCTGGAAAGACCTTTACGTTCACCCTGCTTTCCCTTGTCGAGTATCTAGCGAAGCCTATGGGAACACGAGTGGCTCTTACTTCCACGACTGTTCCCTCCCTCCGAGGACGTATCTGGTCGGAAGTGATGAAGTTCGTAAAGCCTGTGCATGGGCTATTCGGGCTCAACATCGTGGACTCCCAGACGAAGATCCAATTCACCAAGGGGGATGATCGCTCTGCGATTGTGGCACTTGCCGTGGACTCCGGTGCTGTGGAGCAAGCAGTTGGAAAACTCCAAGGTGTACACTTACCCAGGATGATAATTGCGGTCGACGAAGCGGCCCAAACCAATCCTGCCATCTTCTCTGCACGAGCCAACCTCGCCGTTGGAACGGACTTCTATCGCTTCATTGCTATCGCAAACGCATCGTCCATGTTCGACCCGCACGGGCTCTTCTGTGAGCCTCGTATGGGCTGGAATGGCATTAAGGACGATGATGAGTATTGGGAGACAAAGACGGGAGTGTGCGTGAGGTTTGACGGGCTCAAGAGCCCCAACGTGAAGGCTGGCAAAACTCTCTATCCCTACCTATTCGGACAGGAGAACATTGACACGATCCGCAAGAACTTTGGGGAAGGAAGTCTGGAATGGAATAGCTATTGCCGAGGGATGTGGAGCAAGAGCGGGGCTAGGAACACCATATTGGACGAACCCACGATTGAAGAGGGGAGAGCTAGGGACAAGGCCATCTGGCAGGGGGAGAGGATCAAGCAGATCGCGGCTCTCGACCCAGCCTTCAGTGTGGACGGAGATGATTGCATTCTCCGATTTGCACGAGTGGGTAAGGCCATTGACGGGGATCTTTCCCTCCAGCTTGACGACATAGTGCGCTTACAGCTTACTGAAGATGCTTCCTATCCTGTAAGCTACCAGATCGCGGATCAGACGATTGGCGAGTTGAACAAGCGAGGAATCGCACCAGAAGATTTTGCTATTGACTCAACGGGTGCTGGCACGGCAATAGCCGACATCATCAGTCAGAGATGGCAAAGCGGGTTTGTGCGAGTCAGCTTTGGAGGAGCCGCTACAGACGCTCCCATCAGCACGGAAGACCCTCGCCCTGCAAAGCAAATCTATGCCAATCGGGTGAGCCAATTATGGGGACAAATCCGCTACATCATCATGGCGGGGCGACTCAAGGGGCTAGATGACATCACGGCCCGTGAGCTATGTGCCCGTATCTACTCGCTCAAGAACGAACGCACATTGCTTGAGAGCAAGCGGGAGATGAAGAAGCGAACCAAGGGGAACTCACCGGATAGAGCAGATGCCCTTGCTTTGCTTGTGGAACTCTTCGTCGTACAGAATGGAGTGGGGAACGCGATGGGAACTTGGGGAGATGATGATGATCAATGGGATGATTTTGTTGTTGCAAATTCCATTGATCCGTCATATTCATAGTCCCTCACCAGAGGGGAAACCCTCGCAACCAACAAAACACATGAAGGTAGTATTCAATGGACAGGAGTGCGATGTCGTGTTCTCGCAATACGCAAACGGGCGCACAGCAATCAGACTGACAGTGGACGGGATGACATACGGAATGGCAACTATCAATGACCCTGATATGTGGCTCGGAAAAATCCAAGTTTTAATTAAAAATTACAGCGAGAATGAGGGAATGGCAGATGCTCTAGTCGCCGCTGGAATTGTTGAAAAGCAAGAGGAAACAAAACTACATCCGTTTGGATGTAGTGCATGGATCTGTAAACTTCTTGTAAATCCATGAGCGACCATAGCGACATAGATCGGATTTCGGATTTGTGCCTTAACTACAAGTCACGCCAACAAAGGCTTGATGATATTGCTGATAAAATCCGACTTCTAACACTAGAGGTGGATCTTTTGAATAAACGTTTAGATGAAGCAGAGAAATACAAAAGGGCTATAGAATCACTATGAAACCATACCGAGTCAGCTATTCGTGCGACTGTGGACACGACATGGAAACCACAGTCCATCCATACAAGCCAGCCATCACCTCTCACCAATACGAGGACAACCAAGAGGCAGAGGGGGGATATTGCGATCCAGAGGAATGCCCTAAATGCGGGGCAGGGATTTATTACGAGTCCGTACAGGAACATGAATAACCATGTGGATACTGCCTCGCCCCTTACACACATCTCCCTTTGTGCAGGATACGGGGGGATTGATCTCGGACTTGCAAGAGCAATCCCAAATATCCGCACAATCGCTTTTAGTGAGATCGAAGCCTTTGCCTGTGCGAACTTGGTTAGCAAAATGGAAGCGGGACTCTTGGAC
>Ga0007866_1000135_pt1 | contig 20484 bp, 15 predicted proteins | sample CryBogCBH18Jul07_FD_71223 | JGI IMG/M metagenome (GOLD analysis project Ga0007866, IMG submission 71223) | Freshwater microbial communities from Crystal Bog, Wisconsin, USA - CBH18Jul07 | ecosystem: Environmental > Aquatic > Freshwater > Lake | place: Crystal Bog, Wisconsin, USA | collected... | reverse complement strand
CTACGGGCATGCAGAATCAGACCGCATCATTGAAACCCCCTACCTCGCCGACCCCCGGCATGGGTAATCAGATGGGTGGCTTTGGTGGGCAAGCAATGAGCGGGACGCCGGGGGGTTTTGGTATGCCTTCGGGTGGCTTTGGTGGTACGGCGGGTAAACCGTCGGCTCCCGGCGGTCAGACAATGCCGATGCAGGGCGGACAGTTGGGGCAGAATTTCCCAACGCAGCAAGGGCAGTTTTTGCAGAACATAGCGCAAGGTACGGCGCAGTCTGCCCTTGGCGGAAATCAGATGTTGCAGCCGATGCAGCAAGCCGCCTTGCAAAATAACTTAACTCAGCGAAATCAGCCGTACCAGAATTTTGGTGTGATACCTTCCGCAGGTCTTGCCTCCCTCACTCCGCAGCAACCTCAGATGTCCGGCTTGCAGCACTACGGCCTGCAGGGTCAGGGTCATCAGTAATGGCGCTGACCGTCACCTATATACCGTATGGGCAACTTAGTTACGTGTTGCCCAAGGTTATCCACAACCTGAAAAAGTCAGAGTTGTGGACTAGGGGACGGGCAAGCATGGATGACATCGTGCGCTTTCTCTACACCATGCATATGCAGTTGTGGGCGGTGCACGATCCTGAAACGGAAGACGTTTGGGGCTACGTCATCACAGAGATTAAGCAGTATCCCTTGTGCAAGATGCTGGTGTTCCAGTACAGCGCAGGTGACGAGGGAGTGCTTAATCTCTCTGGTGATTTGGTGTTTGAAGAGTTGGAGAAGTTTGCAAAGAGCGAAGGCTGTCAGGGGATTGAATTCTTCGGACGCCCCGGTTGGCGTAATCATGCTCGTAAGCACGGTTGCACATCACAGACTGTAGTCTATGAGAAGTTCTTCTGATGACAACTCATATCCAGTTGATTCAACTCGGCGGCTTAGAGGGACTCCTCTACGCTTTTGAAAAACGTGGGGAAGGTCTCATGATGCATACGCACGAGGCCGATACCGCGCACGATATCTTTGTCATGAAGGGCGCTGTTAAAATTGCAGGTGCAGTGCCTACAGAGATACTTGTACAAGGCGAACACTTAGATCTTCATTGGTATCTTGACCATGAAGTTTTGGCACTTGAAGACAACACAGTAATCTTCAATCGGTTTCTGAACGGTGTACCTGCGCCGTTTCGTGACTTGCCTTTGGATCGACGTGTGGGTAGCGCGGAAGACACGCTACATCATCCGATCCCTTACCACACAGTTTTGAGGTGACCTATGTGCGGCGGCGGTAGCAGCAGTTCACAACCGACTCAATCGACAGTCTACAACACTAACTTACCGACCTACTTACAGGGGCCGGTATCGCAACTTGCGGGTCAGTCGCTTGCGCTGACTAACACCACTCAGAATCCATTCCAATCTTACATTGGCAACGCGGCTGCGGGTGGGCAGGGTATTCAGGGTACGACTGTTGCAGGTCTTACCCCGATGCAGCAGCAAGCCATGCAAAGCATGCAGGGCATGAATGTCTCGCCGCAGACGCAGCAAGCGTCGGGTATGGCGGGGATGATCGGCGCACAAGCAACCGATCCGTCGCAGTATCAAGCGAGCATTCAGAATTATCTGTCGCCATACACGCAGGACGTTATCAATCAGCAGCAGAACGCTGCAATTGCTGACTATGCGCGTAACCTGCCGCAACTGGGTTCTACTGCAGCAAAGTTTGGCGATCTGGGTGGCTCTCGTGAAGCCTTGATGCAGTCCGAAGCCAACCGCAACTTGCAGACGCAGTTGCAGGGCATCACGGCTGCGGGGCTTCAGAGCGGTTATCAGAATGCGCAGAACGCGCTTCAGGGCCAAGAGCAGATGGGGCTTGGTGCGTCGCAGCAATTGGGTGCGATGGGGCAACAGCAGTACGGACAAGAGATGGGCATCATGCAGGGGCAGAATGCTCTTGGTACCCAACAACAGCAGTTGCAACAGGCCACCAACAACGCGCTAAATCAGAACTTCCAAAACTACGTCAACTACCCGTACGCGCAACAGGCGTTCTTGTCGGGCATCCTGCACGGTACGTCTCCGGGTGCGTTGGGTCAGCAGGGTACTACCTCTACGTACGCGTCTCCGGGTAGTGCACTTGGACAGGCTGTGGGTCTGGGCGGCGGTATGGCTAGCCTCTTTGGTAACATGGGAACAACGGGTGCTGTATGAGCATAATCGCAAGTGATCCGTCAATGCAGAAGGCGTCCGAAGCCATTGCAGGTATGGATCCTGCTTCTGCTCTTCAGTATCTAGCCTCACATGGGGTCAATCAGGGATTAGCCATTGGCGTGCTTGAAGCCGCGCAATTGAAGCAAGCGGCTAAGACTCAACAGGCTATCCAAAGCGTCATGGGGCCGCAGCCCAACGTGTTGCAGCAGAATCATGATGCGTTGCAGCAGATGATGAACTACGGCAAACAGCAGCAGATGTCGATGCAGGGCGTACAGGCCATACAGCAGCATGCTGCGGATCAAGCGCGTCAAGGCGGTATCGCTAATCTCCCCGTCGGCCCAAGTATGTTTGGGCCAAAGATGGCGGACGGCGGCATAGTTGCGTTTCCAACGGGCGGGATGGTAGGTATTGGCGGAGATCAACTTGGACTTGATGCTGCCGACCTTGTATCTGGCGCAGAAACGAGCATCAACTGGGATGACCCTGCGGTAATGCGACAGCGTGCCGCTGCCGTCCGTCAGGCTTCTTACGCACGTGCCGGTATACAGCCTCCGTCTCCTGTGACCCGTTCTCCTTTTGTTGCGGACTCCGCTGAAAACATTGCGGCTCGTGCCGCTGCAAATCGTGGTGCAGGTGCTGCCGCTGCCGGTGCTGCTGAAGGCGCAGGTGCTGCCGGTGCTGCTGAAGGCGCAGGTGCTGCCGCTCCGGGCTTGTTGTCTCGACTGGGTAGTTTGGTTCGGGGCAATCCAGTTACGGCTGGAATCTACGGCCTTCTTCACTCTCCAGATACTGTGTCGCAGGACGAAGAAGCGAGCGTGATGGATAAGTACCGCACCGCGCATAAACTTCCTAGTGTTTACAGTGGAGACACGCAAGCGGCTCCACCGCAGACGCCGCAGACGCCGCAGACGCCGCAGACGCCGCCACAGGATACTTCTAAGCAGCCTCCAGTTCCCACAGGGCCATCTGTGTCTGAGCAGACCAAGAACATATTGCGTCTCAGCGGTATGAACTTGGATGAGAACAAAGATCCATTGATTGCGTCTTTGGAACAGCACATTAACGACGCTAAGCCCAAGTCAATTGCAGACCGTATTAAAGAGCAGCGCGAAGCGTTGGGGCCAAATACAGCGTTGGATGATTACCGTAAAGAACTTGATACGCAGAAGGGTATGGCAAAATTAAACGCCGACTCTCAATTGCGTATGGCTCGTGCTGCGGCGTTCTTCAACATGGGAGCGGCTGCGGGGCAACCGGGACAGGCGGGTAATGCGCTCACCAAGTTTCTCAACGCCGCCAACGCGGGTGGTGCCTCGTACTCTCAGGCAGTGCCGCACATTCAGCAGGGCCTCATGGCTGCGCAGCAGAAGATTGCGGAGGACAAGTTCAAGTTGGCAGATGCACAGCGCCGCGAAGATTCCGACATGCTGAAAGATGCGTCTCGTGAGTACGGCGCTGATCAACGTAACTACTCTGCGATGGTTGGCGATCTGGCTAAGTTTAAAGCACAGGAACACGGTGCTAATGTCCGTGCGATGGTGCAGGAATACGGCTTGAACGCTCGGGCAAAGCAGTACAACGATGTGATTCAGGCGCAGTACATAAAGGCTGATGCTGCTGAAAAAGGTAAGTTCATTCAGTACGGCATGATGGGCGCTGACCAACGTCTCAACGCTGCGATTAAGGCCATCAATGACCCAATGATGCAGAACAACCCTCAGATGAGAGAGCAATCCTTAACTGAGTATAAAGATGCGTTGGCGCACTATTACGCGTGGAATTCAAAGGCTCAGGAACATCTTGGTATTACTTCCCCTACACCGGGGTCGTCAGCCGCTAGTTACAGCAAACTTTGGGGCGGGGGCACCTAAATGGCTAAGTCATGGGCAGAAGTTGCGGCAAACCCCGCCTATCAGGCGCTTACTCCTGATCAACAATCGGAGGCTCGTGACCAGTACTTTCACGATGTAGTCGCTCCACAACTTAAGCCTGATGAGATGTGGCCCGCTTACCATGAGTTTCGAGCGGCTACAATCCCGCAGCCAAAACCAACCACGAGCGCCACTAAAGTATTCGCCAAGTCGGCGGCGCTTGGTGCCGCTCCTGCCTTAGGTGGGTTTGCGGGTGCAGAGGCTGCGGCGGGTGCGGTGGCTCCGTTGGCTTCAGCGGCGGCAGAAGTTCATCCCCTTCTTGGGCTTGGTGTCGAAGGTCTTGCTGCGTTGGCGGGATCTATCCCGTCAGGATGGCTTGCCGGTAAGGCGCAAGAAGCCGCTATTCACGCAATGCCTGAAACCGCTAAGAGGTTGGGTATTGATGCTGAGACGCTAGAGGCACAGGAAAAGGAACATCCGACCGCTGCTCACTTAGGTGAGATGACGGCTAACATGGCCCTCCTCCGTCCAAGCGTAAGTGGCACGCGAGCGCTACTGGGTCAGGGCACGGCAAAAGAAATTGCTGAGGCTCGTCGGTTGGCGTTGACCGGTGCGGCGATGGGTGGCGTGGGTGATGCCCTACAGCAAAGTTTGTCGGGGCAACCTATCGACTGGAAAGATGTTGGTGAACAAACGCTACTTGGTGGGTTCTCCAATAAGGTCACTGGTTTAGGGCGTAAGGTAGGTAATACCGGACGACGGCTTGTCGGTGCAGAACCTATGCACGAGCCGCAGATCCATCAGCCCGAGGAAGAGCCTACCGCAGAGGCACCTCCCGACACTACGCCGCCACCGCCACCGCCGCCCAGTTACACAAAGGAAGAAGCGCTCTTCCGAGACAACGTGCTGGCTGCACTTAAAGAAAGCCCAACTCTAAAGCAGTTTAAGGATGTCACGGGTCTAGACCATAAGACGGCTAAGGCCGAGATGGATCGGCTCGTTGACGAGGGCTATTTAACGTACAACGATAAGTCAGGTAAGTACGCGCTTGTGCCTGAGAACGCACAGTACTCGTTTGTGAATGAGGGCGAACGTCCTCAAGCCGCGCTCAATGAGGTTCCGTCTGAACAGGCTGAACCTACGGCACCGACACAACCCACTGCCAATAAACGGCAGATGGACTTGTTTGCGAACCCAGAGCAACCTCCGCTCTATGTAGACCAAAGCGGTATGGCCTCGACTGTTCTCCCCAATCGGGATGAACTTGAAGTCTCCCGTCAGAAGGCTGCTGAGCAGCAGATGGCTGCGCTACCGGAAGGTGCGCAGTTAGATATCTTTGGCGGCACGTCGAAAGCGCCTGAACCGGAAGCACCTGAGGCACCGGAAGCCCCGACGGTCTCTGATCAACAAAAAGATCTTTTTGGATCTACGTTGCACGTCGATGCCGAAGGCAGGGTTTATACCGGTACCACTCCGGAGAACCTAGCGCCTCCTTATCTGAATGACCCACGGGCAGAGTTCTTCCGTCAGGAAGCGCTTAAGAAAGAGAAGGCTGCAAAAGATCTTATTGCTGCCAAAGAGGCGGCAAAACAGAAAGCCAAAGACGCACGTGCCGCTAAGAAGAAGGGCGTTGCGGCCCCTGCTGAGCCGGAAGTAGTCACCCCCACCGCACCTACCGCACCCGCTGCACAAGGTGAGATCTTTGATGAGGAAACCTACGGTAAGGCGCTAGACGTTATTCAAGCGCAGGGTAAAGCGACGGCTCCGATGATTCAGAAGGCTGCGGGTGTTACTCGCACCAAAGCCTTGGGGTTCATGAAGGAACTGCGTACTCGCGGTATTCTAGACAATAACAACAAGACTACTGCTCAGCCTCCTAAGCAGGAAGCCCCGGCTAAGCGGTATCGGCCTTTCGACGATCAGTCGCAGTTGCCTTTAGATCTGATCATGAAGCCACAGGCATATGTCATGCCTGATACCGCGCCTGAACCTAAAGGTATACCGAAAGAACCTGATTACGGCAAGCCTCCATATCAGATGTCCACCGTTGAGCCTGAACTAGGCCCTAAGGACATTACGGACAAAGATAAGTTAGCAGATTGGTTCAACCATCAGGGTCTCAAGACTGCGGATCAACTGCGGGATGAGATTGCTGCTGCGGCGGGTAAACCACCGTCTACTGGCGTACTTAAACAACGGCACCGGGTAAGACTTTTAAAAGAACAAGCGCTGACTAGGACTAGGGCGTTCATGCGCGGGGAGAAGCCGTTTTCCCCTGCCGCCCCCTTGGCTAAAGTTGATAACTCACAGCGACTGCGGGTCATTCAAGAACTGTTCAACCGCAAGGCACGTCCAGAAGTCGTTAAGCCTGTCTTACCTTCCGTAGAGCAACGTCGTGACTCTTATAGGAGTAACGCCGCTGATGCCTTTGAGAACGGTAAGATCAGCAACAGCAAGTACGAAGCCATTGCAGATGAACTGAAGAAGCCTAACCCGGACTTTGAGCGTATCGACGATATGCTTGCGGGTAGGAAAAAGATTGTTAAGCGTGACTTTGACGCAGCCTCTGAGAAGAAGCAGAAGAGGACGTTGAAAGAACTTGAGGCTGAAGCAGATCGTCTGCTCAGCGAAAGCGGCGTAGACCCTAACGATTTTAAGGAAGAAGCGGATCGCATATTTGGCGAAGGTGGGGACGAAGAAGGCTATGACCGTTCTAGCAATAGAGCGCTTGGCTACGACTCGTCCGGCAGACGGCGGTCATCGAAGATCCGGTATCAACGGGGGACTAGGACCAGTGTGCATAACCCACAGGTAGATACACCTGCGTTTAAGAACTGGTTTGGCAACAGCAAGATTGTTGACGAGAACGGTAAGCCCAAGCGAATGTTCCACGGGGCTAGGAAAGACTTTAGCGAGTTCAAAGGCAGGCAGGCCGACGCTATTTTCTTTGCGCCTGATGTCGAAACGGCTAATGCGTTCTCTGGCAATGAAGCGAAGGAAGGGTCTAATCCGGTTACGTATCCGGTATACGTCAAAGCCGAAAACCCGTTCGACTATGAAAATCGTAAGCATGTGGATGCGTTGATACGGGAGATCCGTAAGACGCATTATGCTGACCATATAAGTCGCGACGACATTGAGAATGGGGATTGGGTCTCCATTGAGAACTCTGTAGTTCAGGCGGCAATCAAACGGTTAGGGCACGACGGATTCCACGTTAAGGAATTCAACACCAAGAATCTTGGTGTCTACGATCCGACGCAAGTTAAATCTGCTATTGGTAATCGTGGTACGTTTGACCCGAACAACCCGAACATTACTATGCAGCGCGGGGCACGCGCTAAGGGAGTGGTGGCGCATGAGGATGCGGTTGCCGCTGCCAAGGAAGCCACTAAGGGTTGGAAGAACGCACCTGACGTGAATGTGGTGCGTAGTCGGGAGGATCTCCCTGCTCATCTGCGTGATGCCGTGTTTGATGACACTCGCGGGTTCTACGACCCCGACACTAAGACCGTGCACGTCATCAGCGAAAATGCGCCGTCGTTGGAAGGTGTTAAGGCTACAGTGTTCCACGAAGCACTGGGTCACTACGGACTGGCAGATAAGTTTAGGGGTGATCTCGACAGCGTACTCAGCAAGATGTACGAGAACCCGTCGATGCGTAAGGCTGCGGATGAATGGTTGAAAAACAACCCCGACACTTACGATCATCTCAACACAGATCTTCAGCGAGCGCGTGCCGTAGAGGAAGTTCTTGCTGAGCGTTCTGAAGCCGGGGCTACCACCAGCGGAATGTTTAAGCGCGTAATCGCTTGGGCACGTGACTGGATGCGGCGCATGGGGTTTGACGTAAAGTACTCCGACAACGACATTACTCAGATCCTGCGTCAGGCGCATGAAAGTGTGCAGGGGCCTAACGTGTCTCCGATGGAGGCTGCGTTCAATCCGACGGCACGGGCTACCTTAAGCCCGAAAGCCCAGACGGAATCTGACCTGCGCTTCATGCGTACCTATGCGTCCGTAAACGACACGAAACCTGCCGCCACTAGCGAGATGATGGAACGTGGGCGCGAAGTGCTATCTAAGTCGCCGTCTGCCCTACGCCGGACGTTGCTCAGCGGCATGTCTGTGAATCAGATCGCCAACGAGTACGAGAAGATTGTTCCGTCGCTGCGTACACGACACGATGTGCTGAACAAGAAAGGTGCAGCCCTACGCACCGACTTGCAAGAGGTCAGCGACAAGACGATCAAAGCCCATGACGTGTTCAAAAAATACTCTTTGGCTGAAAAGCAAAAGATGTTTGACATCATGAACCGCACCACTCGGGATCAGATCGAAGTTCTGGATGACCCGAAGCGTGGTTGGGTTGCCAACAAGACTGACCCGCTCTACAGGGAGTTCATGGCTCTGCCTAAGGATGTGCGAGACGTATACCGCGATATGCGTGAGACGTACCTCAAGCAATCTGAACAGACGTTAGACTTCCTCAGCACGCTCATGTCACCGTCACGATATCAGCGACTGCTTCAGGATTGGAAGTCCAAGCGATTGCAGGTCTACCTGCCGTTGTTCCGCACGGGCGACCATTGGTTATCGTATACCGATAAAAGTGGGGAGTTTGTAAAGCGGTCTTTTGAGACGCCTCGCGAACGCGAGTTAGCGGCTGCTCAGGCTAAGCAAGCCGGTGCTAAGGACATTGAACGCTACAACAACCTTCAGCACATGATCAAAGCGGCTCCCCCAACGGGGTTCTTTGGTGAGGTTGTGGGTGCTTTGCGTAAGGCTAAGGTCAGCGATTCCGTCATCGAAAGCGTGGTGGATTCGTACATGAAGTTACTCCCGGCTAAGTCCACGCTGCAAATGACCCGCACCCGTCAAGGCACGGCAGGTTACGAGCAAGATGTGGTTAGGTCGTTTGCGAACGTAGCGACCAGTCAGGCGCAGCACATCAACAACATGAAGTACAACCATGAACTTGAAGGCGTGATGGACAACATCCGCAACGAGATTCTGACCGCTACTTCCTTGAACGAAGCCAACCCCAAAGATCCGAAAGGGTTAGACGTGGATGTGGCAGCAGACTTGTTCGATAACGTGGAGAAGTCGCATCAGGCGGTGCTGAAGCCTAACGCCAACTCTGTGCTTGCCGGTGTGCAGTACTTCAACTACCTGAATTATCTTGCAGGTAACGTCTCGACTGCGTTCGTTGCTCTGTCCCACTTACCTACCGTCGTGTACCCCGTGTTGGGTCGCATCAACGGCTTTGACTCCGCAGCGAAGGCGATGTGGAACGCAGGTAAGCATTCGACGAACTATCATTTCAATAACGGCAAAGGCATCCCGCCTGAGATCGCCAAGGTGATCAAGCGCGGTATTGAGGATGGTGTGTTGGGCGAACGCCGTGCGGAGGATATTGCGGAGTTTAAGACTCGCGGTACTTCTCGGTACGTGGGCATCAAAGCGAAAGCGGATGCCATCTTCAACAAGATGCTTGGTACTGCGGATAAGACCAACCGCGATACCACCCTGTTGGCTGCGTACGAGTTGTACAAGAACAAGTTGTCCAAAACAATGTCGGGAGATGCCCTGCACGAGGAAGCGTACAAACGCGCCAAGCAGGAAGTCTACGACACACTTGGCTCTGCATACTCCGCTGCTTCTGCCAACATGATGCAGCACCCGATTGCCAAACTGTTCCTCACGTTCAAGTCGTTTGCCCTGAACCGTGAGTACATGCTGTACAAGTCGTTTAAGGATCTGACCAAGGGAGAGTCCCCAGAGGTCAAGAAGGCTGCGCTGATGCAGATCCTTGGATTCTTTGCGATGGGTGGATTGATGTCGGGTGTGCAGGGTATGCCGCTAGTTGGGTGGGGGGAGTTGTTCGCGAAGTTGGTGAATGACGCGACGGGTGGGGATGAGACGTTTGACCCTGAAGAGATGTTGAAGCAGGCGGTAGGCACGTTGGCTTACAAAGGGCCGATCAACTACTTCACGAATCTGAACGTCGCAGATCGTACGGGTTGGGACAATATGATTTGGCGTGACGACGAGAAGCGTCGTAACGATGTAGGGTTTGGTGCGTACGCCGCCGAAAAGATGTTGGGGCCGACATACACCTACCTTACGCAGAATGCGCCTAATGCGTGGAAGCATTTTACGGATGGGCACCTTGAACGTGCCGCAGAAGAGTTGGTTCCTAAGTTTGCCGGTAACGCCATGAAGGGCGTGCGGCTTGGGCTTGAAGGTGCCACCAATAAGGATGGTCTGCCGCTCAAGCACGACGTGAACGGATACAACGCCTTCATGCAGATCCTAGGGTTTTCCCCGGCTGATTTGGCTGAGATACAGAAAGAGAACATGAACCGAACGGGGTTGGAAAAGAAGATTGAGAACTCGCGTCGTACGCTAATGACTCGTGCATCACTAGCCCGTATGACTGGGGATGACGAAGGGTTCAACGAAACGATTGAACATATTGAGCAGTTCAACGCACGTCACCCCGGTGCCTCTATCTCAGGCGAAGCCTTGCGACATGAGATCACGAACCACTACCGCCGCATGGCAGAGTCGGTGCACGGTGTATCGGTACGTCCGAAACTCCGCGCTGAGATCATGAACGCGTACCCAGACGAGGAAGAGGAATAAAAAACCCCCGGTCGCTAGTACGAGCCGGGGGTTAAGTATCAGCAATGCAATTAGCAAGAGTGCGGGGGAAGTATAGGGTCTCCCCGCCATACCCGCAAGCCGTAAATGCCGCGCTCAATAACCTGCTTGCTGACCACGTTATCAATCTTCATGCGGCGTACCTGCCGCGTTATGTAACGTTGAACCTTGGCGCGGTCTATGCAGGGTATGAAGAACGACGTTCCCGGCTTGAACTTGTGCCATTCAATCATCAGTATCTTCTGTTCTATTCGCATCTAACAGAATCTCTTCTTTGAAGAAGCCTAACTTGGTCGTATCGAACCAAAGGCAGGATACCTGCGCGTTACTGTTGGCAGTCGTTCCTGTAAAGATACGCCTACGTTTAGTAACGTCGCCACCCTCATGAATTATAAGGGATTGATTCTTGCGATACGGAATCAGGCTTTCTTCAAAGTTGATGGAGTTCTTGGCGCACTCGGCTCGGTATGCGTTACCAGATACAAATAACATCTTTGTGTCTGGCTCATAACGTGTGGTCAACGCCCCACGAGGTTCCTTGATCGGGCCGGGATCTAATCCCTTGGTGGCCTTCTTTCCATTGATGACCAAGATCTCGGAGTAGTGCCGCTGCAAGAACACGCTCAAGAACTCATCAGCATCGAACATATAGGCACGAGAGTTATCCCGCGACTTCTGAATCAACTTGATGCCGTAGTCGAGTACTGGACGGATTGGGATATCGTGCAGGTTCAACTGCTTGGCTATCGCCCCACCCGTTATGCCTATGCTGACGATACCCGCCCAGAACCGCTCGGTCTGACGGATAGCCCCCATCCGATCCACCCGTTCCCGTACCTCTTTGAGTTTCTCCTCCACCATCCGGGGCTGACTAACCAATGCCTGTGCGTATGGCTGTATGGCATGCCCGTAGTTATGGAGTAATGGCTCAAAGTGGTTGCGTGACCACGTGGCATCTTCGGGAGCGAAATCGGGGAACACAATCTCCATCATGCGCTTCATCTCGCCATCCGGTATGGCCTTCTGCGCCATGAGCATGTCGGTGATGGTGCGGTTAGAAGATGTGATGACCCCGGTCTTGAAGGTCGTGTTGTTCACACGCTCAACACCCCTGCGGTCGCTGCGGTTCTTACCTCGGCCCGACGTTATGTCATATATCTGCTGCGACATGTCATCCGGATCCATGTTCGTTATCTCGTCTAGCGTAACCGCCAGATTTCGCATAACGCCCAGTCGCTGCATACGCACGTTGTAAGTATCTTTCGGGCTGAGCATCAACTGGTCTGGATGCCCGTAGATACTGTTGATGGCTTGCAGGACTGTGGTCTTGCCAGTACCCGAGTTGCGTCCGACCAGATTAAGAACGAACCCATTCAGACCCGTGAAGTGCATCAGCAACGTGCCAAAGCCCATGAAGAATGGAAACGCTCGGTACTCCATCCCCGGTTGACCGTAGTAGTTGATGATGTTCTTCCAGACTGGAAAACTTCCTTTAGGATGAAAGAACGCTATGTTGGGTAGTGTCGCTTCCGTTGGTGGGTTGTACACAATCTCCGTAGCACGGATCTCACGGTCGCCAATCACAATGGCGCTCTCGTCTGGCAACCACCCAAACTGCCGACGTGCCAAGTCTGCTTTCTGTTCCACTTGTAGAGTCTCCACCCACTTTGCGACATAGGCCATCAGATGGTCTTGTCGTTTGCTCAACGCAATGATGCCGTTGGATGCCATTGCCCCAATGAACTTGTCCTTCGCAATGAAGGTCGTGAGCGGCATGATGAAGTCGGCTACACCGTCCCTAGGTTTGTGGGTACGGATAAGAATCGTCTCCCCTATCTCTGGATCAAGCATGCGCTTCACGACATAGAAATCGTGAGGGTACACAAGGTCAATCCGCTCTTCTTCGTCGCCGTTCTCGTTCTTGCTCTTGGTGCGAACGTACACTCCGCCGGTCTTACCGCGCATATACGGGGCAGGATATTTAGGAATGACGTACTCCTTATCCTGCTTGGTGATCTCGTCCTTCTCTACAACAACATTGTCTGCTTCTTCTGCCTCAACAATCTCAACCCCCAACTGGATCGGAGATGTGATCTTGTGTTGGCAACCTTCACACCCTGCGGGGTTCAAAGACTTGAAGGTCTCGCAGGTATACGGCCCTTTAGTCGCAGACGCCTTGGACTCGGTATCTTCAAAGTTGTAGTCCGGGTGCTTGTTGGACATGACATGGATAGCCTTGTCCCGATCTAAACACCGTTCCGCTATACTCAGTCCTGCCCTCCACAAAGGCTCAGCAACATCTTGCTGATTCTCAAAGATGTGCAGAAGTTGTGCACAGCCTTTACCTTCTATGGACTTAACTAGAATCGTACGGAACCGTGACTGCTTGTTGCCCATCAAAGAGAGGGTTACTGCATCCAACGGAAACCGTGGGGTTGAATCCTTAACAACCGCGAAACTTCTGGGCAGTACCGTATCAAGGTTGTTGGTGTCCCACACCTCACCCTTGGTCAGCACCTCAACCGTAATCGGATTGGAAGGATCTTTAAGATGAAGAGTACCGGGAATGCGCAGGATACGCGCTACGTCGCACGTGACTGCCCCATCCGCTTTGAATCCATGTTGATTGCAAAGATCTTTAAGCGTCTCAGCCCTAGCAACCCATTCGTCTCGTGGAAGATCTTTATCTAGTACCCAATAGACATGCGCCCCGACACCCGACTTAACGATGGTGGGTCGAGGCATTCCTGTGGTCTTACAAAATGCGCGTAGGGCACTGATGCCCTCGCTCAAGTCCGCGTAGTCCTTGTTGAATCCGCAATCTACGTCTAAGAAAAAAGAACGCAGGGATACTGCGTTCTCGGTCTTTCGTCCTTTTATCGCCCCGGCGTACTTGGCTACTGCAAAGAATACGTTGAATGATCCTGCAACCAGTTCATCAGCATAGGCACTCATATCCTCTATGCTGCTAACGAACCGCTGCCTGACCCCCTCATCCGATATCCCGGTCGTGCAGTAGCATTCCCCCTCCATAAGAGGGGGAAGTACAAGCGCGAGAAAATCATTTCTCGTAAGCATTCTGGCTCCCGCGCTTACCTAGTTGGTATCAGTCATCCCATGCGTCGAGGATCTTCGACAGGTCAGCCTTGGGCGGCGGGGCCTCTTCCTTCTTGGATGAGCGCTTAACCGGCTCCTCAACTACTGCCTCAGGGGCCGCAGCCTCTACCTGCGGTGCGCTTGGCGCTTCCTTCTTCACGCCGTCAACCTCGGAGACGGTCATCGTGATCGCCTTCTTAGCGGCGTCCGATTCACCCTTCTCAACAACGGCGGCATGCTCGTTGACTTCAAGGAACCGCAACGGCTTAAAGGTGATCGTCGGCGTAGCCTGACTCGTGTCAAACCGTGCCTCGGTCACGACTGCCGTGATGGGAATGCCCTTGCTGCCAATGAACTTGCCATAGGCTTCCAGAGGCCACTTGTTGTGTTCGCCTTCACCAAAGATCGACTTCGCCGGGAGCGTGAGTTGATACACGTCACCTTCGATATCGTTGGCAAGCACGACAGCCAAGCGACGGCTGTAGCGGCATGCACGGGAGTCACCCTGCCCCGAACCCTTGACGTTCTGTGGGCAATCAAGGCAACGCTTAGCCTGTGGCTCAGCGACCTTGGCATCGGGGGTGATGCCGTTGGCGCTCCAACACGCCGGACGTGTCGGCTCAGCACCTTCGGTGTACGTGCCTTCGTAATACGTGCGCGAGTTGTAAGGCGCAGCGTTAACGATAACGATAGGAAGCGAACGCTCTTCGTTCTTAGAAACTTCCTTACCGTTGATCATCAACCGCCATACGCCGCCCTTGATGGAGATGCGCTTAACGCCACCGCCACCGCTGCCCATGAGGGACTTGGTGACTTCATCAATCTCGCGGGTCTGCAAATAGGACGGCAGTTTGTTGCCGTCAAACAATGACACTTCCTTAGACATGTGCGCTCCTTAGCGTTTGGTAATGACAATCGTCTGGTTCGCATCCACGTTCAATCCCGGTGGATGTAGATCGGGGTTCGATTCTAGGAACTGAGCCATGTTGCTGTTGTTGATGCGATGCTGAAGCAGCGATAAGGCATCGTGTTCCTTAACGAACTCCATGAACGATCCCCAGTCGTTTGTCCAGTAGTTCTTAGTGATGCGACGCGACACCGTACCATACTCAGTACGCATCGTGCTAAGACCCTGTGAGTTGCAGATCTCTAACAACTTGGCGGCAACAGCGTCTAACTGTTCTTTCAACTTGTCGTCTTGTTCCTGAAGTTCGCGGCGTTTGTCGCGAATCTTCGTATAAATTTTAGTCAGTTTGTCTACGCTAACTTCTTCACTCATTGCACTCTCCTTTTAGTAAGCAGCATCTTCGGCAACATTTCTGTATAAGTCAATTAACTTCGTATGTACATCTAGTTTTTGAGAAAGCATTTTGTATATGTGTCTCTCGACTGGACTCCCTTGTAGGTGTACGACTGTGCATGGATGATGTTGTCCTGCGCGGTGTACACGTGCATTCGCTTGTAAATACGTTTCAATAGACGTTATAGGCCCCCACCAGACAACTACGTTCGCTGCGTGTAGCGTCACACCATGTGCAGCGGCTTGCGGTTGTACAATCAAGACCTTCGGATCTGACTCGGTTTGGAAACGCCTAAAGATGTCTGTACGTGCTGTGGGACTCACCGACCCGCTGATGATGGCATTGCTGATTTTCTCCTCAGTAAGTTTTTCTGAGATGATGTTGATGGCGTGTTTATAGGGCACGAACACAAGTACCTTCTGACTTGCTTCTTCTATAACTTCCAACAACGCAGCCATTCGGTTTGTAGCGTCAAACGCCACAGTCTCGCCAGTATCTGCGTAGACCGCGCCACATGATAGTTGCAGCAACTTGTTGAGCAACGTTGCAGCGTTAACGGTCGTAATCTCTTCCCCTGCTGCCACCGCCACCATCTGCTTACGTATCTGCTCGTAGTACTTCATCTGCTGAGAAGTGAGAGGTACATCACGCATGACGTAAGTCATTGGTGGTAGGTCAAGACACTCGTCCTTGGTAAAGCGGATAGCAGGTTGCAGCGCGTTGTGCACGACGGCACTAGCGGTGGGCTTCGGTATCCACTTAAAGGTTGTGATCTTGTACATAAGTTTGTCCCTAAACTCACCAAAGAATTTAGGCACGTTGCCGGGGTTAATGATCTTGGCTAAGCCATACGCATCTGTGGGTAACTGTGCGGCGGGTGTTCCTGTCAACATCCATATCCATGTGTCTGCACGTAGGATGGAGTTGAGTGCTTTCCACCGTTTGGTTTGCACGTTCTTGTAGGCATTCGCTTCGTCAATAACAATCAAATCAAACTTCGCTTTGGCTATCTCATCCTTGATGATGGCTAGACCATCAAAGTTGCAGATAACAAACTCCGCACCACTCTGCACAGCCTCAACGCGCTTCTGCTTGGAGTGACTGTGGGCGATGGCGCATGTACGGTGCATGGCAGTCTTGAACAGATCATTGCCCCATGCAGATTGCATGATCGACAACGGACACAACACCAGTACGCGTTTGATACGCCCGATGTTCATCAGGTAGTCCGCAGCCCAGATCACAGAAGATGTCTTGCCCGTACCCTGCTCGTTAAAGCAGAACGCTCGCCTGTGCAGAGTTAAGAATGCAGAAGTTGTTTTCTGATGATCGAATGGCTTGTACATACCAGTCCATTCGTAGTCTGCGAGAATCGGTGATGGCACATTCTTAAGTTGTAGGTTCTTAAGAATCTGCGCTTCTTCCAACCCCCACTTGACCAACACATCATTAGGGCCAAGTTGTTTAGACCGTGGTATCACGGTCGTAATACGTTCAGGCTGCTTCACTTTTAGAAGCAGCGCTTTGTTATTTATAATTTGCACTCTTGCTCCAATAGTCTTTGCACCGGAAGTAAGGTTTTTACTTCCGGTGAATCGGCCCCTTACGGGGGCCAGTCGGTATTCAATATAACGCTTGAGACTCCAATGTCAAGCGGGTTTGCGATCTTTATTTCGCTTGTACGAACGATTGGTATGAACATCAACAACGCGCAGGTTGCTACCACCTGCTGAGCCGCCTTTACTCAACGGCTTCTTATGATCAACATCTTTACCGTCGCCTTTCTTTGCGCGGCCTTTCTTTACCATCTCGGCTCGTGCTGCATTGCGCTTAGCACGGTTCTTAATTTGTTCGGGCTTACCTTGGTAAGTCTCGTACTCGTGTTTGTAGTCACGTGGCATTGGCTGTTCCTCCTAGGAGCCTAGTAACCTTGTGTGAAGTATCAATCAGATTCATTAAGGCGCAGAAGTCATTAAACTCAATCGCCCCATGCAGGGTAAATTCAAGTTCTATAACTTCGTTATCTAATTCGTATGTTGCCCCGTCATATGTTTTTATTTTGACTGACAACGAATTGCCGCAGTCCACCTTGCACGTGAAGGTCGCGGTGTCTGCATTGGCCCCGCGATTACTCTTAGGGTATCTATACCGCCAGTCGTGGTAGATCCCATCTCCTGTTTCGGTATCCGATAACTTTACGTCAATGTCGTAATCATCCATCAACTTCTCCCGTTGTGTATGCAGTCGAATACAGAACACCAATTGCGACATGAGAAGTTAGGTTTGGGGTTCCATGTCTTTACCTTAAACGCTTTCTCAAGTAGTGCTATGTCTGAGAGCCAGTTGAGCCAGTACTTGTGCGTATCTTTTACGGTGTACTCGGCCTTCACCATCTCCTGCGAGACCACAAAGAGAAGAGCGCACTTCGTACGTTTAACTTGTGGGAAGTGTTTGAACGTCGCCAGCGACAACAACTCAAGTTGTTTGGTGTCTGCAAACTTGGCTGACTTGCCAGTCTTGTAGTCCACCACCCGTGCCATGTCTCCGTCGATGATCAGCAAGTCGGCGATGCCGCGCCACCAAGCATCCGGTGAATCGAACGCGCACGGTTCAAGTGCGCGGTTCAAAGCCATCTTGTACTCGCAGTACTTGTCGCCGGGGTAACCGATCAACTTGTCGAGGATGGGTCGTACGTACTCTACGGTAGGCGGCAGGTCTACGCCGTCGCGGATGTACTTCTCTGCCGCCTCGTGCACCATCAGCCCATAGCGGATAGCGTCGGTGGGAGGCTCCTTAACATTTTGAGCAATACGAACACGATAGTACTTGTGGGGACATTGCTTGAACATCCCTAAAGATGAATACGACCACGTGTAACTAGTCTCGTCCATCAGCACTCCCCGTAGTTCGCCCCCATGCCCACCTCGCAGTTCAGCGGGAGGGTCTCGGCCCATGCGGGTCGCCACCGCATGCACTCCTCTACATACCGCAGGGCCTCGTCGGCCTCGGCTTCGGGAGCAATGCAAGCGATAGCGTCGTGCACAGTCAGTACCACCTTATACCGTTTCCCGATACGTAGCATCTGCTCGGCGATCACGCACCGTGCCACCGCCTGACAAATGTTTTCCACAACCTTGCCACCGTAGATCTTCACCTGCCCAGTACGGGTGCTATATGTGTATTGCACCCCGGCGTCTGTGTCCGTCTTTTGCAGTCCGTGGTATCGCTGCCACAGTCCACTCGGCAGGAGGAAGCCCCGCTCTTCGGCGTCGAACCGCACGGCATCCACGCCCCCAAACTTGCTCTCGGTCTGGGACAGGATAGCCGCTAGGCATGCCCCACCCTGCCGCCATAAGGCCGGGATCTCAGGGTAGGTGTCGCGGTAGACCTTGATGATGCGCTTGCACTCGTCCACGTCCACGTCAACTCCAAACGTCTTTAACTGCATTTGGAACTTGACCCCACCCATGCCGTACCCTGCGCCTAAAACGATGGTCTTACCGACAAAGCGTTCCTCTTTTGTGATCTCATTCTCGGGCTTGTCGTATATAGCAGAGGCCATCTTTCTATACACGTCCTCGCCACGTGCAAAGGAATCGACCAATTCGTGTGCACCTGCCATCCACGCTAGCACTCGGGCTTCGATCTGACTGGAGTCTCCGTCGATGATCACGTACCCCGGCGGCGGTTCGATAGCCTTCTTCAACGCCCCAGAAAACGGCCCACGGCTCGGTAGGTTTTGCAGGTTGATCTTGTCATCCCCACCCCACCGCCCCGTGTGGGCTGCGTAGTATTTAATGGGCACTGGCATGTCGCCACGTTTGGCGATATCTATAAACCTCTGTGTACGTGTTTCCTCTAGGGTCGTCTTGACGCCCAGTCGTGCGCTAGCCAACATCTGTACACGTGGATCAGGATGGTCAAGCAGCGCCTTGAACTCCTCGTCGGTCTTGGCAAACGCCCAAGCCTCCTTACCCGTGCGAGGACTGATCTTCCTCGGCGGCTCCACCCCACACTTGATCAGCGCCTGAGCAAACAGGTCGTTACTCATGAGCAAATCTTTATTGGTGTCTGCCGCTGCCATCAACGCGGTCTTGTGATCCTTGACCTTCTCCAGATGCCCCTCCAACTGTGGCAGGTTCAACTGCAAAGTCGGTTCAATGAACATCCTAAGAGTTTGATCAATGACCTTAAACTCTCTAGCAGGAAAACCGTCAGCAAGAATCCGAAATAGATCGTAGGTAAGATCACAATCATTGCGACAGTAGGCACCATAAGAAGCGAGATCAGCAACAGAGAAATGAACACGCCGTTTACCCAAGGCATTGATGACTTCATTACCTTTCTCCCCTATGTTGTAACGCTCTGCCAACTTCTTTAACGATCCCCCGGCATCCACCCCGTGTATCGCCCTCGCCATGCACAACGTGTCGAGCCATGCCTTCGGCTTGATGCCGTAACGCCACGACAGGATCGCGCCGTCGAACAATGTGTTGTGGCACAGCACAGCATGATCAGACCAATCCAAGTTCTTCAATACGTACGCTACTTGATCTCCGGTGTACCAGATGGACGGTTGGTCATCCACCTTCACACCCATGCCGATGACTTCAAAGCGTAGATCACGTACGTACTCCTCAGTGGTCATCTTCGACAGGGAATACTCCTTGTCGTAGTACGTTTCTATATCCACCGTAATTATTGACACTTGTAAGTTTCTCCGCGAACGATACGACTAATTACGCATTGGGTTACTCCATATACTTTGGCTAATGGAACTTGTAACTCACCTCTCGCGTAACGGTTTCTAATCGTCCGTGCTTGTTTATCCGTTAACTTAGCGTTGATGTGTCTACCGCCTTTTGGTTGCTTCTTACGTTTCTTGGTATAAGCATCAAGCATATTGTCTCTGTATGAACCAAGAAAAAGATGATCGGGGTTACAGCACTTACGGTTATCGCACTTATGCAATACGTGTGTATCCGCTTTAGAAGATTCTGGTGCGCTAGGAGTAGTTACCATACCTGATAACCATGCGGCTACACGATGCGCTGTGTAGTTAGTACCATGCCACACTACACTTCCATATCCCGTACTGTTACACGCACCGCGCCATTCCCAACACCCGTCAGACTTATTAACCTTAGCCCAAAAAGATTCCGGTGTTTGTTTAAGGCTCACGGCAACTGTTCCTTCTTCAGCACCAGAATGTCATCGCGGGTCATGGTTCACCCCGCGCACGGATCGCCTCACAACACCTTGTTTCTGTCACCACACGCAAAAACTCTGCTGTTTGAGCAGACCACGCCGCATCCCACGCCACATCCCACGCCGCAGCCAACGCCACATCC
>Ga0007866_1000128_pt1 | contig 20916 bp, 24 predicted proteins | sample CryBogCBH18Jul07_FD_71223 | JGI IMG/M metagenome (GOLD analysis project Ga0007866, IMG submission 71223) | Freshwater microbial communities from Crystal Bog, Wisconsin, USA - CBH18Jul07 | ecosystem: Environmental > Aquatic > Freshwater > Lake | place: Crystal Bog, Wisconsin, USA | collected... | reverse complement strand
AGTCCACAATCATGGCGAGGTTGGCCACGCCGCGCGCGAGCCACCAGCCGAGTTCGTCAAAAACCGCCAAGGCTTCGCCATCGCCGGCGCGAGCGGCCGCCGCGACGTCTTCACCGCGCACCGCCTCGCTGTCGCCCCCGAGGGCCGTCACGAGAGACGTGAGATGACCGCTCATGGCGGCTTCTCGGGCGAGGCGCGCGAGGCCGGAGCCCGAGGCGTATCGCTCAAAACAGCCGCGCTGTCCGCAGGGGCAAGCGGGGCCCGACGGGTCAAGCACCATGTGGCCAATCTCACCGGCGAATCCGTGCGCGCCGCGGCGAATCTTGCCGTCCAAAATCAGCCCACCACCAATGCCGGTGCCCAAAGTCACCATGAGCACGTTGTCGTGACCCACGGCCGCACCGACGCGATGTTCGGCCACCGTGGCGGCGTCGGCGTCGTTGAGTACGACCACCTGCGCGGAGGGAAAGATGCGACCAAGTTCGGCGGTGAAGTCGACGCCATTCGCAGCCGGCAAGTTCGGGGCCACGGTCATGCGACCCTCGCGCGTCACCATGCCGGGAAGGCCGGCGCCCAGTCGATTGGGGTCCGCGCCACCGGTGACGGCACGAACAGCCTGCGTCATGGCGGTCAACACGTCGTCGACGGAGACTGAACCGCCACGCGGCACGGGACTCACCGCCTCGCCGATGATCTGAAATGTGTCGTCGATGGCGACGGCCGCGATCTTGGTGCCGCCGACGTCGAGTCCGACGATTGCGTCGCTCACGCGCGGCTTTCGGCTCGCGCCTTCAATTCGCGCAACGCCTGGGTCTGAATACGCGAGGCGGCACGATTCTTTACGAAATTCGGAATCGGCACGAAGAGCTCGACTTCGAGTTCGTACGACACGCGCGTGCCGGAGCCCTCAGGAGTGAAGGTGTAACTGCCGTTCAACGTGGAGGTGAGGTCACTTGACACCTGACTCCAGCGCAGCGTGGTGGGCGCGTCGTCGTAGCTGTAGCGAAGGGTGTAGGTCGACGAGCGACCGAAGGCGGCCGCGCGGAACTCGACGTCGAGAGGGCGACCCGCGTCGTCAGTCGCCACGATGGTGACCTTCTTGAGGTCCGCCACCCACGAGGGGTAGTTGGCGAAGTCAGACGCGAGCTCGTAGAGCGCCTCGGGCTTCGCGTTGACCAAGATTGATTCGACTGCGCGCTGACTCACGGACACTCCTTCGTGTAAACCCAATTTAGAAGGTATTGGGGCCTCACGTGAGATAGGGCGCCAACGACTCGTCTAAATGCGAGGCGAGATGGTCCCAGGAGAATCTCTCCGTGGCGACTTCGCGAGCGCGAGCACCGAGTCGCGCCCGCTCCAGTGGGTCTGCGGCCAGGCGAACTAGCGCCCGAGCGAGGTCGTCGCTGCTGCGGGGATTATCGAGCACGATCCCCGTTTCTCCATCAATCACCGCTTCGTGGCTGCCACCGGAGCGACCGGCGATTTGGGGAATCCCGCACGCCGCCGCCTCGAGAAACACGATGCCGAAGCCCTCTTGCTCAAAGCCCGCCCACCGGCTGCGGCAGTCCATCACCATGACGTCAGCGGCCCCGATCAGCTCAGGGAGGTCCTCGTCACTGATTCGCCCCCAAAAATTCACGGGGGCGGACAGTGACGTCGACAGCTTCTCGAGTCGCTCGCGGTCTCGGCCCGAGCCGCCGATGACCACTTTCAGGTTCGCGATGTCCTTCATCGCGTCAACCGAGGCCCGGATTAAGACGTCCATGCCCTTACGCGGCACCAATCGTGAATACGACACGACCACAAAATCATCCGGTGCCCAGCCGAAGCGTTCGCGAGCCGCGGCGCGCTGAGTCGCGCTGAGTGGCACGAAACGTTCCACGTCGACGCCCGGCGGCACCATGATGTGCCCGGGCATCTTGTCGGTGGCGTTGCGCTGCGCTTCAGCCGCGGGGTACCCACCGGCACAAATGGCGACCGACGCGCCGGCGAGCACGCGGCGCAGCGTCTGACTGGCGAGGGGCAGGCGGCCGGGAATGGTGACTTCGGCTCCGTGCAAGATCACGCCGTAGGGCACTGGTAGATGGGGCCCGAGTAGTCCGAGCGGCCACGCGGGATCGATGAGCACCAACGTCGGCTGATAACGAGCGATGGCGTCTTTCACCGCGGACAATGCGCCGGGCGTCGGCATAAACAAGGTGCCAGCGGGAACGCGAGTTGTGGGTACCCCACTGGTGGCGTCAAAGGACTCCCACGTGGGGTCACTGGAGGCCGTGAGAACCGCGCTGCGGCCCTCGGACAGTCGACGCCACAGTTCGTGCAGGTACACCTGAATGCCACCCGTCTTTGGGGGGTAGTCGTTCGTCACGAGCAGGTAATCGACCACCCGCCCACGCTACCGGTCTAGTCAGGCACGACCGAGAGATAGCGCAGGGGGCCCACTAAGCCCTCGGCCACCAGCATCTGCGCGGCGCGCATGTCATCGGGCTCCATCTGCAATTCATCGCTGTGGCGATCAATCACAAACGAGACCAAACAGTCGTCGCAGTCAGGCGTCCCGCGACGCACACAGCATGAACAGCTAATCGTGAGTTGAACACGTTCCGACATCGTGTCTCCTTTTTCGTTAGGGACACTGTGACCGAGGGCTGTGACAGAGCTAGAGGCCCAGGGTCTCGATGAGGTGTTGGGGCCCAAAAGGCACGCACTCGTTAACGACTTCAAGAGGCTCGCCCCCCACCACGATGACAAAGGGGGGCCACTTCACGTCGGCGGCGTCAAGAAACGTGGGGTCCACCACGACCTCATCGTGTCCGAGGAGCGCGTCACGAGCCACGAAGAACACCCGTCGTTTCGTGAGCGACGGCAGATCACTATCGAGCAGGGTCTCGCAACCGTCACAGTCGTTTTTTACCGCCACAATGACGTCACCGTCGCGCAGTTCTTCACCCGCCAAGTGGGCCGGCACCGGCCGGCGACGCGGCGCGTCAAAGGAGATGAAGCTCACGCGTTGACACTAGAGCCAGCATCACTCACGGGCGGAAATAAGTCCTCTACTTTGGGGCGCCGTGCGCCGCTTTCTCGCCCTCGTCAGCCTGGTGAGTGCCGCCCTGGTTGTCACCGCCCTTCCCAGTGAATCGGCGCTACGTCAACCGCGGGCCACCTTCACCTGTTCCTCCTCCATGCAGCCGCCGGCCGGCTATCACGGTGCCTGCGGCACCTTTAACGGTCGCAGCACGTGGTACGGCAGCCAGTGGATCGGCTCACCCCTGCCGGTGGGCTGGGGCCTATGCGCGTGGCCGGCCGCTCACGGCGGTTCGTATCCGCACGGTGCGTATCGCTACAGCGCCTCGACTCCCCCGGACAGCATTTCCCTGTCTTCCATGAACGCGCTCGGTTGGGCCTTCTCCGAGGCCACGCGTCGAGGGTGGATGGCCAACGGCAAGGCCGGACAGTTCAGCGCCGATGACGCGTCGGTGGCCGCCAAGTTGCTCTACGACTCCCTCGCGTACAACCTCGCACTGCCGTCGGTTTCCCCGGCACAGCAGCGCGCGCTCACCGCCCTTACTCAGCTTGTCGCCATGGGCCGCAATGTCGCCGACGCGCCGGCGATCTCGCTCACCTTGCAAGGTGGGGGCACCACCGTGAGCGATCACGGCACGATTCTCGTCTCGGTGCGTAGCCCCTCGGGCGTCCTACTGCCCGATCAAAACGTCACGCTGCGCCTCAATGGAGCGGCGTCGAACGGCCAGCGCGTCATCTCCGTCGTCTCGGCAACGACGCCCATCGCGGTGGACTTCACCTCACTGACCCAGGACCCGAGCAGTATCACCGCCGCGGCGACCGCGTCGGTGGCGGTCCCGGGCATGTTGTTCTTCGACCCCACCTATTTGATTCTCGACGCCCAGACGGTGGCCACGCCCCGCGCGCCGCGCGCCATTGGTGGCTCACTCACGCTCAACGCGACGGGAACCCCACGCGGCCAGTTGGCGCTCGCCAAGAGCGTGGACGACCCGGCCTACTTCGGACCCGGTGACGCCACCTTCACCGTCCTCGACCCGCACGGCCTCGTGGTCGCCACCTTGACGACGGGTGACGATGGCCTCGCGGGCCCGACTGACCCCCTCCCCCTCGGCACCTACACCGTGCACGAGGAAGTCGCCCCCGAGGGCTACGCCAGTGCACCCGACCAACAGGTCACGCTCGTCGCCAATGAGATGACGACGCTCACGATCGGCCCTAACGAGGGTGACCGCGCGATCCGCGGCAGCTTCTCAATCGCGAAATTCGATTCAGGGACCCACGGCCCGTTGTCGGGTGCCGAGTTCTCGCTCACGAGCGACCCCACCAATTCACACGTGGCCAATGGCGACTCACTCACCTGCACCACCGACGCACAGGGAAAGTGCCTCTGGAGCAATCTCTTACCGGGCTACTACTACCTCGCCGAAGTATCGCCGCCGGCAAATTTCCTCGCCACCTTCACCGGTGAATGGGTATGGGTGGGGCCGGGCGACGCGGCCGGACTCGACGTGAACGACGACCCCGCCATGGTGACGCTGCGCGCCGAGAAGTACAACAGTGCCCAGACCGGCACCGCGATTCCCGGAGCCGTCTACGACCTCTACGTGCGCGGCACCCCGGCGTGGGCCACGGCCAGCGCCCCCGAGGGCAGCGAAACTTTTCCCGACCTCACTTTCGTGGAGCGCGGCACCACCTCGGCCACCGGTCAGATGACCTTCTCGGTACGCGCGGGGTACGAGTGGTGTCTGCGCGAGGTCTCGGTGCCCAGCGAATACATCGTGGACCCCGACCTTCACTGCACCTCCGCCGCCGTCACGCAATCCACGTCCGAGGCGGACGCTACGGTCGCTCTCCCCGAAGTGGCCTCGTCCCTCGTGATTCGCCTCCATAAGTTCAACGCCGCGTCGCGCAGCGTCGGAGTACCGGGGGCCTACTACGCCCTCTTCGTGGCCCTGCCCTACCCCAGCGGCTTTATGCCACCTGACGCGTCCAACGTCTCGGTTCCCTCGGGATACGGCCTCTGGGAAGTGGCCGCGACGGGAAGCGGTGGGTACGCGGATATCTCTATTCCGAGTGGACACCAGTGGTGCGTTCGTGAGCTCTACGCCCCCGCGGGCTACTACCTCGACTCGGCCCTTCACTGCACGAGCGGCATACTCACCTCGCAGGGCAACCTCGCCCCCGTGACCTTGTCGGCGCCCGAAGTGGCCCTCCCCGTCACGGGAAATAATTCGGGTGTACTTATTCGCGTGGGTCTCGCCCTACTGGGCGTGGGACTCGTGCTGTGGCGACGTCAGGCGTTGCGCAGCTGGTGGGCGGCCATCACCAAGTAGTCCTTGATGTCGCGCAGGTCCTCGGGACTGAGGCGATCAGAGACCGTGTCAAGACCATCGAGCATGCACTTCAGCCACGCGTCGCGGGCCTTCTTGGTGATGCGAAATGGGTCGTGGCGCATGCGCAGGCGAGGGTGGCCACGCTCGGCGTTGTAGGCCTGCGGTCCGCCAAAGTATTGGGCGAGGAAGAGGGCCAAGAAGCGCTTGGATTCCGTCAAATCCTCGGGATACATGGGGCGGAGAATCTCGTTAAATTCCACGCCCACGTAAAAGGCGTCCACCAAGTCGACAAAGAAACTGTCGCCACCGACGCGCTCGTAAAACGTATCCATCGCCCCTCAGCCTAGGACTACCGACGAGGAAGTGATTTCGCCACGTCGAATGGGGCCGGTCGATGGTTTAGAATGAGAAACCTCTGCGGGTGTAGCTCAATGGCAGAGTTCCAGACTTCCAATCTGGCCATGCGGGTTCGATCCCCGTCACCCGCTCCAGTTGTTCACGAGGCCGTGGACTTATCCCAAGTTGAGTCGAGGCGCATCGGCCAGTGACTGACCCACGATGCGCGACCCCTTCTTGGCCGTCGCCGGGTAAATCTGATCGGGACGAAACGAGCGCGTGCGCTGGGCGTTGGCCTTGCCCCCGTGAACTTCCACCCACTCGTCACCGGTGGCGAGGTTGGTGATGTGCGCCACGAAGGTGAAAGTGGAGCGACGCTCGCGTTCATCGTCGACGACCACCACGTCGCCGACGGCGACGCCGTTCCATTGCGTTTGACGACGCAAATTTTCGTTCGTGCTCACTCGCGGTGCTCTCGCCACGGGTGATGGTCTAGTCGACCGGTGGGTCACCTCGCCATGTCGCAGCCGCGGGTTACGGTCGTCACTATGAGTTTCGACCAACCACTGCCCTCCGCACTCTCGCCGTCTCGCCTCAAGGACTTTCAAGAGTGCCCGCGACGTTTCCAGTACTCAAACGTCGAGCGCATTCGCCAACCGGCCACCGTCGCGACCACCAAGGGCAACGTGGTCCACCACATCTTGGAGCACCTCTTTCACTTGCCACCCGAGCAGCGCACGCACGACGCGGCCCTGTCGCTACGTGAGGCCGCCTTCGACAATGAGGTGACTGACGAGATCCAGGCCGATATCGACTGGGCCACCTGCGAAGCACAAATGCGTCGCGATGTGGACGCCATTTTGACGACCTACTTCGAGATGGAAGATCCCACCGCCGTCGCGGCCATTGGCGTCGAGCGCAACATTGAAGCCACGATCAACGATGCTCCGCTGCGCGGCATCCTCGATCGCCTCGATCAAAACGACGATGGATCTCTCACCATCGTGGACTACAAGACTGGCAAGCCGCCGCGCGCGGGATACGAAAATGACGCCTTCGCGAACTCGCAGATCTACGCCGCGCTGTGCGAAGCCGAAGTGGGTCAGCTGCCACGAAATATTCGCCTCCTCTACGTGACGCACGGGTCGACGCTGGATGTTCCGGTCTCCCCCGTCGTCGTCAGCGCTCGTGCCAAGTCAGCCGCCACCGTGTGGCAACGCATCAACACCTTTTACGCCGACGGCGAATTTCCCGCCGACCCCTCCCCGCGTAACTGTCGCTGGTGTGCGTACAAGGACGTATGCCGCGAGCGGGGCATCGACGTTCCGGCTTAAACCCCATTAGTTTGCGGTGATGACGACTTTCGCTCTGAACTACGACTACCGCTGCCCCTTCGCGAAGAACATTCACCTGCACGTGTTGGCGGCGCTGCGCGCGGGAGCGGAACTTGACGTGACCTTCGAGCCTTGGACCTTGTCGCAAGGCCACCGCAGTCCCGGTGAAGGTGACGTGTGGGATAACCCCGAGCGCGACAGCGAACACCTGGCGCTTTTTGCCTCGATTTCGGTGCGCGACCAGCAGCCCGAGTTTTTCCCCTCCGTGCACGAAGGGCTGTTTCGAGCTCGTCACCACCAGTCCCTGCGCCTCAACACCTGGGACGAGATCGTTCCTGTCCTGAAGGCCGCGGGAGTCGATGTGGACGCCGTGATGAGCGACGTCGCGACCCGGCGCCCCGCGCAGGTGCTCGCCGACGCTCAGCGACGCTTCGAGAAGGTCGAGACCTTTGGCGTGCCCACCTTCCTCATCGGTGACGACGCCACCTTCGTTCGCTACATGACCGAGCCGGTCAGCGACGAGAACTCAGCCCAGATCATCACCTCACTGGTCACCTTGATGGCCAGCCAAGGCGACCTCAACGAGTTCAAGCACACTCGCCTGCCGGCGTAGGTCAGGCGCGAAAGCGACTGAGCGCGGCCAGCGTGGCCTCGCGCTGCGCCCCGACACCCATGATGTTGGCGGAGAACTCCGTCACTCCCGCATCGGCCAGCGCCGCCAGCTTCTCGAGCACTTGCTGTTCGCTGCCCACAATGGAGAGGTCAGAGGCCGTGGTGGCGCCTTCACGTTCCATCATCGCGGCGTAGCTCGGCAAGGTGGGATAAACCGCGAGCGCCTGGTCAATGAACGCGCGGGTGGCGGCCACCTCGTCGGTCACCAAGATGGGCAGGGCGCAGACAATTTCTGGTCGCGCGCGACCCGCGGCCTCGGCGGCCGCGTTGATCGTCGGCGCGACGTAGGAGCGAATGGTTTCTTCACCCGTCATCCAGGTGCAGGTGCCATCGGCGAGTTGCGCGGTCATCTCGAGCATCTTCGGACCGAGGGCGGCCACGAGAAGTCGCGGGGCCACGGTCTCTTTTGGTCCGACGGTGCCCATGGTGGTGGCCGAGACTCGCTCACCGGTCACCGATACCGCCTCGCCCCGCAAGATGGGAGCCAGGGCGGCGAGGTACTCGCGCATGTACGAGGCGGGGCGTTCGTAACTGAGACCCCAGAGGCCTTCGACGACGATCTGGTGGCTGAGGCCAATCCCGAGGTTGAGACGTCCGGTCATGAGGGACTGAACGGTGCGAGCCTGCGCGCCGAGCATGGCCGGGTGGCGCGGCTGAATGGGCACCACGGCGGTGCCGAGGTCGATGCCGGGGATGGCGTGGCCGAGGACGGCAAAGGTGGTCAGGGTGTCCGGACCAAAGATCTGGCTCGCCCACTGGCTGGTAAATCCGGCGTCAAACAGCTCACGCGAGGTGGCCAGCAGTTGCTCGAAGGGTGCTTCGACATCAATTCCGATACCGATTTTCATGTCTATCTCCCTTAAATTCGCCCCCATTGGCGTCGGTCGAGACTACCTCGCACCCTAAGAAAATCCGGAGAACGTCGTCAGCGTCGCCGCCAGCGGGCAGAATGGGAACCGAAAGTGGAGGTATTCCCATGGGAATCATGCAACGCGTCAGCACCTTGTTCAAAGCCAAGGCCAATGCGGCCCTGAATAAGGCCGAAGACCCCCGTCAAGTTCTCGATCTGTCCTACGAGCAGCAGCTCGAAAACCTCACCAAGATGCGTCGCGCGTTGGCTGACGTGGCCACCGCCGCTAAGCGCCTTGAGCTGCAGGCCCAGCAGTTAAAGACCCAGGGCGACAAGCTGCAGACGCAGGCCGCTCAGGCCGTGAGCCAGGGCAATGACGACCTCGCCCGCACCGCCTTGGAGCGCCGTGAGGCCATCGCCGGCCAGCTGGCCTCACTTGAGACGCAGCACCAGCAGGTCATCGACCAGCAGCAAAAGCTCCAGGACGCCACCAGCAAACTCGAGGCTCAGGTTGAGATTTTCCGCACCAAGAAGGAAACCCTGAAGGCCACCTACACCGCGGCTGAGGCCTCCTCGCACATCAACGAGGCCGTCGCCGGCATTTCGGGTTCCATGAGCGACGCGGGTGCCGCACTGCAGCGCGCCCAGGACAAGGTTCAGGATATGCAGGCGCGTTCGGGTGCCCTCGACGACCTGCTCACCTCGGGAGCCTTGACGGACCTCACCTCTGACCACGACGACATTCAGCGTCAGCTTGACGCCGCCAGCACGGCGAGCAACGTCGACGCCCAGCTCGCGGCGCTGAAGGCGCAGACCGCGGGCGAACTTCCGGAGGCGAAGTAAGCATGACGGCTAAGCACATCGAAACCGATCGCGGACTGTCAATCCGAATGTTCATCACCGGCCTCGGCCTGCTGGTGCTCTACCTCCTTATTGGCACCTTGCTCTTCGCGCTCAAGATTCCGGTCATGGGCATCGTGGTTATTGAGTTCGCCATGATTTTCGGTCAGTACTGGTTCAGCGACAAGATCGCCATGTACTCGATGCGCGCCAAGGAAGTCACCCCGCAAGAAGAGCCGCAACTGCACGCCATGGTGGAGCGTCTGGCCGCCTTGGCCAATATTCCGAAGCCGCGCGTGGGCGTCTCCGAGATGGATATGCCGAACGCTTTCGCCACGGGTCGCAATCCCAAGCACTCGGTGGTGGTGGTCACTCGCGGTCTGCAGCGTCGTCTGCCCGATGAAGAAATCGAAGCGGTGCTCAGCCACGAAATCAGCCACGTGATTCACCGCGACGTGGCCGTGATGACCATCGCGTCCTCAGTCGGCATGCTCGCCGGCTTCATTTCGCGCATGGCCATGTGGGGGGCAATGCTCTCCGGTGGTGGTCGGAACAACAAGGACGGGGAAAACCTCGTGTTGTTGGAACTCGTGACCTGGGTGGCCTCCATTGCCATCTACATCGTCAGTTACCTGCTCACCATGGCCCTCTCGCGCTACCGCGAGCTCGCTGCTGACCGCTCGGGTGCCATCTTGATTGGTAAGCCCATGGCGCTGGCCTCCGCGCTGCAGCGCATCACCGGTGACATGGCCCGCATTCCGACCACCGATCTTCGTCGCGTGGAGACCATGAACGCGTTCTTCTTCACGCCGGCGTTGGCCAAGGGCTCGCTGGGCTCGCTCTTCTCGACGCACCCCAGCCTGCAAGTTCGACTCGACCAGCTCATGAAGCTTGAGCGCGACCTCAACGGTCAGGCCTAGTGGGTCTTCGCGACACGCTGTTTGGGCGCACCAAGCAGTCAGCCCCCAACCTCGACGCGCTGTTCGCCTTGCCGGCGGCGGTGCCCGACCTCGCCACCAACCTCGCGCTACACCCCAGTGGGGTGGCGGCGGTGTGCTGGAAAAAGGGATCGGGCGGCGCGACCATCAGCAGTGATGGCGAGATTGACCAACTGCTGCAATTAGACGCCACGTCGGCGGTCACCTTCACCACGGACGACCTCGGCTTTGAGTGGGCAGTCTTTAAGGCTGATGATTTGCCCACGCTCGTGACCAACGCGCACGGGGTGCACAGCACCTTGGTGGACAAGGGACTCGGTCCACGCCTGCTCTGCAGCGTGTTTCGCTTCGATCCCGATAAGGGCGGCGACCCCGCCTACCTCGTCTACCTCGCGAAGTCGGGCACTTTTTACCCCTTCGCACCCGCGGCCAACCAGATGCGCAATAACGAACTAGAACTACAAATCCGCACCTTCCTCGGCACGGATATTCCCGTCGAAAAGGACCTCTCCAAGTGGATGGCCCTGTGGGGCCTCCCGCTCTAGACGGGCCAGCGCTCGTCGAGTAACTCGACGAGTCGTTCATCCCAGGTGGTGAGATAGTCCCGGTCGTGAGTGAACACCTCGGCGCGCAGGTGGTCATAGGTGACGGTGATGACCGGGTGGTGGTCCATCGCGTCGCAGTCCGCGGCAATCTCACCCAACCACGCGCAGGCCGTCACGAAGGCCACCTGGCCTTCACGAACCAGTCGACCCGTCTCGACGTGCCACTGCGGATGGCGCGCGAGCAGGCCCGCGAGTTCAACCTCGCTCAGAGCGCGACGACTCACGGGTGAGTCATGGCGGCCGGGTCAATGGCCCGGTCAAATTCCTCGGCGGTCAAAAAGCCGAGGGCCAACGCGGACTCACGCAGCGTGGTGCGCTCCTTGTGCGCCTTCTTCGCCACCTGCGCCGCCTTGTCGTATCCGATGAGGGGGTTCAGCGCGGTCACCAGCATCAACGAGTTGTTGAGGTGGTGCTCGATCTGCTCGTAGTCGGGCTCGAGGCCCTCAACGCAGAACTCGCGGAAACGGTGACAGGCGTCCGTCAAGAGGTCAATGGAGTGACACACGTTGTGAATGATGACCGGCTTGCACACGTTGAGTTCGAGGTTCCCGCGGCTGCCGGCGAGCGAGACGGCGGTGTCGTTACCCATGACCTGGATCGCGACCATGATCATGGCCTCACTCTGGGTGGGGTTGACCTTGCCCGGCATGATGGAGCTGCCCGGCTCGTTTTCCGGCAAGCGAAGTTCGGCCAAACCGCTACGGGGACCCGAGCCCAACCAGCGCATGTCGTCGGCAATCTTCGTCAAGCTGACGGCCAAGGTCTTGATGGCGCCGTGGGCGAAGACCAGCGCGTCGTGCGCGGCCAGAGCGGCGAACTTGTTCGGCGCGGTCACAAAGGGCAGACCGGTGAGATCGGCGATTTCCTTCGCCACTCGCTCACCAAACTCGGGGTGCGTGTTGAGGCCCGTGCCCACCGCGGTGCCACCGGCGGCCAACTCGTAGATACCGGGTAGCACGGCGTGCAGGTTGCGCAGATCCGCGTCGAGCTGCGCGACGTAGCCACTGAATTCTTGACCCAGGGTCAAGGGCACCGCATCCATGAGGTGGGTGCGACCGATCTTCACCACGTCGGCGTAGGCCTCGGCCTTCACCGCGAGGGCTTCGCGAAGGTCCTTGACGGCGGGGATGAGTCGTTCCACGATGTCCGAGGCCGCCGCAATGTGCATGGCCGTCGGGAAAGTGTCGTTTGACGACTGGCTCATGTTCACGTCGTCATTGGGGTGAACTGGAGTCTTCGATCCGCGCTCGCCACCGGCGATTTCGATGGCGCGGTTCGAGATGACTTCATTCACGTTCATGTTGGTCTGCGTGCCCGAACCGGTCTGCCAAATGCGCAGCGGGAATTCGGCCATCAACGTGCCGTCGGCGACTTCGCGAGCCGCGCGCTCAATGAGCTCCGCCTTCTCGGCGCTGAGCTTGCCGAGGGCGTGGTTGACTCGCGCGCTGGCGAGCTTCAAGATGCCAAAGGCCCGCACCACCGCCGGCGGCATGGTGTCGCGGGCAATGGCGAAGTGGTGCAGGCTGCGCTCGGTTTGCGCGCCCCAGTAGCGATCGGCCGGCACTTCGATCTCGCCCATCGTGTCGGATTCGATGCGAACGTTGCTCATGGGTCCTGCTTCCAAGTCGAGAGGGCGCTCGGGCACCGAGTCGTCGGTTCGGCCCTCGTGGTTATCGATGCCAAACTAGTAGCGAAACTCCCCAATACGAAACGGATTCACCATGACCGACGTCCTTACTTCCGCCGCCCGCGCCATCTTCGATAAGCAGGTTCTGGCCCACGTCGCGAGCCTTGGTCCCGACGGAGCCCCGCACGTCACGCCGGTCTGGGTGGAGCTCGATGGCGACCTCGTGGTCATCAATACCGCCCTGGGGCGAGCCAAGGCCCGCAACCTGGCCGCGGACGCTCGCGTCGCCATTTCCCTTACCGACCCGGACGACAATTACTCGGTGGTGGCCATTCGCGGCACCGTGACCACCTTCACCACCGATGGTGCCGACGAGGTCATTGACCGGCTCGCGAAGAAGTATTTGGGCGTCGACAGCTACCCGTATCGCCGTGAAGGCGAAGTGCGCGTCACGGTGAAGATCTCTACCGACCGCATCGCCCAGCAGCCGGCTTGAGCGAAACGCAGGGAAACGAATATCAAGATGAAGGTCCAGCGACTCGCTGAATCTCCATCTTGACGACTACGGTGCTGCTTGGTGAGGTGACGAGGCATCACCGGAACTTCTCGCGGACGACTTGAAAATGTACCCAGTCAGAATGTGAGGTGAGGGCGTGGCGCGGGCCTTGGCTCAGCCACTGTGACCACATCGCCGCGAACGGTGTCAACCGGGCCAGTTACGGCCCTCGCTCTCAGCTTCCCGGAATTGGCGTGTTGACAAAGCGAAACGCCCATCCATCCATATGATCCCTGTATGTGACTCCATCAACTTTGTAAGTGATGAATACGCCATCGATGTAGATCTCGCCATACTTCTTGATGGTGATTTGGTTAAACCAATAGGGGTAATCGTGACACTTCTCAACCGTCCAGTGACCTGCTGCCGGCTCCCACGCAGGCTTGCCGGGCACGAGGTTGACACCCATGTTCCATACTTGCCACGAACCAAAAGTTGGTGCAGGATGAGTGTTGCATGTCGTCGATGCGTACCAGCCACCAACCTGAATTCGACTACCACCCGAGACAACATCAAGTGAGACAGAAGTAACTTCCACCGGCTTTTTCAGGTAGTCGGATTCCACGACCTCGTTGACGTAATAGACCTGTCCCGGCTTGACGTTATAAGCGGTATCCACAGCGGGGTTACCGAAAAAATATTTACCAGAAAAGGCGTGCTCCATAGATTGATTGCGGCCCGACCCGCGGGACTTCGCCTCGAAATGCACCCACAGGAATGCCCCTGCTGCGCTCAAGGTGAGGAACCCACTCAGAATAAATCGTACTTTTCGACTCGACGCAATTCTCAACATGGCTCCTTGTGTGCACGAATGATCGATAGCCACTTTCGTGCGAAACGAGTATTGCCACGGCGTTTCATTTTCGAATAGCTCATCTCTTCTAGGTCTTGTAAAGAATTTTGTACGCAGTCTCGTCTAGCACGAACTTTCCAACTTTAAGCACATTCAGCGAGGGAATATCTATTTTCTCGATGCTCTAGCCTTAACAAAAAGGTTCTTTTAAATATTCAGTGTTTACAGGAAAGGCCTTCTATTTCATTCAGGAAGATCTCCGCAAGATCCATTGGAGGGGGGCTTCGCGCATCATTGGATTCGACAATGAATGCAAAGGGGGGGCTTTGAGGGCTAGCAAGCGAATTGCCGCGAATCAAGGTGTTTTCGATCAGACCCAGGCGGCCCTCCCGCGTGCCTGAATACGCACGCACTTTCACCCCTCCGCTTGCCCTCGCTAATCGTGCATATCCCGCTTGGCTTAGTGCCATCGCCCTCTCGCCAGGCTTTGTCGCCATAGGTCGACCCCTTGGCCGCTTCAATAGCTTTGGCGTCGTGCAGTGAGGAATTGTTCGAGCACAATTCGTCGAAACGATACCGGTGGCCGAATCAGTAGGACGACGACACGGAAACGCATTCTTTGCCATCGCAGAAGCGAACTTCCAGCAAATGCTTGGGGGCAGGATTCAGTTGAGTGACGACCTCACTGCCGTCTCCCAATGTGGCCGGCAGGCCCACACCCGCGACGAGGTCGCGACAGATCTGAGCTTCCCGGCGATTGCCATGAATAATCACCACGGTCAGCGGACCGAGATGCGACAAGGTGGCGAGATCTCGCGCGATCAATGATCCGCGGTATGCCTCGCCCGCCGTGACAATCAGCGTGTCGTGGTCTGCCCCGCGGGCCCACGCGGCGGCCAGGGCGGTGGCGGCATCGGTGCCATTGTCGGCACTAAAGCCCCGACAACAGTCGTGGGTCACTGCGAAAAGTCGCTTTCCGGCAGAGTCTCGATATTGACGTCACGATTGGTCAAGACGCGCACTGAGGTCACGAAGCGGACCGGACGGTACATATCCCAGACCCACGCATCCGTGAGGGTGACTTCAACCAGCGACGTGGCGGGGTTCAAGACTGCGACGTGAACGTCATTGGTCAAATAGAAGCGACGCTCCGTCTCGACGACGTAGCGAAACATCCGTACGACGTCTTTGTACTCCGCGAGGAGTCGAAGTTCGAGCTCGGTTTCGAGCTCGTCGAGCTCGTCCTCGCCCACGAACTACTTCGCCGGGGTGACGTCGCGAAGTTCCTTGATCTTCGCGGCCTTGCCACGCAGGTCGCGGAGGTAGTAAAGCTTGGCGCGACGAACGTCACCGCGGCTCTCGACATCGATCTTCGCAATGGTGGGCGCGTGCACCGGGAAGGTGCGCTCGACGCCGATACCGAAAGAAATCTTGCGGACGGTGAAAGTCTCCTGGAGGCCCGAACCCTGGCGACGAATGACGACGCCCTGGAAGATCTGGACGCGCTCGCGGGTACCTTCGACCACGCGGACGTGGACCTTCAAGGTGTCGCCCGGGCGGAACGCGGGAATGTCAGTGCGCAGTGAGTCGCGGTCGATCAGGTCAGTCGGCTTCATGGTTTTCCTTCGGCGTCTAAGACAGCCGGATTATCTTAGCGGAAATAGCGCTCAGCGCTTCGAGCTGAGAACGCAGGCCGGAACGGCCGAGGGATTCACCCGTCCTATTCCCCACGCGCAGTATTCCCAGCGTTTGGTGGGCAAGACCACCGGTTGGCCCCGCTGCGGGCCGTGGCGCAGGTCCCAGTGCCAGTCCCCCGCCGCGACGCTCGGTAATCCGTAGATTTCCGTGAAAGCGGCAACGATTTGGTAGGGCTGCAGGTAGCCACGCTCCAGGGGCGTGGTCACGTGGCGTGGAATAACGAGGTCCGTGACCCCGTGGGCGGCGAAGAAAGTGGCGATGGCCCGCAGTTGAGCCGTCGTCGGCTGCCCCGTTCGAAGCTCCGAGAGGTAAACCAAGGTGGTTTCGGCGGGGAGTTCGGAAGCGGAGTAGCCCGGCTGAGGGCCCCAGCCACCGAGGAGCCGGAGGCGAAGATGCTCATCGACCTGCTGAATCATTGCGGCCGATGACTCGTTAAAGGGGAATGCGACCACCACGGGGGTCCCCGGCTCGTGACGAGCCACCCACGTGAGGCCTCGGTCCACTCGAGGTGTCTGGCTATGCCACGGGCCCGCGTCGATAATGGCCAGGGCGGGTGCAATGAGGATGGCCACGGTCAACGTGGCAACCGTGGCCAGGGCGAGATTCGGCGACCAGTCGCGCTGGCGCAGGACGCGCAGCAGCGTGTCTACTCCCAGTGCGATGGCGATCGCCGTGGCGAACCAGGTGACGAGCACGTAGCGACCCACCACGATGTTGTGCACCACGGGTAGTCGCCACAAAATGGCGAAGGGGTGAAGTGGGGCCCTCACTCCACGAATAAGCCAGATGCCCACGACCGCGAGTCCCAGGGCAATCCACCCCAGAGCGCGACGCGCCACGAGTGCCGAGGCGACCACCGCGACGAGTAGCAGCGGTCCAAAGTAAAAGTGCGAGGGGTAGACGGGTTCCCAGCCGGGGTGAAAGGCACCCGACGCGACGGGCCCACTCCACAAACTCGACAGCGGCACCGAAATCTTGAAGACCGCTTCCGGCCATACCCAACTCTGCAGATGCGCGGGGCCGGCGAGGGCGAAGATCGCGGCGCCGAGTCCCACCGGGGCAGCGGTCAGGGATGTCCACCCCACGAATTTCCCCAGTCGAGCCACCGAGAGTTCTCCGGGCAGCCGGCGCGTCGAAACGGACCATATTGAGGTCACCATCACCACGATGGCCATCACCACCAGGCACATCGCGGCCACCTCGCCACCAATGAGCAATTGCAGTGACATGGCCACGCCCGTCACCACGCCCAAGCGACGGACCGACCACTGGCTACGAACTAATTCGCTGCACACCCACAGCAACAGGGGGGGCGTGACGAGGTAGAGAAAGTTGGGCCAGCCCCAGTAGAGCGCCTCCATGGCGAAGGGTGAAAAGCCCCAGATCAGTCCCGCGATTCCCCTCGCCACCGGCGACGGAATAAGTCGTCGCAGCGACCACTGCATCGCGAACGCAGACGCAAGTGGAAGAAGGAAGAGCTCGAGGTTGAACGATGCCACCGGCCCCACCAGCAAGGTCACCGGGGCGAGCAGGAGGGCGAGGCCAAAGGAAGTGGTGTTCGCCAAGACGTTCATGCCGTGCGGGGCGAACACTCCCGACGAGAAAAGGGGGCTGGCATTCCAGGTCCAGAAGTGCGCCACGAATCCGTTCGCCCAGATGGAAATGGACGCGTCACCTTCCGGCCACACCGTGGATCGGCGCAGGCCACTGGAAAGGAGCGGTGACATAATTAGTAAGGACAAAAAGCCGTACAGAGCGACAAAAGCCGTCGATAGTCGGCGGTCGCGAGTCATGGCGTGAGCCTAACCGCAGAGCCCGAACGCACCAAGGTGGAGTCGTACACTGGCCATCATGTCGACGACAGAGAATCAGCTCGGACCTGACGGGCTGCGCCACTCGCTCACCTATCAGCCCGCGCTCGACGGTGTACGTGCGCTGGCCGTCGGACTGGTCCTCTTCTATCACGCAGGCATTCCGGGCTTTCACGGTGGCTTTTTGGGCGTGGACGTCTTCTTCGGCCTCTCCGGTTTTCTGATCACCACCTTGTTGCTGAAGGAATTCAACGACACCGCCACCATTCGCCCGGTGCACTTTTGGATACGCCGTTTCAAGCGCCTGATGCCCGCCCTCCTGGCGATGGTGCTGGCCAGCACCATCCTCGCAGCGGCGCTCTACCCCACCGGCTACTTCCCCTACCTCGTCAAGGACGCCCTGGGTGCCATCTTCTACGTCTCGAACTGGCACCTGGTGGGATCGCACGCCACCTACTTCAATTCACTGACGGCCCCATCGATTTTGACCCACACCTGGTCGCTGTCGATTGAAGAGCAGTTCTATTGGGCCTGGCCGCTCATCATCTACGCCCTGCTGAGGATTCGTCGCACCCCCCTCATCGTGACCGCCGTGGCGGGAATCGGAACGGTGGTCTCCATGATTCTGATGAACACCGGTTACACCGGCATTGGCTCCACGACGCGCCTCTACTTCGGCACCGACACGCACGTTGAAGGCCTGCTGCTCGGTGCCGCCGCGGCGGGATTGGTCTACGTGATTCGCCTCAAGCCGGTCGTCGCGACCGGAGAGTTCAATGGGCTCTTTCACCTCATGGGAATCTTTGGCTTGTTGCTCACCCTCGCGGTGACCTACAAGGCCTTTGGCAACAGCGAGTTCATGTTCAAGTGGGGCTTCCTCGTGGTGGCTCTCGCGGTGGCCGCCATGGTCGCATCGCTCTCGCTCGTGCCCACGTCGCCCCTCGCCACATTTTTCGGCTGGGGTCCCTTCGCCTACGTCGGACGCATCTCCTATGGCCTCTACCTCTGGCACTACCCGATCTTCACGGTGATTAATCACTTCCACACGGGACTCACCGCCTGGACCTTGTTCGCCCTGCGCATGGTGGTGACCATCGCGGTCACCCTCGCGAGCTACTACGTGCTCGAATTACCGATTCGCCGTCGCACCTGGACGCGCCCTCGTCTGGCCGCCTTCGCGTCGGCCGCCACCATTGCCGTCGTGTCGGTCACCTGTTCGCTCGTCGCCCAGGGCGTGCAGACTCCCATGGCCTACACCCTGGCCACGCCCACTCCCCTTCACCATCCGGTGACCAGCGTGGTGATCGGCGACTCGCAGATTCTCACCTTCGGCATCGTGACGGACAAGCAGCGCGTGCACGCGGATGTCAGCACCGTCAGCCTCGCCCAACTGGGCTGTGGCGTCATTGGCGCCACGCACCCGGTGATGACGGGCATGTTGTTCTTCCAAAATCCCGATTGCCGTATTCGCCGCGATGGCACCTGGGCTCTTCAAAGCCAGTGGCGGCGCACCATTAGCGAGATCAAGCCCAACGTGGTCATTGTGGCGGCGGGCCGCTGGGAGACCCACGACCAGAAGATCGGTCACGGCATGTTCAACATCACCGAACCCAGCTTCCGCCAGCGCATCGTTCGTAGTCTCGACATGATTTATGCCGACAGCGTCGCTGCGCACTCCACCATGATGTTGGTGACCTCCGTCTGCAGCTACTCCGGCGAGACCGCCTTTGGTCGCTACTACGTCGAAGACAGCACGTCACGGCTCGCGGTCTATAACCACCTCATCGAGCACTTCGCCGCGACCCACCACTTGCCCGTCTTTGACTTGAACAAGTTGGTGTGTCCTACCGGAAAGTTCTCGTATTCCCTCCACGGTGTGCAGGTACGTTCCGCCGACGGCGTCCACTACTCCTGGCCCGCCGGCCCGCTCTTTGGCGACGCATTCTGGGGCGCCGTGCACCGCGTCGGTGTGGCCAACCAGGCCCAGCGAGTTCGCTAGGGCTGCAGGTCTTCGCCGAAGACCTCGCGCCACGCGCGCCGGTCCTCGTCGGTGACTAGATACGCCGCCCACAGGTCGGGGCGACGCTCGCGCGTGCGCTGCATCGCCATGGCACGACGCCAACGTTCGATCTTGGCGTGATGGCCCCCGCGCACAATCTCGGGCACCTCGACACCGTCATACTCCGCGGGCTTGGTGTATTGCGGGTGCTCGAGCAGGCCGTCCGAGAAGCTCTCCTCGATAGCCGAGAGGTCGTTGCCTAGTCCCCCGGGGATGAGGCGCGTCACTGCTTCGATGACCGCCAGCGCAGCGATTTCGCCACCCGCGAGGACAAAGTCACCGAGGCTGATCTCGCCATCGCAGCGATCTAAGACGCGCTGATCGATGCCCTCGTAGCGGCCGCAGATCAAGGTGAACCCGTCGAGGTGAGCTAACTCCGTGGCCAGTGCCTGCGTAAAGGGTCGCCCCGACGGCGTCAGGGCAAACAGGGGTCGCGGCACATTGTTTGCTGCCACGGTGCGCAGCAACGGCCCCGGCGTCATCACCATGCCCGCTCCCCCGCCAAAGGGCGTGTCGTCCACCGAGCGATGCGCATCTTCGGTCTGGTCGCGAGGGTCAAAGGTGCTCACGCTCACGACGCCGCGAGCCTGGGCGCGGCCCATGATGCTGGTCGCGCAGTACTGGTCAATCAGTTCAGGAAAGATCGTGATGACGGCGATGTTCATTCGTCAAAGAGTCCCTCGGGCGGGTCAATCACGATGCGCTCGTTCGCCACGACCTCGACCACGAAGGCCAGCGGCACGAGAAAGCCATTATCGAGGACCATGATGTCGCTCGCGGGATTTTCTTCGACGGAGACCACGGTGCCAAAGACTTGGCCATCTTCCGACACCACCTGGGCGTCAAAGAGTTCGTCAATCCAGATGACGTCATCATCTTCCTCGTCGTCGACGAGCTTTTCCGCCGAGAGCACGGTGTTGCGCCAGCCTTCCGCCGCGGTGCGATCGGCAATCTCCGCGAATTTGACGATGTAGGCGCCTTGGTGAATGGCCGAACGGGTGACCGTTAAGTCGCCACGCGAAGTGGAGAGAACGGAGCCCGGATGGAGGCGCTCGACTCGGTCGCTCGAGAGCAACACCAAAACGTCGCCCTTAATTCCGTGGGCTTTGACGATCTTGCCGACTTCGAGCAAGGTGCCGCGGTCCGCGGCCATGATCAGTCGAGGATGTCGACGTTGGTCGCGACACCGTCACGCGCGCCGGCGGCGGCGATCAGCGTGCGCAGGGCCTGCGCGGTGCGGCCACGACGGCCAATCACGCGACCCACATCACCGGCGCCGACGCGCAGGTTCAGCTTGAGACCACGAGGAGTCGACTCGGTCGAGACCGAGACGGCCTCCGGCTCGTCCGCCATTTGGCGGGCAACGAACTCGAGCACGCGCTCGGCGGTGGGTGACGCCGCGTTCGCGGCGTCGACTTCATTCACGTCGCCGTCGACGTA
>Ga0007866_1000125_pt1 | contig 21143 bp, 21 predicted proteins | sample CryBogCBH18Jul07_FD_71223 | JGI IMG/M metagenome (GOLD analysis project Ga0007866, IMG submission 71223) | Freshwater microbial communities from Crystal Bog, Wisconsin, USA - CBH18Jul07 | ecosystem: Environmental > Aquatic > Freshwater > Lake | place: Crystal Bog, Wisconsin, USA | collected... | reverse complement strand
GACTTCTTCCTCAGTGATGGGTTCTTCGATAATCTCTTCAATTGTGTGAGCCACCTCGCCTACGCCGTGTTCTTTCTCGACATCACGAGCAAACTGTCTCCAGTCCATAGAGCGTCTGTATAGAGCAACCAAGCGCTCCTCAGATAGTGGTTCTCTCTGTAGCCTGACGATGAGTTCGTTGGCAGCCTTGAGTTGCTCATCATAGATGGCCAACAATTCACCCAAAGACTTCAGCTCGTCTTTGTAATAGTCTTTCTTAGAATACTCTTCATCAGAATATTTCTTTTTGGCTTTCTTGATTCCATCTCTTAGCATGGCCACAATGCCATACTTAAAAACATAGTCATAACCCTCTTTATCCGAGTTGATAACTACGGTTGCTGATCCATCTTCATTGTCTTTGATGTGTTCAAATTCAATCTTCATACTTTCTCTCTTTCTACAATTGGTCTAGCGGTTCTGTTGATGATTGCTTTCATGACGATGTCTGAGGCGAGCTCGACATCTTTTACAGTTGACGCCTCAAGTTGCGCGTCATGTAGTTCCATTGCAAAGTTGATGGCCTTGAGTTCAGGTCCCTTGGCTATGAAATGGTAGTTATGAGCGCCACGTCTAGCGCACTCGTATATAGCATCCTGTGCTAACTTGATTTCATCTGCATAAGTTTCTCCAATCTTGAGTTTCGATAAAGCTTCACACATGTTTAAAACTGAAATTAAAGTGTCTATGTCGTCTTTGACTGCTTTGCCAGTTCGTAATGCTTCTAGCGCCAAATGATTTTTTAGTTGTAGTGTCGTCAAAATACTCTTGAGGTCAGTCATCGGCTTCATGCCACTGATCACATAGTTGATCGTGTCCAAGATGACTGGCTTGGGACGGTACTTAGAACGCTTTCTCATGATCTTCCCTTCTTCCACGCAATGTTCATTTGTTGAATTTTGTTGTACACATTTCTGTTGATTTCTACGCTAGGCGCGGTGGTGAACTTCCACTCTGACTCACGCCCCGTGATTTGTTTGAATAAGTGCCAGGCACGCCCTGACTGTGTCTCAGGCTTGCTATGGTGCCTTGCGTACGTGCAAACTTGATTCCATAAGTCTTGAGCGCTATTTGCAAGTTTCTTTTTATTGCGTCCCTCGCCAATAAAGATTTCTTGCATATGACCTGGCACCGCTTCAGTCATCTGTTTGCTCACCCTCTCAAATCCACACGACATACAGCGCTTGTGGAAGGGCTTGTAACCACAGCGTGGGCAACCAAATAGCTCAAACTCCTCTTTGACGCGAATCTTCTTGTCGAGCTTCTCACCGTCGTCTAGCTTCTCTAAGCCATTGAAGTAAATGTCGTTAAAGTCCTCAAAGAACCTCACAATGTTTCCGCTAAAGTCCAAGAGGAAACAATCCTTCTTGCCAGTCTCAGGAGACGATCTAAGCCCACGCCCCCACATTTGGATGGCTGTGGACAAAGACTTCCTTAAAGGCCTTGCGTCACAGATACACCCAACGTCAGGCACGTCAAAGCCCTTTGCCAAGGCTTCTACGCTAATCAAAACTTTTAATTCACTATTTGGCTCTCTGTAGTGTTTTAGCAACATTTCACGATCTTTGGCGTTGGTGTCACTGGTGAAGACTGCAGCCAACACGCCAGCCTCAATGAACTGACGGCAGAGCTCCTCGCAGTGCCTGATCGTGGCGCCAAAGACAATCGTCTTGCGGTTCTCGCCAAAGCGTTGCCAGTCCTTGACCACGTCGCCCACAATCTTGAGTTCACGCTCCTCGGCAGCTCGGTCAGTCCACTCACCCCCTGATGTCTCTGCGCCTGTCATATCGGGCTTTTGGCACGAAAAAATCCGCATAGGTACCAACACCCCATGCTGAGTGAGATCGTGCATTGTGGTGGCGTTTACGATGTTGGTGAATATCTTTCCCAAGCCTGTAGTAAATGGTGTGGCAGATAGACCAATGACACTAGACTTGGTTGTCTGGGCAAAATTTGTCCAACTCTTGTAAGTCGTGTGAGCCTCATCGACCACCAAGACGTCGACCTGTGGCCAAAACTGTCGCTTGGCGATGGTCTGAATACTAGCAATTTGAAATAGTTCATCTGGTCTTCTCCTCCAGTGATTGGCTTGGATGATGCCGTGGTTGGTCATGCCGTAGCGGTCGGCCACCGCAGACGTTTGGTTGATCAAAGTAGTCCTGTCGCACAGGAATACTGCACGCTTACCTCGTTGAATGGCTTCGTTGCAAATACGCAACCCAAGGTAAGTCTTTCCAGCGCCCGTAGGCGCCATGATGATCTGATTCTTGTGCCCTTGCCTAAACCCCTCGCGTAAGGCGTTGTGGGCATCAATCTGAAATTGACGAGGGGGTGGGAATCCATTATCACGCTCGCTTTGCGCTAGGACGTTGTTCATTTTTTACCTTTTAATTTATCAAGTTGTTTCTGAAGTGACTTGACCATCTTGATGGCCTCATTCTTCTCATTCATCAGCCCCACGAACCGCATCTCCATTTGTGCAATCATGTGGTTCAAGCGCTCAATCTCAGCGTGGGCAGTCTTTAAGGCGTCGTCAGAATCCAACAACTTGAACATCGCCTCTTGATTAGCTTGCATGGTCAACTCAGCAATCTTGAGTTCTTCTTCGTCAGGCGCTGAACCATCTTGTGGCTCGACGCTTACTAGTTTGACCTCATTGCTAGTTGAACTAGTATCTTCCATGCGTTGCCTGAGTTTGTTCTGATAGTGCCTCTCGCGGTTTTCTTTCTGTCTTTCAGCTATTTCAGGGTCACGGACGGCAGCCACAAAAGACTCAGACACGTGGCATCGTTTGGCAATTTCATAGTTGGACTTCTTGTACCATTCCTCCCAAGTCAAACACGTCTCAACCTTATGGCGTCTGTCTCGAATGGACAGTGGCTTGCCGTGGGTTTCATTCGCAATCAAGGCTTTCTCGCGTGCATACTGAAGCGCGCCTGACTCCCACAACACGTCAATCTTTTTGATGCCAAGAATCTTGTAGGCGTGATAGCGGTGAAAGCCGTCTGTGAGCCAATATGAAACCCCATCAAATACTAGTTCAACTGGGGGAAAGACGTTGTCAAGTTTCATGCGCTCGACAATGTGATACACCCAGTCTTGATCAACAACCGTACGCATTTGCGTACCGCCATCAATTCTGATTTCGTCAATGTTTATTTGTTTTTTTTGCATTGTTTCCTCTTTACTCAAATAAATCGGGTCTAAGTTCCTTTGCAGTCACTAGCCCTTGGGTTGCTTTCTCAATCTTCTTGGCCAATTCAGGTGAGGGTCTTTTTGCTTTACGCATCAAAATCCCCAACCACGTCAAAGTGATTCCCAAATACTCAGCCATCTCTTTCTTTGCGCCGTACGGCTCGTCTTTGAAATATTCCTTTAAGTTCATGTTGCTCCTTTTGTACATTTCATCACAAAGTCTAACACAAAGTTTGAATTCGTGTACAATAATTTCACGGTCATGTTGATCGGGTTTGTCGGATACGACGTTTTTAAAGGATGTATATGAGTTTTATTGTTGAAGATACAGGCGGTTCATTTGAGCGTTGCCCATCAGGAATGCACTTGGCAAGGTGCTATCGCATCATTGACATGGGCACACAAAAGTCAGAGTACATGGGTCAAGTCAAGTTCTTGCACAAGATCATGTTGGGTTGGGAGTTGCATGGCATGGACGAATCAGGCAGTCCTCTGACCATGAAGGACGGTCGCCCATTTGGTATTTTTAAGAACTACACATTGAGTTGGTCAGAAAAGGCTAACTTGAGATTAGACCTACAGTCATGGCGTGGTAAGCCATTCACACAAGAAGAGATGCGCAAATTTGATCTCAAGAACATCTTGGGCGCATGGTGCATGTTGAACGTGATTGAGCGTGCTGGTCAGAATGGTAAGACCTACACAAACGTGGATGGCGTGACTCCAGTTCCACAAATGATCAAACAGAATGGCTTGCCTCAAGGCGTCAATAAGCTAGAGATTTTCAACCTCAGCGACCCTGACATGACCATCTTTGAGTCATTGAGTGATTACTTGAAGACAAAGATCATGGCGTCTCCTGAGTGGCAAAAACAGGCCAAGACCAAGCCAACCACAGAGACTTACGTAGACACTTCATCCGACATGGATGACGACATCCCATTTTGAGGTAAAACATGACAACAATCATAGCTAGATCAGCAGAATCCGTTCATTGGTATCGAGCAGAGGATGGAGCCCCTCAGTACACCGTCAAGGCAAAGGACGGCTCAGACCGCCCTACAACGCTCAGGGACGCACGAACCATGAACTTGGTACCCTCGGTCACCACGGTTCTAAAAGTCGCCTCTAAGCCCGGTCTTGAGGTTTGGAAGAATGAACAAATGTTGCTCGCAGCATTAACCCTTCCCAAGAAGCCTCACGAGAGCGAACAGGAATTCATTGCTCGCATTGTAGCTGACTCAAAAGAGACGGCTAAGAAAGCTGCCGAGCGTGGAACTCGTGTTCATGAGTCGATTGAGGCGTGGTACGAAGGCGCTCGCATGGACATCGAGCACCGTGACATTGCTGAGGCTTTTGAGAAGAAAGTGTTTGACCACTTTGGGACCCATCCCTTCCAAGAATGGAAGACTGAGACGGCTTTTGCGTCAAACTTGGGCTATGGCGGTAAGGTTGACCTTTATTGCTTGCCTGATGAGACTGCGCCCCTTGGGATTGTTATTGACGCCAAAACAAAAGAATTTGGCCCAGATGATAAGGTCGAAGGGTATGACGAGCACATGATGCAGTTGTCGGCCTACAGACACGGTTTAGGCATCCCACACGCGCGTTGTGCGAACGTCTTTGCGTCGGTGTCGCACCCAGGCCTCATAAAAGTCGTGGAGTGGTCTGAGGAGGATCTCAGAAGGGGTTGGGAAATGTTCCAACACCTATTGGGTTATTGGAAAATCAAAAATAATTTTGGAGGATGATATGGAGTTAAATGCAAAACAAGTCGGAGAAGCTTTCCGCACAGTCATGTTGGAAGAAAACCACAACTTCCTTGAGGACGATTTGGTTCTCATGGCCAATGCTTTTGTAAAGTTTGCAGAGCCTTTGATTAGGACTGACGAACTGAACAAGTGTGTTGAAATAGCAACTAACCTCAACAGAAATGTTGGGGAAAAACTATTTGAAGTCAGAAGCAACACTAAAAGTTAAAAGTATATGCACTTTATCTTTTCAGTTGTAATTATGGTGTGGCTCTTTTTTATGAGCCTATTTGGTTATCTTTAAGGATTAGCCAATGGTGAGGTAGGGGGATTTACAAACCCTCTGCCTGCACCAGCATTTTTTTGTTCAACAAAGGGTGATGTCATTTCTTCAGGCATACCCATAAAAGCAGTTGGATTTACGTCAGACATTCTCATACTAGCTGCAGTCTCTTCTGGATGAGTTAATGCATAGGCAGTAGAAGCTGCGGCACCCAACGCTCCCATGGTCTTTGGAAAGTATCCTGTAAGCCCTCCTAGAGCAGTTCCACCAGCCAATATTGCGCCTGCTGTCTTAGGATTTTCTTGCTTATATTGTTCCCATGCTGCAGGAACAGCAGCTCCGAATCCAAACCCATATTGACCCACTCGACCAGGAAATGATGTCGCCATCTTGCCTAAGCCAGTAAACATTTTGTCTAAAAACCTGAATGCAATATTTCTTTGTTCTGGCGTGCCATTTTTAGCTAGATTGGCCGCTTGTTGCGCCATTTTTTGCCAATCACCACCAACACTCTTTGCTAGATTTACATTGCGCTCAATGAGTTTATTTTTAGCAAGTTCTTTTTCTCTTGCAAGAGTGTCAATGGTTTGTTTTGATGCCAACAAACCGCCTGACGTAGATGCAACATCAGGATGCTCTGCAAAGGCTCTATTTGGATTCAGGCCAACTTCTTTGGCTGCGCCGTATTGCAAGTCTTTCCTTGCCGCCTTCTGCGCCGTTGCCTCTGTATATCCAGTCTGTCTTTCTCTTCCAGTCAAGCCTTGTTCATCAACTGCACCTTGAGTTTGACGCTCTGATCTAGTCTGACCGCTAACTGGGGTTTTAGCGCTTGGCCACGTTGAGGCTTGAACTTCTTCAGTTGCTGGTGGCTGATGCTGTTTAACATCATCCATGATCTTGTGATAAGCATAAACAGCGGGGTACTTGGCCATTCCAGCAGTAGTTCCCGCCACACCCCCTGCGATGCCTGTCGCTAGACTTTGTAAAGGCAAAGGAACTTCATCAAGAGGATTTTTTTGTGTAGATTCAATTGCTTGATTTGTAACGTTGCCTGCAATTGGGCCACCTGGTTCTGGTGGGGGAGGCAAGTCTCTGTGGCCAGTTTCAAATTGTGTTATTGCATCAGCAATCTTTTCATGTGCATCTTTGGGAAAAGGGTCTGCGCTACTCTCTAATCCAAGATTTTTCATCAAATGGATTTTATAGTTGTCTCGAACCTCGTCTGGGTTGTCCCCTTCAGGCGCATATCTGTCTATAAAAGAATCGGGTGTATTTAGACCGTTCTTAATTTTTTGTTGAATGTCTTGAACTAAAGCCTTACGACCTTGCTCTGCTGTTTCAAAAATAGCAAAGCCTCTATCGCCCACACCAACTTGGCCTTCATAAGTGACGCCTTTGGGTGGTCGAAGATTGCCTGGGTTGTTATAGTCTTCAGCAATTGACATATCAATTTACCTTATCTGCACGAATGTGACGCTTACCATTGATAATTTCTTCATGGTAACCAACTGGCAACTTTGTCTCTCTACCTTTTGGTGGTTCAGTAGGATTTGTTTCAAGAACATTGTAGGGAGAATAGAAAGAGGGCAATCTTGATTTAGATGTATTGCCATTCAAAATGTCTAATCTTTCTTGTGTAATTGCTTTTTGTAAATTGACATATGGTGTGTTGGATTTTGAATAGAACTGAGTTGGATCACCACGGTAATCTTGTCTAATCAATCCCTCACGCATTTGTGTTGACTTCTCATGAGCAATCAAATCAAGAATCTTAACGATTGCATCCCTTGGTTGTGTATAGCTAGGATACGTTGTTGCCAACAAGTTCTGAGCCCCAACGGAGGGATTAGTAATTGCTTGACGTGCATCAGCCAAGTTTTGTTGCAATACCTTTTGTAAAACAACAAAATTGTTGTATGCCTCTGGATCAGTAGACATCAATTGACGTGCAGCTTTACTCATAGCTGACATCTGTGATTGATCAGATGGGTTAGCTAAATATCCAAACAATGCTGAAACAGCACTTTGACCTGATTCAAGCCCAAGTAACTTTTCCATGCCCTTTGATGATGCTAAGTAACGAGCTTCAGTGAGCTTGTTAAGATTTTCGGAATTTTGAGCAACAACCTCACCAGCAGTACGTGCATCTTTGATTTTTTGCCCAGCATATTCAGATTGCAGTGCTTTATTTGCATCAAGTAATTGATCATAACTAAAACCACTCAATCCTTCTGGAGTGAATTTACCGCTATCAATCAATTGTTTTTTCAAGTTTTCAGCACTCTTACCAACCATAGATTCCCAATCTTTTGGTGTGTATTCTTTAACTTCAAAAACTGGGTTTTCTACTTTGGCTTTTTGTGCAGTTAAACTTGTACCCAACTCAGTTGATTTTGTACCTGCTTGTGTAGACGCAACTTCAGTGCCTTTGAGAATAGCTTGAGACTGCGGAGAATCAGGTGCAAGACGAACAATCTTTTTAGCAGACTCAGGCGTAATACCTTCTTTCTGAAGTATTTCATCCGCTACTTTTTTCTGGGTCAAGACTAAATTTTGTTGAGCAAGCTCAGCGCGCATGTTTGCAATTGTGGGTTGAATTGCACGCTGTTGTTCTTGCCAATTTCCTAATTCATCTGTAGCTGAACCTAAAGATGCCATGAATCCACCAAGTTGTGGCTTAGCAAATCCTGCGGCTACTTTAAACCAATTGGGTTGAGCATAGCGCTCTTCCAATCTTTTGATAAGCTCTTCTTTGGTTGCAGAAACATCTTCATATGATTTGGCAATCCGTGGGTCTTCAAAACCAGCGGGGTTTACTTTTGACTGGTCTGTGCTTTTCACATCAAACATTAAAGGAGAAGTCGTGGTCGTCATGATTTATTCCTTAATCTTGTGGATTGCCATAAGCATCAACAATTTGGCCTGTTGTGGTTGTGTAAGTTCCATCTCCATTGCTTTTCCAACCAGATGTATCAATATTGGCTGAACCATTTGGATTTCCATTTACGGCAGTTCCGCCTGAAGATGTTGACCCAGTTCCAAAAATATTATTGAACAAACCACCAATTGAGCTTTGTCCAGTTAATTGACTCAATAAATTGGGTCCAGTTCCACTTGTTCCAGTACCTTGCAACAAACCTGCAAGACCCGCGCCCAAAGTAGCTGCACCAGACAATGGAGAACCCTGTGCAGTCGTTGTAGTGGTTGTTGGTACATTGTATCCACGCAACAATCCTGACAATGTAGACAAGTTTGTCAATGGGAACAACTGTTGATTCTGTGCAATTGTCTGCTGTTGGCCACCCAAGGTAGACAAGGCATTGATGTCAGCCAATCCAAGTGCTTGGTTCTGACCTGCCAAGGTAGATTGTTGTGCGCCAAGGTTAGTTAGGTTTTGTTGATTTGCAGAAGCTTGGTTTCCAGCAATTTGTCCCAATTGGCCTTGTAATGCATTTTGTTGTTCAGCAGTTGTGAGCGCTGTGTTATATCCACTATTAAGCAATTGACCAATTTGGTTGTTTAAGTCTTGGTTAGCGCTATTGATCACTTGACCAAGGACCTGAGCGCCACGCTGTGAACCAAATTGACCTGAGCCCACAGCGCTAGAAGTGGCTTGTGGAGCTAGATTCTGCTGAATATTGCGTTGTGCAATATCAGACATGTTGTTGATTACTGAATTGATATAGGGGCTCATGTAGCCCTGAGCCTGTTGTGCAGGGCTCTGACCTGCTGCAGCCAAGTAATTTGCTCCAGCAGCCAAGGGTGATGTCACACCACCTGCGCTAGTCAACGTTTGACCTGCTTGCTGTAATGTTGGCTGATAGGCACTTGCTGCAGTTCCTACGTTCTCAAATGCCTGTTGTTGTAAAGGCTGAGCACCAACGTATTGTGCATTTTGAGCTGCGTTTGCGCCCTGAGAAGCAATATTACTCAGGTAGTCCGTGTAATACGATGGTGCGGTCGTCGCTTGCGTTTGTGATGACTGTAATAGGTTAGACATTTTTATCCTTTCGCCATCTTGAGATAGTCAAGAGGTGATTTTGCTTTCGGTGGTATTTTTGTGTCAGGAGCACTTCTCTTGTGGGCGCGTAGCTCTTCACGCATTTTATCCAATAATTTCGATCCTAGCTTGTTGTCTCCGCCACCTATGGCAGTCACAAAACTAGCTGGAAACACATACTCTCCATCAGCAATCTTGGCGGGGACAGGATTCCCACCAACTGCCATTTTGTGAGGTATTTCGTGATGAAACTTACTCAAAACTTGTGCGCCTGCTTTGCTTGATCCGTCACCAAAAGAGGCTACCGTGTCAGCATCCATCACATAGTCTCCATCGTGGAGCATGGCTGGTATATCGTCGCTTTGGCCAGTTCCTTTGCCGTTGGCATAGTATCCAGTCAAGCCTGTGATAAATTCGGGTTTATGGCCCTCTGGAGCCGCTTCACGGTACTTATGAGGTAGACCCCCATGGGCAAGCAAAGAAGTCGCCTGAGAGTCCCTTCTGATGCCTTGCCTTAGCTGATGCAAGGGGCTAAATCTAGACTCATGTTGAATTTCGGGAGCGGCTTTAAGCATCGTTGGCGCTTCAGGCGCAATGTTCTTGTATTGAGTGTTTTTCACAAGATCACTAAATGAGCTGCCACCATCAGCCATGGTTAAAAAACTTTCCGCCACTTCAGGTTGCTCCATCTTAATTTCTTTATTAAGTTCTGCCAAGTCAGCTTGGGATACTTGTGTGGGCTGTTCTTGTTTTGGTGATGGCTGAGACATGATCTTTGCCAACTCAGGATCAAGTTGATCAAAAATTTGTTTAAGTGCCTGTAAATGAGCAGGATTTCCATACACAGGAGCGCCTGCCAACATGGTCGCAACCATAGGCAACCCAGTTGAACTAGTAGTTCCACCTGACAGGGGTGAACTTGACGCCGTTGAAGTGGTTGAAGTTGATGTCTTGGCGGCAGGTGTTGTTGTTTTTGTGGTTGTTGGAGTTTTTGTTGTGTCAGTAACAACTGCAGGGGTTACCACATTGTCAGTTGTATCTTTTTTTGCAACAACAGTAACTGGATTCAATTTAACAGCATTAGGGTCTTCAACAACAGTATTGTCACTAACTGTGTTGTCAATTCCACTAGAACCAACAACAGTAACTGGTTGTAATTGTGTCGCATTAGGATCAGCTATAACCGTGTCATCAGGAGTTGTTGCATTTTTCTTGGCCGTAATAGTAACTTTTCCAAGAGGACTGTTTGCATCACTTGTATTTGTAGAGCTTACTGTGTAATCCGTTGGGTCAGTGCTTGATCCAGTGATTTGAACATTGCTAAGTGGGCTATCTGAGCTTGCGCTAGTAGCAACAGTTTGACTTGTATCTGTGGCTAAAGGCGAAGTAGTGGTAGAAGTTTGATCTGTAGGTGTAGATACATTACCCTGTGAGACTTGATTTTTATACTCTTCACGCCCTGCGGCTATGGCCAAGTTAATTGCCGTTTGAGTGGCTGGCTGACCAGCTAAAACGCCGCCTATGATTTTGGAAACAGCGATTTGTCCTGAAGGACTTAAATTCTGAATGCCTGGTATTTGATCAGTGATTGCAGATACGCCACCACTTATTCCGCCTGCCATCAATGCAATTAAAGGATCTGCTTTACCTTGAGATGAAATTTCTGCTGCAGTCAAAGATCTAGCAGCCCCAGAACCTGCGCCTTGAAGTGCTTCTCCCAACAAACTAGGGTCTTCGCCTAAAGTTGATCCTATGGCCTTACCTACAGTTTGACCTGCCGCATTGCCTGCAGTGGAAGCCAAATACGAAAGCGCTCCAGATGTAGCTGCTTTTGTTAAGTCTCCTGTCTGCGCATAAGTATCGGCTGCAGAGACATAAGGCAGTAAGGTTGGGTCGATGATTGAAGCCGCAATCATAGGGATTGGACCTAAATCCCTAGCGATGTTTCCAATAAAACCGCCCTTAGATCCACCTGTGTAAGTGACTTGCGTGCTTGGATCGGTAACGGGTTGCACTGCTCCCGTATTGGGATCAACACGAACAAATGTGTTCATGGTTCCACCAGTAGAACCAGACATAATTGCGTATACGTTTGGCGCTACTTGTTGGATATTGCCATTGATGAAATTGCCTTGTCCATCAATTAAGCCTGTTGACGTAATTGGGTTGCCATTGTCATCAACTCCACCAGTAATCGTTCCGATCTTGGCTTGACCTGTTTGAATGGTGTTGTAGGTATCATCAAAAGTCTGACTAGCCGTAGACCAAATGTCTTGCGCTAATGGTGACGATGATGCGTTGGCTGTTGTGCTCATTTATGTGGTCTTTTTAGTCAAGGCTTGCTTGGCATTCAAGTAATCTGTCATTGAAATTAAGTTATTTTTATAAGCAGAATCTAAAGCCGCAGCATTTGTTGTGTCAATCTGTCCTTTTGAGTTAAAAGGATTTACATATGCACTTTGACCAAAGTTGTATGTCGCGTAAGAACTTGTGTTTTTAGGTACTAAGTTGCCTGCTTGGGCTTGCGCTAATGGTATTTTTTGATACTGACCACCAGGTACAGCAGTGTATGCCATTTGTTGTTTTGTGGTTGGATCAGTAAATACATAAGTTGGAATTCCTGAAGAATTCGTTCCATACTGATATTGAGTTCCTTTAGGTAAATTTAAATACTGAAGGGTAGAATCAGCTCTTGCTTGTGGATCAAGTTGGAAGTTGTAGCTTGCTATAGTATTGGTCAAATTTGATCCAGTAGCTTTAGCGTAAGTTGCGGCATCAACTCCAGAGTTTGCTAATTTTGTAAAGTTTTGATAGTCTGAGCTATTTGTAGGAGCATTAACTACTTGAGCTAACGCAGAATATTTTTTTAAAGTGCTTGGATCACCAATACCATTTAACAAATTGTAAACATCAGTTCCTGTTTGAGCTAAGCTATTCGCTATATTCAAATTTTTTGCCAAACTTGGTAAAGTACTTTGATCACCAAAATAGACCCCATTTATGTTATTTGGCAAACTAGACAATGTGCTAGGATCAAGTCCCAACGCATTTATTTCTTTTGCCAATTGGCCTTGACTTGGCATGTCATAAGAACCTACTTGATTTTGAGTGCTATTTTTTTGTAAATAATCAGTAAATGCTTTTAATGGATTCAGGTTTTCAGCAGTATTGAATGATCTCATTGTTGCTTCATATGAATTGGGATCATAAGCAGCCATATTACTTAAAGCATTTTGTATGTCAGATGCCTTGTATTGTGATGTGCCTACAGCTTTTTGTATGTCAGCAGCAGTTGCATTTGGATGCGCAGTGATCCAATTATCAATTGTTGTTTGTAGAGGCACTTCATTTGCAATGTTTCTGAAAGTCTGACTGTTTATGCCTAAATTATCTTTGGCTTGTTGATAATCTTGATTAAAAAACTTACTATCAAAAAGAGACTGTGGTGGATTGTAGGTAGCCTCATTTAACATGGCTTGGGCAAAAGTATTGCCTTGACCTGCTAAAGCCATCATGGTTGGATCCAATGAGTAACCAGGTTGTTTGGCTATATTTTGATATGCTTGTGTTACGCGATCTTGATTAACGCCAAATTGTTTTTCGGCATCAGTTAAACCTTGCCCACTTAAATTGTTTTGTGAAATGTAGTCCACAATTTGCTGATCAGAATATTGTGGTGGAGTGGAAGACAATCCTTGAATGGTATTTTGTACGCCTTGTAATTGAGTCAAAGGAGATGTTTGTGTTGTCGCACTAGAAGTATTGGCAGCATTTGCAGTTAATGGTGAATTGGATGCGCTCGTATTTGCTGTTTGTGCGCCAGTATTGCCAATTAAATTGTTGTAAGTAGAGTTAACTGTTGCAACATCAGTTCCATAATGATTTGCCAAAGCTTGCGCAATTTCAGGCGTCATTCCGCCCTGCGTACTAATTGTGTTTGCAAGTTGTGATTGTGTAACATTAGGATTGCTTGTGAAATAGTTATTCACAAGACCTTGAAATGCTGGATCTACTGATGTTGTTGTCGTCATGTTAATTTCCTAAAGTCATAATTCCACACATGGCCTCAGCCCACTCGTTCCACTTTGAATACAAGCGGTGATCGGGTATTCCTGATTGCACAAAATATCCAATACCATTCATACCGTCTACCCAAGTTCTCCACTCTTCTTCAGGCAGATGCCCCAACTGATTCGGAGCAAACAACTCCTCCATCAGCTTGCAATACTCGTCCCAAGTCATCCCTCTAGGGTCATACGTTATCATGGGTTGCCTGTTCCGCGAACGTCTCCAGTCTCGACACTGAGGACAATCTTACCCATTTGGTAGTCACCATTAAAAGTATTGCTCTCAAACCTCAAGCGCATCTCACGGCGCTGTTCACGCATATCAATTTTAAGAGTTGTTGGATCAAATGTATAAGGGTCTGATGGGCGGTCTATGTCATCCGCATAACCCTTACCAGTCACAATCACATCCATCTGTCCAGTTTGGATAAAGTCAGGCTCAACACGCTCGCATCGCGTCCACATGTTTTCACCTGGTCCTTGTACTGAACCAACTAGCCCTGCACTTGATCCCAAAACAGGCGTTTCAAATGCTGAATAAATTGCATCAACATGGGTCAAGTATGTTTGATTCATTCCAGTCTCATGCTGCCAAATCGTATAACCGTTTACAGTCATTAGCTCGCCTGCAACTGTTGTACTTGTTGGATTGTAAACAGTATACGTTCCTGCGCCTCCAGAACCGCTTCCAAGCGCTGTAATCACCATTTGGTCAGGAACACTTGCGCCTTGGATAATTTGTCCTACAGCCAATGATCCGAATACCATTGAGGATACTGTCAACGTAGTACCTGAAACTGACCCTTGAAATTCAACAATTGTGTTGGGATTGTAGTCACCCCATATGGGTTTGGGAAACACTTCAGTAAACCACCCTGCTGATCTTTGCGCCCCTGGTGCGGAACCTGCGTCATACCACACCTTCTCACGCACGTTATAGATGATGGCATCGGTACACTCAGTGGCGTCACCTCTAGGATAAAACCACCATATCTCGCCAAAACGAGGCACTTTACTGGCCCAAACCTTTTGGCGCTGAGAAAGGTTGACGTTGTCAAAGAAATAGTTTTGGTTCATGGTGTTGGGTATTTCTTGTACAACACCGTTGTACATCAAGAAACGATCAATACCTGCCCAATAATAAATTCCATCGTACTCAATTACAGAGCTAGAGGACATGATTGAACTCTGTTGAGTGATCAAGTCATAACGCCAATAGAACGTAGATGAAGTAGTTCCTGTGGTCACCGTAGTTGGTGTGTAGGACACGCGTATCACGCTATCAAGCGACCAAAACAGCCCAGCAGGGGAGGTAGTACCACCACGCAGTGGTAAGCCCTTCACGATCTTTGTAGAGGCCACGTTATTGGCGTTTGCGTCAGCGCTAGTCCAGTTGTTGAAGTCGCCTGCAGCGCAGTTCTGAATCAACCCATTGTTGCCATAAACAAACAAGTAAGGGTACAACATTACAACTCCGCCGCTTACCGAGATGTTGTTGTCAAACGTCAATGTGGCTGAGCCTGATGCTGTGGCGGGTTTATTTAAAACAACGGTCCATACGCCTGCAACCAAAGATGAGGAAACAATAGTGCTACCTGATTGAATACCAGTTCCAGTAACTGAAACACCTGGCCCCATGGCTACATTAGTAGTCGCAAATGTAACACTAGTTGAACTAGTAGTAGTAGTTCCTACTGCGGTGAAAACGCCGACTGGTGCCAATGATGTTCCTGTGAATTGGCCATATAAAGGACGCACGTTGGTGGTACTTGTGATGTACTGAAGATTCTGACCAGGGTGAGCAATCAACTGTAATGTTCCACCACCCGTGGAGTCATATCCGATGTCAAACTGCCAAAGATTGGTTGCGTTGGGTGTGAAATAAGAAGAACTAATTGAGAATGGAGTTGGACCAGTTCCAATCGCTGTTACGTTATTGGTCACCCATTGCTGAAGACCTGCACTGTATCCTGAGATGATATAGTTCAAGCCATTTGTGGCGCTCATGATAAGCCCTCTAGAAGCTCCAGAAGCGTTTAAAAAAGCGCCTGAGTAACCGCCTATCTTTCTAGGCAAACCACGCTGAAAACGCACCCACTGGCCGTCCACGTAGGAAGCTGCAGCGAACTGCGTACCATCGCGCTGAATCCCTGCGGGTACTGTAAGTGATAGGACTTTAGCGGTCAAAACGTGCCTCCACTAAGACCGTTGACCACATACAAGCCTGAAGAACTAATGACCATGGCTTGTGAACCAGACACTGTAAATCCAATCTGTGCTGAACTTGGCAAGTACATGCCAGTGCTTAGGTTAGATTGGAAGTTTAATGAAGGGTTGGACGCTGAACCTGGCGACAAAGTGATGGATGAACTACTGTTTGCGCTACTAGAAACAGCAACCACATTTGTGCCGTCGCAAACTAGAGCATACGTCGCACCACTTGGAATGTTTACCGTTGCGCCACCGCTAACCGATGTTTTAAATGTAAGTGTGTATGTGCCAGTGGTTGAGTTTGTGATTACATAAAACTGAACCGTTTGAGGAACAATCACATTTGTGTTTTGACTTATTGTTCCAGTAAAGTTTTGAAGCACATAAGAAGCTTGTGTTGCAGTCAGAGTGATGGTTGCGCCTGCACCTGTTACCGAAATTTGCTCTTGGGTAAATGCAAATACAGCACTTTGTCCATAACCCCAAGAAGCAAATCCACCAGTTCCTTCAGAGACTAAGTAAAAAGACTCGCCAATTTGCAATTGAAATGTGCTATTTCCATCAATCGTGTCAGTACCTTGAGTGGCAATAGTCAATACGCCAGTTCCATTGTTCTTGACAATTGTGTACCAACCAGAGCCTACGGCTGAGGATGATGGCAATGTGATTGTGCCTGCACCACCGCCCCAGACTGAAATCTGCGATTGTGCAGTGGCCATCATTGTGAACCCACTGTAGTAGGTCACAATGGGAGTTATTGTATTGAGTGTTGTTCCTATGGCTTCTAAGCCATATCCAACCAAAGAAGACGCATTCGCTACAGAAGTGCTTGCACCAAACTGAACAAAGGCCCAAGTGCCGTTTGTGGTTGTGTTGTCAGTTAGATAGACATAGTAAGCAAGGCCAGATGCAATTGAAACAATCGTTGTAGATCCATCATTCTTGACAACCGTGAATGGGTTTGTATTTCCAACATTCTTGATCAAAAAGGATTGACCAGTAGAGACTTGAGTCGCTGCAGGCAATATCAACTTTAGTCCACCTGTTGTGGCTGTCACCTCAATGATGTTGGCAACAACGCTTGAAGTCGCGCCATTTACAGGCCACTGTAGCGTGGTGTTGGTGCTGATTGATAGGCTTTCATAACCAACCTGAGAAGGGCTGATCGTTGAGCCTGTGTAGGGATTTACGTAGTAAGTCATGTTTAGCTATCCACGGCAACAGATTGACGATCTCCAACTCTAGATACATCCTCAGCTTTCAAGGCTTGTAAGGCTTCTTGATACTTCTGTTGGAAGATCTGACGTTGGTCATTTTTTAAAAAAGGCATGGCTTGTAACAACGTGCCAAACAACATTGCATTTGGTGCATTCTGAGTCAGCCAGTTTGTTTGGTTGGTCGAGCTCAAAGGCTGAATGCGCTCATAGTACAACACTTCAAAATTGTATGACTGATCAGGTGTTGGTGCGACATACCAAAAGTCCCAACTTGTGTCTGAGTAAAACAAAGGAGGAGCTGTCTGTGTATTGACTGGCCAATAGTTAGTCAGGTACTCATACTTGCGCAACAAAATAGGATTGCGGTTGCCACTGCTATCGGTGTAGTTCATGGACACCGTCTTGCGCCATCTAGCAGGCTTTTGAATGACTGGGTTGCCAGCGGTCATCTGCGCCTCCACAATTTGCAACTGGCCCAACGTTTTGATCTCTTGCGCAATTTCAAACTCTGCAAGAGTGATGAACGTGGGTATTGCGTTGATGGTCGCAGTATCAGATCGTTCCAAGTATTGTGGAACAATCGCAATTAGATTATCGTAGGTCAGTACCCACGAATTTGGATTAGCAGGTGTTGTTACAAGGGTTGTGGTCATGTTTTCCCCATTATTTAACCTATTTTCCCACTCATTGCAAGGACTCGCAACTGCCCAAATAAAAGTCTAAAACCACACATTTTTTAAAAAAATGTCACAATCAGTAGACACAATGAAGTTTTAACCCAAGGAGCTCCACCATGCAATACGAAGTGAAAATTGAAGACTTTACCGCTGACGTAGAAATCGAAATTAAATCAACCGATTTTGACTTGATTTCTGAGATTCAAATGGCCATCGCACAAGCTATCGAAGATCACAAAGATGTTGATTTAGATAATTTGTTCGAAGAAGATGAAGACAACGAAGACGAAGATCAAGAAGACGATGTTCTTGAAGAAGACGACAACACGATTGTTATAGATGACAATCCTGATACTAGGACGACCATCACCATTCATCGCGTTTGATCAAGGGGCTTCGGCCCCTTTTTTACACCCTGATCACTTGTCCTCTGAACTCAATGTGATCCTTATCATAGACTTTCACCACTTCTGGCCACAACAATACGCCCTTGTGAAACGTCAAAACCACAAATCCTGATCTCCAATTTGTTGGTGCGTGCTCTAAATAATTCTCAAACTGGGGTCCAGAAGGTTCCGCAAGGGTACCTGTGTCTACCCCGTATCTTGTACCGTTATAGTCATCATAAGGCGTGACTTTTAGGCTGTGTAAGTGGCCCGTAACCATAGAAACACCAGCATTCAGAGTATTGGCGTGGGTAGCGTGGATACCACCCTTCCAACGGTGCTTAACAACAACACTATTATTCAGCCATACTGACCAACAGGGATGCCATGCAGGGAAATGATCCTTGAGGCTAAACCCTTTAATGTGCTCATATTGGGGTGCATTAGCAGCCAAACGGTTCTCAAAGCGAGCATCATGGTTTCCTAGAGGCCACATCAACTTAACATTTTTGTTAACTTTTTTAGCTTCGTCTTCTATCTCACCTAAAGCAATTTCACACGCCCTGACTTCATCAATGAGACTGGGTGTTTTATCCCATCCGATTCTGGGGAAGCGACTGATGGAAGCACCGTCAAAAGCGTCACCGTTATTGATCACCGCCTTGACGTTTTCTAAATTCTTGATGGCCCAAATCAAACCATCGTAAGCTGTGGTGCGGATACCAGGCCAAAAGTGTGCATCAGAAAAAACAATGACTGTGCCGTTGAGTATGCCTAGATCAATCTGAGGAGGCTTTGGATCGACCCTGTTCTTGACCTCTACGGTTTCCAGTTGGATCTCATATCGGCCCTCTAAAGCGTTTCTACGGGCATATATGGATCGTTCAGACATACCAAGTTCGGCAGCCATGATGCTCGGACTTTTGTACATCTGAAACAACATGATGAATTCTTCGTCAGAATAATACTTCATAATTTCTTCCTCCAATAGAGTGTTCCCTTAGCACCCCAAGGGATGGAAGGATCGTAAAGTTTATAACCACAAGAAATGAGAGAATTTGCTGATGCTGGGTTTTCGTAAGTGTTTGTAATTAACCACGCCCAACCCATTTTTTTAGCGTATAGCTGACGGACTCGAATAAGTCTTTTCTGGACGCCTCGCCCACGAGCGCTGGGAATGACGCCAGCACGACATAGATAGCCAGTATCAGTCCACCTAGCAGAGCGCACAAGCCCTGAAAAACCAATTGGCTTCCCTTCTTGATAAGCAATCCACCAAGCTCCATCAGAAAGGTTGTACGGTTTATCATAGGGAAGACACTCCTTTTGAAGTTTTTTTAGAACATCAATATTTGCTTGAACAGAAGTGTCTATATGCTTGATTTTCATGCATTGCCTGACTAAATTTGCATGAATCGTAAATCAAGGTTAAGGCACAATTATGACAATACTTGAAGTGCCTGTTGTATTAAATGAACTCTTTCCTCTAGGCCAAACGTACCACCGTTGATGCGTTTAGTTAAGCCTTCCCAATTCTGTGCCTCTGCCAAGTCATTACATCCATGTGTGTTCCAGAACCACCCTGCGCTCAGTGCTGCATACATGGGTGTGGCCACTTGATCGCAGTGCGTCACCATGTCTTGGCCAATAGCCTGACCAAAATGGAAGTAGTTGTCATGCCCAGTCAACTGTATACATCCACGACCGTGGAAGCGCCATCCATCTCCCGACGCCTCATCTCGGTTACCCATTCGATTGGCGTAAATCCGATTGGCAATCTTCTCGGCGTGGTGAGCGTAAAGTGGGATTTCTTCTGGCTTGAACTTATGACCAAACAAGGCGTGAAGGGTTTCGGGGCGATAGTTGAGGTTTTCTTCCAGTGTTTTGAAATGGTTGCACTCGTGTGAACACTGTCCAATAAACGCAGCTTGGCAGTTAACATCGTTGATCCCAAACGTTGCAAAAGTTGTGGTCAAAGGCTCAGACCATTCTGGTCCAATGCCCAACGCATGAAGTTTTTCAGCAGAAATCATACTTGCACCAAAATCAAAGTAAGCACCAAGACCACGGCGCACAACAGAATGAATAGAAATCTATCATTCATATTAGTGTTGAATTACACCATTGGTGATCACGACTGGAGCTGTTGTTAGTTTGCTGACTGCGCTATTTAAAGCATTCAAATCAGTGCTCAAAACACCGTTATAAGCTGAGCTCTGTGCTGTCAAAGCATTAGTAACATTTGTATTGTTAGTTGCTGCCATGCTTGTCAATGCTGTGTTAGACGCATTGCTCATGTTGGTCAATGCTGTGTTTGAGCTATTTGCAATGCTAGTCAATGCGGTTGTAGCGCTACCTGCTACGCTCACAATCCCTGAATTGGCATTAGCTGCCATAGAAGCTTGATTGTTTGAGCCAGTATTAGCAATAGAAGCAAACGTACTATTAGTGCTGAGAGCAGTCGTTGTAGCATTGTTAGACTGTGTGGTAGCCACTTTAGCGTTTTCATAAATGCCAAATCCTTGTACTGCGGTGGGCAGAATCAAAGATGCCCACTTGAAAACATCATCCCCTGCATTCTTAGGAGCTTCAATTCTTTGTTCTTGTGGCACTCCGCCCATGCCCATCTGCATGGACATCACGGCGGCCACGGAAGCGGCAGGGTCGCCCTTCTTCACCACTTCAGCCAATACTTGATAGCGAGCCTTTTCAGCCTCTGCTTTGTATCTGGCGATCGTGACTTGAGTCTCAGAATATTTCTGATAGTCGTTTGTAGCGCAACCAGCAAGAGCTAAGACTGCGAGGGGTATTGCGAGTTTAATCATCTATTTTCTCCTTGAGGGATTCTCTCACTTGGTTGTAACTGGCGACGCAGGCTTGGAGGGCTCGGATGGCTTTGTCCCCGTCTGCTGTGATGGCGATAAGATTTGCAGAAGCCTGTCCGTCAAGTTCGGCTCTAGCTGTAGATTGATCTCCTCCGGCAGTTCCGGCGGTGTTGGCGGAACATACACTATTGGAGGTGACGGGGATTGACAAGCGCACAGCCCCAGACTGCACATCAGCAGTGAGCTTAGTAATCTTAACTTGAGCTTCATTGTTAGCCTTCTTTAGCGCAGATGCGGTCTGATTGACTTTCTCGTTCAGCTCTTGTTCTCTGGCTCTGGCTTGCTCGTTGGCTTTTGCAACTTTTGCCACAGCTTCTGAATAGCACTCTTGATAGCCTTGATGGTGTCCATAAAAATACGCTCCTATGATTGCAAATAAACTTGCCACTAACACATAAGGGTTAAACATCACTGACCTTTCATTGATGCTCT